>Ga0078972_1013699_pt1 | contig 13225 bp, 12 predicted proteins | sample YelNatPaOPGAMG01_FD_67568 | JGI IMG/M metagenome (GOLD analysis project Ga0078972, IMG submission 67568) | Hot spring thermophilic microbial communities from Obsidian Pool, Yellowstone National Park, USA - OP-RAMG-01 (SPADES assembly) (version 2) | ecosystem: Environmental > Aquatic > Thermal...
CGATCTAAAATTCTTCTTGCTTGCTGGGCATAAACCAAATTCATATTAATATCCCGCGGATGAAGAAGAGCATTTTTAATAGCTGATTCAGTAATTTCATGAAAGGCGATTCTTTTAATAATTTTATCTTTCAAATCCCCATTATTTAAAAGAACTTCTTTAAGATGCCAAGCAATTGCTTCGCCCTCACGATCTTCATCAGTGGCTAAAATAATTTCTTTGCTTTGAGTGCTTAATTTTTTAAGTTTGGTTAATTGCTTTTGGTTTTTGCGGATAACTATATAATGAGGCTCAAAATTATTTTCAATATCAATACCCAATTTTGATTTCGGCAAATCTCTTATATGTCCATAAGAAGCCTCGACATGATAATTGTTATCCAAAAAATGGCTAAGGGTTTTAGCCTTAGTTGGTGATTCGACAATAACCAGATTTTTTATTTTACTTGCCATAATTAAAATTTAAGACGATAGCCATCAGCTTCTAATTTAATCAAATTTTTTAATTCTAATAAAGTGATAATCTGATTAACCGTTCCAACATCCAATTGAGACAAATTAACAATTTCATCAATTAGAAGCGGCTTGTTAGCTTGTTTTATAATATCCAAAATTTTCTTTTCTTCAACAGTTAAAGATTCCAAGGGCAAAATATGCTGGGAGAGATTCTTTTGAATTTTTGAATCATCAATCATTGTTAACTCCTCTAAAATATCATCGATAGTATGAACTAATTTAGCACCGGATTTTATTAGCTGATGAACGCCTTCGGAGTTAGGAGAAAAAATTGATCCCGGCACCGCAAAAACTTCACGATTCTGTTCTAAGGCAAAACGGGCAGTAATTAAAGAACCGGATTTAATTGGTGCCTCAATAACGATCGTTCCATAAGCTAAACCACTAATAATGCGATTGCGCGCAGGAAAATGATGTTTTAATGGCGGGGTGTCTAATGGATATTCAGAAATTAAAGCACCATTTTCAATTATTTTTTCTGCTAATTTTTTATTAACTTGGGGGAAAATAATATTGACTCCTGAACCCAAAATAGCAATAGTTTGGGTTTTATTTTCTAAAGCAGTTTGATGCGCAATAGTATCAATGCCATAAGCCAAACCACTAATAATTAAAAAACCTCTTTCAGCCAATTCTTTCGTAATTTTTTCTGCAGCAGTTTTACCATAACTTGTTGGTTTTCGTGTGCCAACAATTGCTAAAGGAATTAAATTCGAGTCATATGTGCCTTTTTGATAGATTCCCAAAGGCGCATCAGGAATTTCTTTTAAAAGCGGTGGATAATTTTCTTCATCTTTTAAAATTAATTGAGCACCCAATTGTTCTAATTTCTGCCACTCTTTTAATGGATCAAGGCTTTGCTTTTGTTGATAGAAATTTTGAATCGTATCAAGAGCAAATTGGGGAAAGGCATTAGAAAATTCATTATAATCATCTTGTTCCCAGACTTTTTCAAAAGAACCAAAATAATCTTTTAATTTAGCCATTAAGCTAAAATTGCTGTTTGTAGCAATATTTAAAGCATTATAATAGATTTTCTCATTTAAATTTGACATATTTTATGGTATGATAAATTAAAGATTTGCGTTTAGAGGCATTTTACTTTATAATATATAGGATTTTGAAAAATTTGTAAAATATGGCCGAGCAAAACCAAAAAGCTAATAATAAAAAGAAAAGTTTTATTCCTGTAATTGATAAAAGAGTGTTAAAGCCATTGATTATTTTTGGCATTATTATTTTAATAGCCATTATCGCTATCATTATCTCATTTTCTAATATTAAAAAACAGAGCATGGCTATTAAACAGTTACGAACCGAATATAATCAACTTTTAGAGCAATCCGAGCTCTACAGTAATTTACAAAAAAATGCCAAAGCAATTCTTGTTTATAATGAAGCAGTAAAAAAATTAATTCCTGACAAAACTCATCTTATTGATTTCAGTGATGCCATTAATCAATTAGCCAATAAACATAATTTGGAATTGGGTTTGGTTTTTAAAGATGTTGCAAATCAAGAAGAAAAGAAAGCAATTTATCAAAATATTGACCAAGCAATTTTTTCAATGAATATTCGAGGAAAATTTTCTGATTTTATTAATTTCTTGAAAGATTTAAAAGAATTTCCTTATTATGTGGACTTTTATACTTTTAATATTGCCAATATTTCAGGGTCAAGTACTTCTACAGAGGAATTAATTTCTTATAATATCGAGGGACGGATTTTTATTCAGAAATAAAATTATGGGGTTAATTTCTTCCAAAAATAAAAATAACACTTTTAATCCAAAAGAATTGAATCGCAAGCAATTGCAGCAGCAGAACTTGATTTTTATCGTTATTGCGATTATTATAATAATAGCATTGATTGGCGTTGTTGGATATTTTATTAATTTTGTTGTTGCCCAAATGAATCTGATCTTCCAATCAGCAAAAGAAACGAATGTTAACTTGGAAGGATTTGATCTTAAAGGATTTAATGAAATTAAAGAAAAAATTAAAATAACAGGCGAAGAATTAGAAAAACTTTTAGAAGAAGTAAATAAAAACGCGACAACGACTGCACCTTTAGTTAATGAGGAAGTTTCCAGTTCGACTGTTTCTACCTCAACTCCAGCTGAAATTAAAGAAGGATCAAGCGGCACAAGCACGCTTGAAATAAATCAATCAGCCACCTCAACACCCACAGCTACCCCTTCAAAACCCACCATTAAACCGACTCCGACTGCAACAATAAGTCCATCAGCAACGCCAAAATCAACTCCTTCACCAACTCCCACCAATTCTCCTTCGCCAACAGCTGCGTCACCAACTCCTTCTCCAACTCCTACTCCTTAAAAATAAACAGTTTGGGCATGTAGTTCAGTGGTAGAACGCTGTCCTGATAAGACAGAGGCCGGAGGTTCGATCCCTCCCATGCCCACTAAATAGCATTTTATGAGCTTTTGGAAATTAACAGAAAAAATTTGCTTGTCGCGCCTGCGGCGTTTTGCAAAATTAAAAACCGCTCGAGCAAGGTAAAAAATCAAAAGAATTCGTGTCTAGCCCTTGCTCTGTCGCTGTTTAAAATTGTTTTAGATTATTTATGACTACAAAAAGGGTTGTCATTTTATTTATTTTATGGATTATTGTTGTAAACTTTTTTGCGGTTTTGGCACTCAACAGATTTAATCTAAAAGCAGACACAGCTTATACATGGATTGACCCGGATCAGTTTTATCAAAATCAACAATGGAATCCGATTTCTCTGCATGCTCGTTGGGATTCATTTTGGTATCTAGATGTTGCTCAAAATGGCTATACTTTTAAGGGACCAGAAAAATTATCAAACATTGTTTTCTTTCCTTTATACCCATTACTGATTAAGGTAACTTCTTTTCTCGTTGGCGGAAACCTTATTCTTGCTGGTTGGATTTTAAGTTTAATTTTTCTGCTTTTAGCACTTATCTACTTTTCGAAACTGGTTCGGGAATTTCACAATGAAATCGATTCAGAATGGCCTCTCTTTTTTCTTCTGATTTTTCCAACAGCCTTTTTTCTTAATGCGATTTATACAGAATCTTTATTTTTATTTCTTTCAATAGCGGCTTTTTATTATGCTCTGAAAAAGAATTTTGTTCTGGCAGGAATTTTTGGCTTTTTTGCTTCATTAACACGAATAACGGGAGTGCTGTTATTTATCCCCTTGATTTGGGAATATTTTAAAAATTATAAATTTGATCGACCTTTTAATAAAAAACTTTTATCAATTTTTCTAGTTCCACTTGGCACTTTAGGTTTCTTTCTTTTCCACTATTTTAAGTTTGGTGATTTTTTTCTTTTTTTGAAAGTTGAGAGTTGGTGGGGGAGAGCATTTCATTTCAATAAAGATCATTTTTTATTGCTTACCCATCCAGCTGTAATTAATTTATTTATTGATGTGTTATTTGTAATTTTTGCTATTGTGGCAACATACTTTGTTTTTAAAAAATTGCGAATTTCTTATGGACTTTATATGATGGCTACAATTCTTGTTGCTTTGAGTACTGGAACTTTAATGAGTATTGGGCGTTATATTTTAGTTCTTTTTCCTATATATATATTGATGGCCTCGGTTAAAAATCAGTACCTAAAACTCACTTATATCTTTCTCTCTACACTACTTTTAGGAATGAATATCATCCTTTTCGTAAATAATTACTGGGCTGGATAATGTTTATAAAATTGAATGATTTAAAATCCGCAAGCTAAAATTTTAAATTAATTTTAGAATCAGAAGTAAAGTAGGGTATATACTTACTGCATAATGCAAGATATTCAAAAAATAAATTGAAAGAGGTATAATAAAAGCAATAAAGAATGAAAGTAAAAAATCAGAAATTGAAAAATTAAAGGCTGAAGTCTAAGTAATTAAAAAAGGGGTTGAAAATTCAAAAATAAACTTTTTAATTTTAAAGAGAAAGAGTTAATTTGAAAAATTGTTAAAAATAAAGTAAAATAATTATAATATATGGATAAAAAACAGCTTATTCAACAAATTGAGGGTTTGCGGAAGTCGCGGGTTATTACTTATTTAACCAGTGATAGGCCGGGGCCGGTTAATGCGCGGGTGGCGATGGATATTATTCCGGTTATTAGTAAACAGCTTCAGAAAATTGGCAAAACGCAAAATATTGATTTGTTTTTATATAGCACGGGCGGTGATACAATGGTGCCTTGGCGTTTGGTTTCAATGATTCGCGAGTATTGCGATAATAAATTTTCAGTTTTAATTCCTTATAAAGCGCATAGTGCGGCAACAATGATTGCTTTAGGCGCTGATGAAGTAGTGATGACTGATCTATCCGAGCTTTCACCGATTGATCCATCAACGGCTAATATTTTTAATCCTTCTGATCCACAAAATCCTCAAAATAAAATTCCTATCTCAGTGGAAGATGTAATGGCTTATTTTGATTTAGCGAAAAACAAATTTGGCATTAAAAATGAAGAAGAATTAGCAAAAATTTTTAATAAATTTATAGAATCAAATCCGCAAATTCATCCTTTGGCTTTAGGTAATGTTAATCGGATACATAATTTAATTCGAATCTTGGCAAAACGACTTTTGAAAAGTCATAAAATGCCAATGAAAGAAGATGAAATCGAAAAAATTGTTGATTACTTTACAGAAAAATTATATTCACATCAATATTTTATTGGTAGAAAGGAAGCAAAAGATGATTTAGGACTAAAAACAGTTATTTATGCTGATGAAAATTTATCAAAAGTAATGACGGATTTATATGAAGAATACGCCAAAGAAATGGAACTTGGCAAAATTTGGAATCCAGAAAACGAGTTAGGGATGAATGTTTCTCAAACAAGAAAAGATTATAAAATTGCTTTTATTGAAAGCGCTCAAATATCAAATTATTTTGAGCTTTCTTTAGAATATCGTCGCCAACAAGTTAATATTATTCAACAAGCGCCTCAGGGTCCAATTCAAGTCCCGCAAGAACAAGTCGCTTGGCGGGTCATGGGCCAGGGGTGGAAGTAAACTTTTAAAATTACTATGAGCAAACAATATAAAAATCCTCCTATTACAGAAGCTGTTTGCGAATTTAGATTTGAATTAGAAAATACTTTTGATCAAAAAGAGATTGATCTGTTTTTTGAGAACATTAAAGAAAAATTTCCTAAAAAGAAAAAAGGACAACTTTTCCAAGCAGAAGTTAAAGTGGATACTAAAGAAAAAAAACAAGAAGTAAGTAGTAAAATTGTTAGAGAATTTGACCAATTTTTTTCAGAGGATGAAAAAAGTTTGATTCAGCTAGATAAAGACAGGTTGTCTATTCATAAATTGAGACCTTACGGTTCGTGGGAGGAATTTTATTCATTGATAAGTTTAGCTTTTAATTCTTATGTCGAAAATATAAAAATTAAATCAATTCAAAGAATAGGACTGCGTTATATTAATGATATTAATTTGCCACCAAATAAATTTATAATGGAAAAATTATTCAACTTGTATCCATATTTAGGAGGTGATTTACCAAAGGAAATGGTCTCATTTTTATTAGGCGTTGTTTTACCTTTTGAGAATAACAGAGATTATGCCAGGATACAGCTAATAGATCAATCCAAATCTATAGAAAATATTGTGATTAGATTAGATATAGATTATTTTCTAGCTCAACCGAAAACTGTTAAACAAGAAGAGGCTTTAGGATGGGTAAATATAGCTCACGAACACTTGGAAAAAATTTTCGAAAATTCTATTTCGGAAGAAATTAAACAAATTTTCAATCAATAAAAAGATGTCTAGTCCAGTATTAAAAATACCTTATTATCAAATAGTAGGTAGCAATATAATTAACCAGCCCATTTCTTATGGGATTAGTTATTCGTTGGAAGATTATATAAGAGAGTTTTTAAAAAATATTAAGGAAAATTATATGCTTCAAATAATCGCAAACGAAAGCAATCTCATAGAATTTTTAAGGTTAAATCCGACTATTATTGATTATATTAAGCCGACAATAGAAAAATTAAAAGAAGAACTTGATATTGCTTCTTTATTTATGGACTTAGTTATTGATCCCGAGGAAGGTGATAACGGTACTTTATTTATAGAAGCAGAATTAAAAGGCGCTGTTACTACAGAAGATTTACTAAAAAAATTAAACCAATTTTTAGATAGTTTCTTCATACCTTTAGTTGGCAAAGATATCACTAAATTTAATGTTGATTTAATATAAAAAGGATTATGTTTAATTGGGACGATTATTTAAAATTAGCCAAAGACTTAATTTTACCGGAGATAAAAAGAAGGAGCGATGAAGCTTGTCTGCGAACAGCGGTAAGTAGAGCTTATTATGCCGCTTATAATAAAGTTGAAAGGTACGCAAGGGTACATGGTTATGCTCCTCCTAAAGAAAATAAGCACGAAGCTTTAATAAAATTTTTTGCAATGAATAATGATCAGAACATGAAAATTATATCTGCTAAACTCGGCATAGTGAAAAAAGACAGAGTGCGTTGTGATTATTATGATAATATATATCAAATCAATCCATCTAAAGTAATAAAGATAGCAGAAGAAATTATATCGAAATTAACATAGATAAATATTAAATATGCCGCAACTACAATTTAAAGGGAAACAATTTGTACAGAATTATCATTTTACGGTGCCGTATAGGGTGTTGAAGCCGGTGCCGAGTAAAAGTTTTCCAAAAGGTAGAGCGAGTTTGGATGATAATTTGATAATTCATGGTGATAATTTGGCGGCTCTTAAGGCGCTTCTTCCAAAGTACGCTGGGCAGATAAAATGTATCTATATTGATCCGCCTTATAATACCGGCAACGAACACTGGATATATAGTGATAATGTTAATTCGCCGATGATGAAGGAATGGCTTGGAAAAGAAGTGGGAAGAGATGATTTGGCACGCCATGATAAATGGCTTTGTATGATGATGCCGCGCTTAAAGCTTTTACGAGAACTACTCCGCGACGACGGAGTTATTTTTGTTTCTATTGATGATAATGAAGCGCATCATCTTAAAATGTTGATGGATGAGATATTTGGAGAAGAAAATTTTATAACTAAATTCGTATGGGAAAAAACACAACACTTTGGTAGACAATCTAAAAATTATTATTCGAATTGTGAATATATTTTAGCGTATGCAAAAGAATTATATGCTAAAGAACTAAAAGAATTATTAGTAGAAAAGATTAAGACAGAATTTGAAGATGCACCGCTTTATAATGCTTCAAATAAGGAAAACAAACTAGTTTTTCCTGCAGGTACAGTGATTTTTAATTTAAAAGATGGAATATACTCTAAAACTTCTGATAAAAAATATAAATTATTAGATAAGGTTATAGTTGAAAATGGTACAAATAAAAATGATTTGATTTTATCTTTTAGATCTAGATGGTCTCAAAAAACAATAAACAAAGAAATTGAAAAAGGAGCTAAATTTTGGATAAAAAGTGAAAATTTTGCAATCCGTGTGATTTATGGAAGCGATAAATCATTTAAAGATTCTCCTAAACAGATAATATTTACAAATAAAAATAATCCCTTTGTTGCTCGTGATAGATTTGATAATTATGTTGGCACAACAGAAGAGGGGACATCAGAATTAGAAGAAATCTTTGGAATTAAAGGAATATTTGATTATCCGAAGCCATCATCCTTAATTAAATATTTATTATCTTTATATTTCAACGAAAAAGAAGAAAAACATGATAATGATTTTATAGTTTTAGATTCTTTCGCCGGTACAGGCACGACGGGTCACGCTGTTTTAGCTTTAAATAAAGAAGACGGCGGTAACAGAAAATTTATTTTGGTGGAGATGGAGGATTATGCAGATAGAATTACTGCTGAGCGGATGCGAAGAGTAATTAAAGGTGTTCCAACCGCGAAAGATGAAAATTTAAAAAATGGATTAGGCGGTTCTTTTACTTTTGTGGAATTAGGGGAAGCAATTGATAATGAAGGGATTTTATCAGGAAAGAGACTGCCTTCATTCATTGATATGGCGCGTTATGTTTTTTATACCGCTACCGGGAAAAACATTAATGAGAAGAAAATAAAAGAATCAACCGGATTTATCGGAGAGACAGAAGAATACGAAGTTTATCTTCTTTATAAGCCGGATTTGGAGTGGCTTAAAACAACCGCTTTAGATTTAGAAAAAGCAAAAAAGATAGCCGGTAAAAAAGGAGGTAAGAAAAAATTAGTTTTTGCTCCGGCAAAGTATTTAGATGAAGAAGCGCTTAAAGAATTAAATATTGAATTTGCTCAATTGCCGTTCGGCATTTATAGAAGATAACTTGCCTATGGAATTAAAAAAGTTTCAAAAAGAAGCATTAGCAATTATTGAAAAATATCTTTCAGAAGTAGCAAGACAAAAAGAAGCGGGTAATACTCGTTATGCGAGTTTGGCAGCATGGGAGAATTTAAATATTCCAAGCGAAAGACCTTATCAGCCAAAAAGAAATGGACTTGGTGAAGATATACCTAATTTTGTGATGAAGATTCCAACCGGTGGAGGGAAAACTTTATTGGCAGTAAAAACAATTGATGTTATAAATTCCGTTTATCGCAAAAAGAAAACTGGCTTGGTGCTTTGGATAGTGCCGACCGACTCTATTTTTAAACAAACAGTAAAAAATTTAAAAGATAGAAGTCACCCTTATCGCCAACATTTAGATATTGCATCCGGTGGAAGGACAATTATCAAAGAAAAATATCATGGGAGAATTGATAAATTTACTCCTCTTGATGTTGAAGAAAATTTAGTAGTTTATGTTTTAATGCTGCAGTCAGCAGCTAAGAGGCAAGAAGTACTAAAAATTTTTGACGACAGCGGAGGATTTGATTCTTTTTTCCCGCCAGATGACAGATTAGATAAACATGAGAAGCTTTTGGAGGTATACCCCAATCTTGATGTTTTTAATAAAGAAGAAATTGGCAGAAGGCAAATTAAAACTTCGCTTGGTAATACCCTTCGACTTTTAAAGCCGATTGTTATTTTAGATGAAAGTCAAAAAGCCTATACTCCAATTGCTATTAATACTATTTTGAGTTTTAATCCGAGCATTATTGTTGAGCTTTCCGCAACACCTCCTGCCGGCAGTAATGTTTTAGTTAAAATTAGCGGCAAGCAATTAAATGAAGAAGAAATGATAAAGCTTGATTTGCATATTATTAATAGACAATACGATGAGTGGAAAGCTGTCCTTCATACAAGTAAGCAAAAAAGAGATGAACTTGAGAAGATTGCTTTAGAAAATGAAAGAAAAACAGGAGTTTATATCAGGCCAATTTTGCTTTTACAAGCAGAAAGGACCGGGAAAGATCAAAGAGGGCAGGGCTATATTCATTCCGAAGATATCAAGGAAGAGCTTTTAAGATTAGGAGTTAATGAAAACGAGATTGCTATTAAAACATCGGAGCAGGACGAATTAAAAGCGGCAGAGGAAGTTGGGGGACTTATGTCTCGCGATTGTCCCATAAGATATATTATTACAAAATACGCTTTGCAGGAAGGCTGGGATTGTCCTTTTGCTTATGTACTTTCAATCTTGGCTTATCATAGCACTCATGCCGAGAGGGCGCTAACGCAATTAGTAGGTAGAATTTTACGCCAGCCATACGCTAAAAAGACCGGGATTAAAGCATTAGATGAAAGTTATATCTATGTTTATCATCAAGAATCGCATGAGGTTTTGGAAAACGTTCGCAGAGGATTAATAGGAGAGGGATTGAGCGATATCACAACTCATATACAAGTTTTTGGTGATGCAAGCGGGATACGAGAAGCGCCTCCGCCACAAAAATACACGGTTAGAAAAGAATTTAGGCGCGCCGCCAAAAAAGTTCTTTTACCGTTTTTTATGACAAAGGAAAATGGTGGCTGGCGATGGACAAATTACGATCGAGATATTCTTTCTAAAATTGAGTGGGATAAATTTGATTATAGCGAAATAATAAAGCTTACTCTTACTGATCAAAAGACGGTTGAAGAATATATTGCTGGTTTATCCGATGATGAGAAAAAAGTTATTGAAACACAGGTTAGATATGTGCAAGAAAATAATTCTGGATTTTTTAATATTGCTTACGCTGCCGAGTATCTTTCTTCAATCATTCCTAATCCGTGGTTGGCTTATGAATTAGTTAATGAAGTATTTTCAGGACTGGAAAAGAAACATAACAAGGGGCTGGTGGCAAAAAATTTATTTTTTATTCTTGCCGAATTAAAAAAGAAACTAAGTTTATGGCTTGATGAAGAAGCAAGAAAAATTTTTGAATTAATGCTTCAAAAAGATCAAATTAGACTAATGTTGATTAAAAATCAATCTTATAAGTTACCGCAGGAAGTAGAATTATATCCCACAATGCCATTGCGGAATAGATATCATCAGCCACTTCAAAAAAGTTTATTTGATTTTGTTCCAGCTGATAGCGTTAATACATTGGAAAAAAATGTAGTTTATTTTTTAGAAGATCAAGATAAACTTTATTTTTGGTATCGCAACATTGCCAAAAATGATTACGGACTGCAAGGTTGGCGTAAAGATAGAATTTATGCTGATTTTATATTTACAATTTACGATAAAACGAAAAAAGATATTGGTAAGGTTTATGTATTAGAAACAAAGGGAGAATATTTAGCAGGAAATAGAGATACTGAATATAAAAAGTCTGTTTTTGACTTGTGTAACCAATTGTTAAATCAAGCTATTTTGGGTTCCATTAAAAATGACGATATTTGTTCCGAGGTGGAATATAAAATAGTTACTGAAGATGAATGGAAAAGAGAATTAAATAGTATTTTTGCAAATTAAATTATGGACTCCTTCAATATATCGCTTATCAAATTTTTAAGGAAGTTAAGGAAGTCGGACTTCCTTAATATTAAAAAGCCAACCAAAAGTCGAAAATTTAATTGAGAAGAATTTAAAGAATATTAAATGAAAATATTTTTTATTGATGAAACAAGTAGACAAAAAGACAATCAGCATGCCCGTGCTTATTTTGTATTGTGCGGATTAATTATTGATGCTGATGATTTAATAAAGGCAAATAGTGAATTGGAAGAGATTAAAGAACAACACCACATAAATTCTTTAAAAGCGGCTCGCAAAGATAAGTTAAATAAAAGCGAGAAACTGAAAATTACGAACGAGATATTTTCGATATTAAAAAAATATAATGTTGAAGTCCGCGCCGTTTATCTAGGAGAGTTAACTATGAGATCCGAAAGAAAAGTAAGTGATACTTATTTTGGGGCTATAGATTTCTTAGTTGAGCGCTTATTCCTGTCTTTAAAAAGAGATAATACCACAGGATTGGTTGTTATGGACAATCTCAATCATAAGACTGAAGCCGAACTAAAGAGAAAGTTTTTTAAGTATATTCAAAATGAGAGCCAGACTTGGGTTGCGTCTGGCAAAAAAGATCCATACAAAAGCCGAGTTTGTTCTTGGTTGCTTTTTTCAGATGATGATACTAATACATTTCTACAAGCCACCGATTTAATCGCTTCATCTTTAAATAGTGCAATTTGGAATGCTATTAGCGATAACGACTTTGATGTAGAAAAACTTTCTGAAAAGAATGAATATCTAAAAGTTTATTGGCCTCTATTTGCAAAAAGCCCGACGGGCAAAGTTAGTGGGTGGGGTGTAAAAATTTGGAACTAGTATATGACTGCACAAACTAAAACAAGTTGGCGGAAGACGAAGTTGATGGAGATGAAATAAATTTAAAATTCAAAATGCAAAAATCAAAATTACAATCAATAATGAAAAAAGTTTTTAGAAAACAAAGTATAAATTCTGGTATTAAAATTCCTATTATAAATAGAGACACCCAACTTATAAAACGCTTAGTAATCGTTGTTATAATTGGATTCGATGAAGTATTGGGTAGAAAGGGTAAATTATATTTTCGTCTTTTGTGCAGATTAGTTGATAAATCTTTTGATGAATATTTAATTGCCAGACAATACATCTTAGAAGAAAGGAAAACCGGAGATAAATTAGCTTATAGATTTACGATTATTAATCACTTAGAAAATTGTATTAATGCTATAAATCGAGCAATTAAAGTGTTTAATTCTTCGATAGAAACAGATGAAAGTTTCATAAAGAATTTTGTTAGTGAAAACACTGTTAATAAAATTAAAGAATTGAATGTTTCTTCGATTCGTAACAGGGTAGAGCATGTCGATGAGGATATTTTAGAAAATAAATTCGAAACCGGATTGTTTCTTGACGTTGATGAAGATTATTCACAAATATGTATCAATAAAAGATGTCTTGAGTTTGTTGAGTTAGCATCAATAATAGAACACTATCATAATTTTGTTTTAGAAATATTTAATAATCTACCAAATCGTTGTGAAAAAGGAGTTTATTATTATGACAAGAAATAAAGTTATATTTTGCCAACAAAAAAATTAGGAGAGTTGTTAATATTAAACGATCCAGGGATATGGGGTTCGCCAATTAATAAATCTGGAGGGGGGTGTTTATTTTACGTTCTACAAATATACTTGAAGATGGTTCGCTTGATTTTAGAGAAATTGCAGAACGAAAAGTGGAAGGTAATAAAATCAAAAATTTATATTTACAAAATGGAGATATTCTTTTAGAAAAATCTGGAGGTGGACCCGAGCAACCAGTCGGAAGAGTTGCATATTTTATGGCTCCTGATAATCA
>Ga0078972_1013703_pt1 | contig 13221 bp, 10 predicted proteins | sample YelNatPaOPGAMG01_FD_67568 | JGI IMG/M metagenome (GOLD analysis project Ga0078972, IMG submission 67568) | Hot spring thermophilic microbial communities from Obsidian Pool, Yellowstone National Park, USA - OP-RAMG-01 (SPADES assembly) (version 2) | ecosystem: Environmental > Aquatic > Thermal...
GCGGGCGGGGCGGCGGCGCAGGGCCGCCGCACCGCATGTTCCGGGTATCTCCCCTCTATACAGGTCTATATAGGGCGCGCTTCTGCCCGCTCTCCCCGGGAGTCCAGAACACCAATCCCCATCTCCCGGGCCAGGTCCTCCGCGTCCGGATAGACCCGCAGACCGAAGGCGTAGGGAAGGTAGGGGGGCTCTATCCGCACCCCGGCCAGCCGGTGGAGGAAATCCGGATCGCGCAGCCGCCTGCCCCAACGTTCCACATCCCCTTTCCGCAGACGGGCTTTCACTTCTATCAGGTCTATCAGGGCCCAGATGCGCGTCTCCTATCTGGACAACTGTCATCACTCTGGGCCATTTCTCATTTGTTTTGTTTGAGAGAAATCCAGAGCGGTGCCATATCGTTACTGGGACCATAAGTGAGTTGGACTACCTCTCTGCTCTCTATGCTTACCTTGTAGATCTTGCTGTTGTCTGTACGCCCAGAGGCAAAGACTATATACCGACCATCGGGTGACCAATCATAAGTAAAGACTGGCCCCCAACCTACTGTCAAATTTACAGGGTTACTATAGCTTGGCCTCATCATAAAGAGATCCCATTCACCATCCCGGTTTGAACGAAAAGCAATAAATTTTCCATCAGGCGACCACTTGGGGTCAACGTCTAAGGCCTCGCTATGAGTCATATTGGTAACCTGGGAATCTTTCAGGGAAATAATGAAAATATCCATAGAGCCATCCCGATCCGATTGGAAAAGAATCGCTTCTCCATTGGGCGACCAGGTGGGTTGAGCATTCTGTGAGACCCCCAAAGTTAAATCCCGCTCCGTTTGGTCTTCAAGGTTTATAATATAGATATCAGAAAGCCCTCCCCTGCTGGTCTGATAAGCGATTGCTCTCCCGTCAGGAGACCATGATGGGTTAATGTCCCGGGACGGGTGGGATGTCAATTGAACATAGCCACTACCATCAGGGTATATGATGCAAATATCCGGTTCGTAATCCCCGCACACGTAGGCCAAGCGCGCTCCATCAGGGGACCAGCGCGGTTCACTTCCTCCAGAAGCGGTTGCTGCTGTGACATTGTGAAGGGTGGAAATTGTCAGATCTGCGACAAAAATATCATTACGCGTTCCTTGTGCTAACCCAAAGGCGACCTTGTTCGTGATCGGAGACCAATCCATATGTCCTGTCACTCGAAAAGTTTCGGTAAGCCCCAAAATCTGGAATGTTTTTGTGCCGTCGGCAGAAACACCATATATATTTGAGTGCCCTTCGCGAAGAGAGATAAAAAGGATTAACTCCTCGCTAATTTCTGGAAGTGATGTCAGGGGCGAAAAGAACGTTAGCCTTTCTGTGGTGGGGGATACCACTGGGCTGAGATCTGAAGACACCTTTCCACTACATCTTATTCCTCCTACCGCGACTAAAAGGAGCATCGCCACAATCATAAGGGTATAGAGCCGCATTATTCAGCCTCCCTATCTAAAAAGAGTGCGAGAGGGACATCAAAAAGACGCCCCTCTCGCTCTCAGCATGAGTCTGGTTCAGGTCTTATGGAGTAGGGATATTAATCGTGTTAAAGCTATACCCGTAGTCAGCCCCAGAACCGCGCTTCTCTTCGTTTACGATTGCTACGATAGGTACATTAGATTCAATCACAGCAGAACCGTTGAAACGGGTAAAGACACCGCTGTTATGGACATCGCCAGTCGTTGAAATGCCTCCTTCCCAAGAATTATACTGACCAGAGGGTGAAATACTTCGGACCACCTGAATGGAAGTGTTAGTGGGAAGACTATACGTAGCATCAGATTTATAGGTGATGGTAATTGTACCGGTAGAAGCTGACATATTCTGAATTGTCAGCGAAGTATAGAATCCGTAGAAATCAGCCTGAATTAGAGGTACAACCACCTTCTTTGAAGCCGCACTCGCATCAATGCAATTGTAGGCCTCGGCGTTACCGCCATCATTCTCCTGGTTAACTTTAGCTACCACAGGGATATTAGACTGGATGCGAGCGGTACCAAAGAATCGGGTGAAACTTGTTAGATCGCTCAGGTTGGGGTCCATAGTGGGACTGGCACCGGTCCCATCATAACGAGTAAGTGCTTTGCCGGGAGGAATGGTAAAGGTCCTTTGAACTGTAGTCCCCCTTAGGTTAGATGGAAGTGAATACTGCATATCCGCGTAATACGTAATAGTCACAGTGGCGGTCTGAGAGAGACTCGGATTAGCAATGGAAAGGCTCGTGTACCATCCATAATGAGCCCTCAGGATGCTAGGAGCAACTAAGTCAGTAGAACCGGTGGAAAAGCTGTTATAAGTAAACAGCTTTTTCGCTCCCTCGTTATGCTCATTGACAACGGCTACTATAGGCTGAGTTGAGGTAATAACCGCGGAACCGATAAAACGCCCAGCATAGGCACCGCTTGGCGCTCCTAAGGCTGTCAGGTTCTTCTGACTGAAGTGATAACTTGCATATTGCTCGACAGTAGCATCTTGAGTCACTCCAGAGGCTCCTCCCAGACCGGGGTAGTAAGTGACTCTTACATTCGCTGGCCCATTTCCAACATTCTGAACGAAGAATTCGGTGTAATACCCGTACCAATTGTACATAACCTCTGGTAAAATGATCTGATCCGAACCGGATTCAAAGCCGGTATAGGAGGCAAAAGGTGGCGTAGAAGCCATATAGGTAAGGCCAGGTGGGGCCGTCTGCTGGTTAACAATGACAGCTACAGGCCGATCGGAACTGACCACGGCGGAATAGCGGCCACTAAGGCTCGAATCATCTGTATACTGTACAACTGTAACTTGGCCACCGGCAGGGATGGTGAGAGACTTGTCGGCTCCCACAATATGGTTCCCGCTGGAATCATAGTAAGCAACAACAACGTTTGCCTGCCCCGAAGTGTCAAGGTTCTGAATCATGTATGAAGTATACCACGGATAGGTATACTGCGCTAAAGACAAAGGTGCTAATGCCAGCACAAGCAACAAAATAATTATAATAGACATTGTCTTTTTCATGGTATTACCTCCTCTGTATTTTGTTAAAAGTATACTACGCTGTGTTTGCTATTACAATACCCCATTAGGATTATCTGGAGGAAAATTTGCTCGGCTCGTATGCCGGATTGAGTTAAACAAGTAAAGAGAATATGCGAGGCCTATCCAGAGAGCTTCATCGAAAGTTTGAAGAAAGCGATAAATCACTGAGACGGAGAGTCCAACGGTTACAGGCAGCCATGGGCTCAGCAAAACGCCAGCGGCAATTTCTTTCAGGCCTATCCCCATGGGCAATATAGTACCTATTAACACAATTAGTGTAGAAAGAGTCGCTATGCCTACAGCATTAAACCAATCAATCCCTGGGCTGGGGATCAACGCCCAAATGGTGAGATAAAAAGAGGTTCCACCTATAGCCCAGGCTACCAGATAGGGAACAGAACAAATTATAAGGTTGCGCCGGCTAAGAGAAGAAGTTGGGGAATCACGATCTTGTTCCGCTCCTCTGCGTTGAATCCATTTGATGATAGACTTAGGCTGGATGAGGAAAAAGATTGTCAGTAACAATGTAAGCATCACCAGCCCATGCCTAACCCACGTGTAATTTTCCATAAAAAGATAGCGATTTTGGAAAACAATGAATACCCATCCTCCTGTCAGGACGGCAATAATGAACTCTATCGCGATAGCACTGATGACAAAATATGCGCTCATTCCCTCTTGAGTATATAGAAAGGTACGCGCACCAGTATACCAAATGGCCGAGGGTATTTTCCTGGCCGCCAGCGAAAGAAAGTAAAACAGGAAATCCATTTCGATCTTTACCGGGCTCCCCAGATATCTCATAATCAGCTTCCAAGCAATAAAAGTTCCTCCCAAAGAAACCGCATGTGCACACAAAGCAAGAATGAGCAACGAAGGTTTCAAGGACCACTCAAACTGTTGAAGAGTATCCCAATCCCGGGCAATCAGAAAACCGAAAACCGCAAAAGTGCTCAATGCTAAGCCGGCTGTTAACACTTTCCTACCATAACAATTAAGCAGGGTTCGTACCTTTTGAACAAACATGTTTGGAAATACAGGAAGCATTGCTATTTGGTCAACACGCATACGATTTTAGTGACAACAATTTCATTTACAACGGGTATCTGGGATGCTGTACGTAGTAAGGCCAGCAAGATTTTCCCTAACACATTTTGTCTCAATAGATGATGCCCAACTGGGAGAAGGCGAAAAAGTAACACTCTAAAATCAGCTTCTCTAACCAATTGAATGAACTGGCGAATGGTCAAATGGTTCAACTCATATAATTCCTGTAACTCACCCCAAGGCACCTGGGCTGGCAAAATAAACTGTTCGTTGTAACGCATTTGTTTCTCAACGAGATATGCTGCCTGTACTATAATTTGTTCGGAGAAGAAGAGGTGTGGCCATGGGAAATTGATCCAACCATCTAAATGGGCTCCCCAAGGACTGTAAAATGGTGGGAAGTACAAGTAGAAGTAACCGCCTGGGCGCAGTACTCGTCGGCATTCCCTTAACACTGATATAGGGATTGCCACGTGCTCTAGGACATTGATGGAGATTACCACATCAAATGTGCTATCGGCAAAGGGCAACTCGGCCCCATCGGCCACGGCGATTTTTATCTCACTTCCACCTTGTTCCAAGAGCAACCGGTTTGCAGATAAGGCACTAAATAGCCTCAGGTCGATACCTATAACTTGCTTGGCACCTTGCCTCACGTAAAAGGGTAACTTACCCCCTAAACCACAACCCACGTCGAGGACTACTTTCCCCTGCAAATCCCAGTATGGGTCGAACTCCTGATAGATACGCTTTATTTCTTCATATTCCCAACCATGATAGTCGCGAACCGTTTGTTTAGCCCTTATCAGGTCCATATGCATGGGTGTAATAGGAAACAATCTATTAAAAGATAGTATGAGCTTAATTATCAGGTCTTGCATTTAGGACCCCCACGATTAAAGGTTTGGCTAACACAATTAGAGAATTCCCTTCTTTCCAGGAGGTGCAGGAGTCTATATAACCTAAGAGAATGGCTGCCGGAAAAGTTATTAGCGCAAACAGAGTTCTAAGCCATAGGTGCGACCAAAAGAGGTTGTTCAACTCAAACGCAAGTTCTCCCCAGGTACTAAAGCCATAAGAAATTTCAAGAACAGCAAAGCCTGCCCGACTCAGCGTGCTCTTAATCTCTTCTTCGGTATACTCATCACGAACGTGATCAGAAATAACGTGTTTCTTGAAAACAGGAAACACGCGTTTTTGCATCTGGTGGCGGAGTGGTAGATGTAGCAACAACCATCCAGCTGGGTGCGTAATACGCCGCCAACGTGACAAAACCTCTATATCGTTTTCCAAATGCTCAAGAACGTCAATGCTAAAGATTAAATCAAACAACAAATTGTCATCCAAATCCGCGACACTACCTTCCCGAAAGCGTAAATTTCCCAACCCAAGAACAGAAGCCACCTTGCGATTATGGTCTATCACCTTACCATTCACATCTATCCCCCATATTTCCCAATTAGGATAATGGCGTGCCAACCAAAAAGATGCATATGCTTGTCCGCACCCAGCATCCATTATGCGTGCCTCAAGTGGCAGGGAGAGGGTTTTAATGATACGTAGTATATGTGCATTTCTTATCCGAGTATGAACTCCCAGCGGGCCTAGTATCCGAATAAAGATCCGCGCCAGGGGATGCCAATATGTCATCCAGCGCTCCCGGCCCAACCATAAGAAATCAAATATGGTTAGACATCCCATTTCCACCAGACCTACTCCTTTGCTCTTATACTCGCGCGATGGGCTTGCCATAGGGCGCAAATTTTTACCCATCCTATCTGCCAGCTCAGCAGAGCCATCTCTATGTCATGCTCTACAACCAAATCGGCAATAGGATCTGCAATCAAACGACACAAAGTTCCCGCGAACAATTTCCATGGCTCTGCGTTATTTATCTCTTTGGCTCTATATGCCGCCTGATACCAGGCTGCCATTGTGCGCTTTAGGGTTAGCACGTTATCCGTCCGCTGATGATAAACCTTTGCGTCAGGTAAATATCGCAAACAGTAGCCAGCCTTCCTCACCCTTAAGCTCACATCTATATCTTCTCCGTTGGTCCGAAATGCTGGATTAAAACCCCTTACATTCCTTAGCACTTGGGTTCTGAATGACATACATAGCCCATAAAGAAACTCTACTTCCTTAAACCGCTCACCGTGGCTTTGGCTTGCATGCCTCTTTCTCCACCGATCGGCCAGCGAATAAACATTTGCCTCAATTCCTTGCCCTCCAACGCCTCCGACTCTTTCATTTCCATAACCCTCAAGAAGTACACTTAGCAAGTTAGGATCAGCCATCGCGTCCGCATCAATAAAGACAATCACATCCCCCATAGCAGCCTCAAGAATCGTGTTACGAGCTGCTGCCAAACCCTTATTAACATTATGTTGAAGCAATTTGACCGGATAGCATGAAACGAGTTGCACACTATTGTCCGTTGAACCATCATCTACCACCAAGATTTCATCAGCAGGCCGCGTCTGTTTTAACACGGACTCAATAGTGGGCCCGATATACAACGAACCGTTATAGCAAGGTATCCCAACCGTTATTTTCATCTTGCTTTTCTCCACCATTGTTCCACAGCCCATCGTATTGTGCGTTCCATTCCCTGATGGAATTCCACCTGGGGGTGCCATTTTAGGAGTCTTTTAGCCTTCTCGATATCTGCTACCATATGCCGCTGATCCCCCGGCCGTAGGGGAGCGTATTTTACAGTATAGTTCGTTCGGGAAAGATTAAAAGCGGTCAGTACTGTATCAACAAGCTCGTTAATTGATCGACGCGTCCCCGTGCCCAGATTAAACACCTGTCCATATGCCATCTCATTGTCAAGCGCTGATATCCAGGCGTTAACTACATCCTGAATATGCACGAAATCTCTCGATTGTTCTCCGTCGCCGTAAATTATGATTGGTTCCCGTCTCAGGATGTTGGACATAAAAATCGAGACCACACCCTGATAAGGATTCTCCAGGCTTTGGCGCTCACCATAGACATTAAACATCCGAAACGAAGTAACGCGAAAATCAAAATCCAAGTCAACTCGCTCTGCTGTAGCATGGACATAACGCTCAGCAGCGTACTTTGTGATACCGTAATATGAAATTGGCTTACAGGGCTCTGTCTCCGGTACTGGGATCTTATCAGGATGACCATAGACTGTCATAGAACTGGCATACATTAACCTATGCACTTTGTGTTTGAGACACATTTTTAGAACGTTAACAGTTCCAACAACATTAGTCACCAGATCATTGAGCGGATTGTCAAAGGAACGAATTGTAGAAGCTTGCCCCGCGATATGGAATACAGCATCTATACCTAATGAAAAAACCTTTCTCAAATCCCTCAGACTTGTTATATCACCTTTTAGATAAATTGCCTGAGGGTTAACATTCTCCCGAAAACCGGTTGATTCGTTATCGATGATAACAACACGGTACCCTTCTCTAACCAAACGATCGGCTATATGGCTACCAATGAAGCCAGCACCGCCGGTAACCAGGCATGTTCTCATAAATTAGAACCTCCCTGTTGAATCCTGTAAAATCGTGCCGGTGAGAGTCTCAAAAAATCGTACCTCTCCAGGCCTCGGCCAGGACCCACTCTCGCCAGGCGGAGATGGTCAGGGGAAACGAAAGCTGATACGGCCCCGATACCAGAGGCGCTGCCTCTCCCATCAGGTCCGCTTTCGTCATCCCCTGAATCGGCCGACGCACGGGAGGGAGAGGCCCTTTCGGCCGGAAGACCAGTTCCCAGGTCTGGGGATCAAACGTGGTCTCCACCTCTTGCCGGGCATAATCCTTTCCTAAATAGTACAAATGGCCTCCCACAGCCACCTGTCCCTGGGAACTGACCCGCCGATACCAGCGGCCATTGGCCAGATAATCGGCCACCCGTTGCATGTCCAACAGCTCCTCCTCCCACTCCAGACGATACGGCCGCCCCGAATGGCGAGCCTCGGGAAAGGCCACCAATGGCGGTCGCCCGCCCAGGGACGAGGAGGGATACCGGCCGTTGAGAAACTCCCGGCGCTCATCCAACCCGCGCTGGAGCGCCATCTCATTGGCCGGATTTTGGCCTTCAACGCCCTGCCAGTGAACCGTTCGGTGCGTCCGCTCAATCCGGCTGTGCTCTTGCGGGGGTGGGTGCTGGATAAACCGCACCCCCACGCCCAAAGCGACCAGCCATAAGTGAATCGGAGTGGGAAAGGGGGAGGAAGAACCATTGTCATAGAACACCGTGTCGTGATCCAGGCTCACCCGTTGGGGAAGACCCCGCTGGAGAAACCCCCTCCGCAGGGCCAGTTGATAATCCGCCTGGGTGGGATGGGAGGTCCCCGGCCGGGCCAGGCTCTCCACCAGCAGGTGACTGGCTTCATCTACGATATTGATGACCGAAACCGGCCCCAAAGGGGTTTGGACTACCCCCTGAGCGTCTACGGCCCACTCCTCGTGGGCTTGCCGGACCGGAGACGGGTCCGGTTGCGGCAGAGGGGAGCGGCGCTGGTAGGGCCGGACCAGGCCTTCTTGCCGCAGAAATGCAGCAATCCGGGAGCGACTGGGGAGAGAAGCGCCCGTCCACCCTTGCTTTTCCAACTCCAGACGAAGGGTGACAGGCCCCCAGCCGGGGTGTTCTTCCCGCATCTGGCGCAGGGTCTGCCGAATGGGGGAGAAAGACCCCAAAGCGCCGGTGGACGGTCTTCCTCGCCGCGGGGTGAGCCCGCTCCGTCCTTCCTTCTGGGCTTTTCGCCGCCATTTCCGGACGGTCCAAACCGAGAGGTCTCTCTCGTTGGCAATTTGCTGGTCGGTCTGACCGGCGGCCGCCTGCTCGGCGATGGCGATGCGTTCTTCCAGAGAGGTGCATTCGGTACGCCGGGCCATTTCTTCCTCCCAGTGGAGAATTGTCTTTTCGGGTATGATACCCGAAGAGATGGCCCAGCGAAAGTCTGGGGGTACGATTTTTCAGGACTTCGGTCTTCTACCCCCGGTACGATTTTAAAGGACTTAACACTCCCGAAGACTTTTGCATTATTTCAGTAGATGATGGATACCAGATCACTTGCCCTCGCAAGCGTTTGGATGCCCCCCAACACCAACCTAGTTTCGCTATATATACGGCGGGGAACGTATAAAGATAACGCCATAAATGTATATTTAGGAAAGCCCGAAGCGATGCCCATAAAGCCATCCCTGGCGCTGCAAGGAGGATAAGTACCCAGTGTCTAAATATAAAGGGGAGACCTAAAATCTCCTGATAGCGTTTGTCCACCTTGGTTGAATAAGTTCCAAAACCCACGGCATGAGCCCACAAGTCTCTAAAAGTCGAGCGGATAGGACAATGGACCACAAATGCCCGAGGCTCAAAGTTTAATGAATAACCAGATAATCGCGCTCGGATGGTCCAATCCGCATCTTCACCAGCTGGCCGAGGGTATCTTTCATCAAACGGTCCTACCGTCTCCCAAACCTCCCGGCGCAAGCTCAAGTTCAACGATGGCAATTGTTCTCGCGTGCCTGCTGGAGCAGTATCAAGGTAGGGAGAAAATGTCGCTATATTATCTGCAAGGGTCCAATAGTTGGACGTCAAAAAACGAACCCCTCCGCCGACGATATTTACATCCTTCTCATTATATCGGCTCATCAAAATGGAAAGCCAATGCCTATCAGGGATACAGTCAGCATCTAAGAAACACAAAATATCCCCTTTAGCCTCCTGGACTCCCAAATTACGCGCTACAGCAGGAGGCACCGGGACGTGAGTAGAAACCAGGCGCACCAATTTATCAGTCTGTACCAACCCCGGCCCATCCAATCCCACTACCAATATCTCTACTTGTGAGAGATCAAAATCTTGTGCGCGTATTGCAGCCAAGACCTGATCAATGATTGGAGAACATAGATTAGGAATAATAATAGAGACAAAAGATTTCATGTTTCGGCCTAAAGAAGTGTAAGGATGTGGTCCAGTAACAGAGAACCAAGCACTGATATCGCAAACCTCTCGCAATATAGCTGATATCCCTTAGTAGCGATAGTCTGCCGCAATATTGGATCCCTCTTTAGTACTTTTATGGCTTCTGCTAAGGATTGAGGGTTTGCCCGCTCGCACAGGTATACGTGCTCGCCATGTATCATTGCCCTGCGCACAGCTGGTCCATCTCCTGTAATCACTGGTTTTCCCATTGCCAGCCCTTCATAAATCTTGTTCTGTACCGTCATTACAGATTGGGGAGTTGTGCCAAAGGTACCCAAAATCACATCAGCATTAGCGGCCCGACGTACCAGTTCTTCTTGATCCATCCAGTCCTCAAAGGTCACGTTGGTAAGATTGTACTGGCGAGCCAGGGCTACTGCCATTGGCTTTTCCGGACCATCACCGATTAGTTCAAAGTGGATATCAGGCTCATCGCGCAGAAGCCTTGCGGCTTCAATGATATATTGTACCCCGTGGTTCGGGATGAAGGAACCATAATAGAGCACCCGAAAGAGGCCGTCACTTCTTTCCGAAGTGATCGGCCGAAATATTCGGTCATCAGCGCCTGTGGGTACCAAACGAAAACGGGAAGCGGGTATTTTATATACGTCCTGAAACCAAGCGACATATTCCTCTGTATCCAGAATCAACAAGTCCGGCAGAAGGCAAGCTATTTTCTCTATGAGGTAGATCAAACGGGCCGTAAACGGGCTGTGTCGGGTCAGTCCGCGCTCCTGAGCAATCAAGTAAATGGACATGAACACATCCAGCACCAGAGGCTTGCCCTTTAGCCAGGTCAACACTCTGGCCAAAGGCACATCTAATTGCCCTGGATAGCCCAATACCATCACGTCGTAATCCCCAATACCCCAATACTTGCGTAGTAAATGGGAATAAACCCTTATAACTCGTAACCAAAAGGAAGGCCGTATCCAACCTCCAATGGCCGCCTGGACCCGGTCCTCAATTCCCAGCCACAAGGGCTCGTGGCATTCAACGACCTCTACCCCATTACGCCGCAGCCCCTCTATCATGATCCGGTTCCGTGAATATTCGGCCCGGTATGTCCCAAAATAACAAACCCGCACGTTGCCTCCAGGAGGTTTATTGCTGTGGTAGAGAGAGATTTACGGCTCTGCTATCAACTCGCATCAGTTCCAGCCTCTTAGCATCCTTCACTGCCACCTCCGCCCCCAACCACGGCCCGTACAGAAATACCGTCGCGGCGCGGAAATGGGATGTGCCGGAATACGCCACATCCAGACCGGACGAGCTCCCAGCCCGCTCCAGGGCCTCCGCCCGGCCACCGTCATCCAGGGGGAGCAGGAGAACCTCCGCCGAACCACCGCTCCCACCCAGGCGGTAACGGTGCGCTTCCACCGCTTCTCCGCCGACCAGGTGCCAGGTGATCGCCCCTCCGGTCCCCGCTGGCCCCCGGGCTTCATCCACAACCACCACTGGCCCGCCGTTGTGGTAGAAGTAAATCCACCGGTCCTGCTGCCAGCCCCGCCAGCCAGTCAGCCGGATGTGGGCCCAGTCCATCTCCTCGCCGGTCTCAAAGGCCACCACTTCGGCGTAGTACGGCGGGTCCTGCGCCCAGGGGCCTCCAACGCCGGTCAGAGTGTACAGAACGGCCGCCATCCCGGTCTTCGCGACCACCAGGCCGTTCAGGTTCTCTCGTGGGATGCGCTTGTCCCGGAACAGACTCCGGCCCACCGGCAGCCAGGGGAACGGCTGGCCATCCAGCACGTCGGCGGCCAAAGCCTCACCCCGGTAGACCAGCGTCACCGTGCCCGTCGCTTTGTAGCGATGCCAGCCGGTGAAGCGCAGGTTGACCAAAAGATACGTCGCCTCCGGGCCCCAGCCGTCCCGAAAGACGATTTTATCCGGCGCCAGCGGACCTTTCCGGTTGGGCAGGCCCGAATCGCCATAGAGCAGACACGAACCCTCGGTGGGAGAGCGGCCCTGCAACAGGACCGGTTCCTCTACTCCAGGCTGGGCAAAGAGATACCCACCCCTCTGCTCCAGCGCCTCCACCGCCCGGCCGGCCAGCCAGATGTACCGGGGGTCGCCAAAGAGCTTCGCACCCAGATAAGCGATCCCAGCCAGATTCGCCCATCCAGGATGATTATACCGCAAAGGTGCCCCATCTGGCAAGGCCTGGAGGAGCAGCCACTCAAACGAGAGCCGGGCGTTCGTGCCCAGGGGTTCGCCGGTGTAAAGGGACTGGAAGTAAGCGTTGTCTATCCACTCCGGCTGATAGACCAGCGCATCGTCGGTCACCCGGAAGCGGGCGGTCCAGCCCCGCCGGTTGCGGGCCAGGTAAGCCCGGTTCGCCGGTGAGAGGGCCGGGTCAGCCAGCCCCTCCGCTTCCAACAGCGCCAGCAGTCCCGCGCCATTCTCCTGGTTCTCGTACGGTCCCTCCGGCCATTTGGAGAAGGCCAGCGCGTACATCAGGTCCACCCACTCCACTGTCAGCGCCCGGCGGTTGATCGCCGCAAACCAGGCCCGGACCGCCCCGTCCTCTTTCTCCGAGAACAGGCCGGGGAAGCGATCCCGCACGCGGGGGTAATAATAGGCCCTGAGCGCGGCCTCAAACTGGACCGACTTGACGCTGTGAGCCGGGCCGGTGTAGCGCCGCTCTTCCACCTCCCTCAGAAGCGACTCCCGGAACAACTCCGCCCAGCGGCGCTCGCCCGTCCCCAACGCCAGCATCCCGTACTCCGGCGGCCCCTTGCGGGGATTCGCCTCCACCCGTGCCAGGATGCGGCGAAACACGTCCCGGCCATCGTAGACCTGAGGGTCCGGCGGGACCCGGCCGCAGAGGAAGGGGGACTGCTCCGAAATCCCCGGGTACGTGGGGGCAACGGGCGGGTAAAAACTGTGGCGGTAGGCCCAGACCACGCCGTTCAGCCCACCGAAGGTCAGCAGGCAGAATGCCAGGGCAACGATGCGCCGGTCCACCTCACCCCACCCCCGGCGGCTGCACCGCCACGGAATTGGATTAGGGAGAGGGGCAAGGTAAATCACCCATAGCATCAAGAGCCAGAAGGCGGCCAGGGCCAGCGCCTCCAGGGCGACAAAGAACTCTTCGTCTGCAAAATGGGATTCCAGTTGTGAAAGGGCTACCGGGAACGCGCCG
>Ga0078972_1013705_pt1 | contig 13219 bp, 16 predicted proteins | sample YelNatPaOPGAMG01_FD_67568 | JGI IMG/M metagenome (GOLD analysis project Ga0078972, IMG submission 67568) | Hot spring thermophilic microbial communities from Obsidian Pool, Yellowstone National Park, USA - OP-RAMG-01 (SPADES assembly) (version 2) | ecosystem: Environmental > Aquatic > Thermal...
TCGATACATCGATGCTGCTCCACATGATATCGGCGCTGGATACATTAGAGAAACTGATTCCGGGAGAGGAAGCCGGAGAATATGCCGTCAAAAAGCGGGAATGGGAAGCCCTTAAAAAAGCTTGCTGGGCTGAATATCGGTCTAGGGAGAGAGGAATGGGGTATTAAATTAGGCGCTTAAAGAGAAAGTATGGGTGAAAGAAAGTACACGAAAAGCAGTACTTTCGGATGTTCTGGAAATGTGTCCCATTTCCTCCGGGGGGCGAGTTGAAATAAGATACGATCATTTGCGCGGATTGAGAGGGGGAAATCTCCCCTCCGAAAATCCCCGGAAGGAGCTCTGTGAAAAACACGCCACTTCAACAGGGTTCGATAGTCGCTTACTGTGTACAGTTTTTGCTATGACTCAGAAAAAATTTGCCACCACTTTCGTTTTTGTAAGGGTTCAGATCTTTGCGGGGGAGGTGTCTGATCTTGAGTCACTTCGATATCGTTATCTGTTACGGGTCTTTCTTTCGGTTGCTGGTCGGATTCTTTTGATTCTTCTTCTGATATTTTCAATATAATATTATTTTTTATAGCCCATTCATATGCATCCGTTATGTTTTTTTCATGTATTCCTTCTTTCTCAGATAAGGCTTTACTTATTCCGTTAGAATACGGTTTCATATCTTCAGTAAATTCCATTAATACATCTTGTCCGGTACTCAACAAATATCTCAATATTGACGCACATTCAGTTGCAAAACTATCATCAAATTCTTCAACTTCTTGTATTATTTTCTTTCTTCTTTCTTTAAAAAAATTGCGAAGACATTTAGTCATATTTTCAATCTGACCAGTGTGACGAAAAAGAAATGCCATTTCTGCATAGCAATAATAGTTTCCTCTTTTAGCACCTTCTTTATAGAATTTTAAAGCTAGATTGTAATCCTCGTAATCATCTTGATAGTGGTAAATAGCTCCCAGTCGTTGGTAAGCAACCAAAGAACCTAATTTTGCCGCTTGCTTGTAAAGTATAATAGCCTCTGCATTGTCCCTGATGGTATCACCCAAACCATAGTAATAATTGTCAGCTTCTTCCAGAAGATCATCCCATGGATGGGATGGAGGCAAATTTAAGTCTTCATTGGGATCATCCTCTGAAAACAAATCAGAATCGATCTCGTCACTGTCATTATCTTCTGTGGAAGAGGACTGCCCAGGTGCTTGCAATACAATACGAACCACATCGGAAGTTTGCGCCCGAAAGAACTCTCGGTTTTGAGCCTCTCTGAACCCTTGTCGTTCCAGTTCAGCGTGAATATGGTCCTCTGCTTCATCACAATCTTCAAATAATTGCTCAAAAGCGACAATAAATGGAGTTGGAATACCAGTGACACCTGATAGCTCCGAAGCACGCTCTGATGGTCTCTTGGTGGTCTTTCCGACCTTTACGAGACCCGGCATGGAACTATTAACCAAAACATAGACATATCCTTTCGGCATTACTCCTCCTTAGCTATTAATAACAGATCTGTTCCCCCGTCAAGTGGACCAAAAGTGTCTTGTTTAAGGTGGTGAGAGGGTTCCCGTGGTTAAATACGTTGTCTCCTGTGAATTCTAGGAGGATGTCTATCCAGGAAAACCTCCCTGGAGGTCTTATAGTTAAAAGCTGGGGATGGCATTTCTCATTCTGACTAACATTGCCCATCTCGCCAAAAATGTAAACCATCTTTTCTCCTTCTTCTTTAGTAACAACCTTGCTCCCCGTCCCGGTCACATCTTTTTGTCCGGAAACACTTTTTCGAGGAGGATCCTCCGTTCGTCCTCCTCGATCCGGAATGCCTCGTCCTCCTCGGAAGGATGATCTGGAACCGAGGAGGATATGCGGAGTACTCCGCATCCGAACCGCACGCACGCTGGATTTTCGGCCCACCCCAGAGGGTGCGTGCTGTGTTGGATCTTAAAGAGGGGTTCGGGGGGCACCCCCGAGGCCTCTTTTCCGGGAAGCGGATCGACCACGGAAAAGAAGAGCTGAATCGGACGCCGGAACGGGAAAGGGAGCGAGAATACGAACCGGAACGGGGAGGGATGGAGATGTGACCCTTTCTCCGCCCCTGCTCCGCTGGCCTCCTTCCGCTTGCGACACCGGGACTCGTGGGGTCCCTGTGCGCTTCGCTGGTCCTTGCGGACCCGGAGGCTTCGCTTCGGAGGGGCATTTCGGCCCCCGGACAGCCTTGCCCTACAGGCCCCTATCGAAACAGGGCTTAAAACTCAAAATCGAAGGCATTTTTCCCGTCGGGATAGGGCGGATTGGGATGGTAATCTTAGTGGGAGGCGACTTTTGCTTCCAGCGCGGCCAGACGTTCCCGGATTTCAAGGGCTGTGGACAGTTTGTCTTCCAAATGGTCCATTCGCGCATCTTGGCGCAAGAAACGTTCGTCCATGCGCAAAAAACCGTTGTCAACCTTGGCATCCAGGCGGGCAAGCCCGTTGTCAATCTTGTCGTCCAGTCGCTTGATTTCCGACTGGAGAGCCCTTATATCGGCCTTGATACCGGCCAACTCGACTCTGATATCACTGATTCCAGGCGCAACGGTTTCCTGGAGGATCTTCTGAATTGCTTTCATCGATGAGGACATGGTTTCTCCTTTGAGTCGATTCTACGGGATAGCGTGGACTATTTCAATCTCTCCGCCAGGTCCTCGGCCTTCAGATGCGTGTACCTTTTCAGCATCTGCAACGTCTTGTGGCCCGTGATGGCGGAAACCTCCATCGGGTTAAACCCCTTCTCGAAAAACCGGCTGGTCGCTTCGTGCCGAAGATCGTGGAAGTGAAGGTTGACCAGGAAGGCCGGATCCGGTTTTTCCTTCTTCTCTTCGAATTCCTTCTCATAGGCGGCCCGGGCCCGAGATACAGCTCGCGCGAAAGCAATTGCGACCGTCCTGGGGAGGATTCCCCAAACTTGTCCATCGATTCTCCGGGGAAGACCGGATAGGATCCGGACAGCCTCCATTGAAAGAGGGACAATCCTCTTTTCTCCGTTTTTTGTATCCAGAAGGGTCACGGTCCGTTTTTTGAGGTCCACCAGTTCCCAGGTCATTCCGGCAATCTCCGCCTGTCTCATGCCCGTTTCAACGGCAAACCGGGTGATGTCGGGGAGGACGGACGATCCGGAGGCGGAAATGATCCGGTCCAGTTCGCCGGGATTTAAGCGGCGGTCACGGCCAGGAGGGGCTTTTGGAATTCGAATTTGACGAACAGGGTTGACGAGTCCTGTCATGCTCCATTCTTTGACGGCGATCGTGAAGACGTGGGAGAGGACGGCGAGTTCATGACGGACGGTGTTAGGGGCGACTTCCTTTAGGCGGGCATCCCGATAGGCGGCGATGTCTTTCCCCTGGAGGCAATAGATCGTTTTGCCAAGGGGGTTCTCTTCCAAATCCGTATCCGCATGGACTCCTGGACGGCTCCCTTTTTTGCCGGGACCACTTCCCGTTCGTAGCGGTCCAGAGCTTCGGAGAGGGTCGTATTTTCAGCTTCCTTGCGGGAGACGAAGACTCCCCGATCCATTTCGTTCTCGATTGCTCTGGCCCAGACTTCGGCCTCGCCTTTCGTATCGAAGGTGCGGGTGATGCGTTCGTACCCGTTGCGTTTGATGATCGCTCGCCAGTTTCCTGACCTTTGCTGAAAATAGGCCATGTCGCTCCTCCCCGGAAGAAGTTTTTTGGATGAGACGATCATAGCGTTTTTAAGGTCAGGGCACCACTAGGGCACCAAACCCGGTTTTAATTCAGTTGGATTTTCTCTTTTTTTGCTCTGGTATTGGAGGCGGCGGGCGGGATCGAACCGCCGTATAAAGGTTTTGCAGACCTCTGCCTTACCGCTTGGCTACGCCGCCTTGAAGGAGGGATTTGAAAGCCTCATTCTAGCAGAGGAGCTCTTGTTGGGCAAGGGTCCCACGGCTCCTTGACGGTATGAGGCCAAAGTTTCTGCCAGCCTAGCGTTAATGTGCTTGGGATGTTTTTCTGGGGACGAGGTGAGGCAATGAGGCGCCGGGTGGCTCATTGCCTTGATTCGAGCAGGACCCGAAAGCAAAACTCGACAAGTTCTATATGCCGGAGGGCATCGTCGATGGACTCTCCCCAGGCGGTCGTTCCGTGGTGGCGGATCAAGAGTGCCGGCAGAGGGGCATTCGCCTTCTCCATGCGAAGTTTTATATTCCCGGCAATTTGTTCGACCGACAAATCATTTTCGAAGATGGGGATCGGCGGGGCCTTTGCGGGATCATGGTGGCCCAGACCCTTTATAACCTCAAGAGGGGGAAGACTGAGTTCGCTCTTCCCCAAAGTCGATGCGACGACCGCCTCAGGCGTGTGAACATGGATGACTGCGCGGATCTTGGGGAGAATCCTGTAGAGGACCAGGTGAATCGATGTCTCGGCGGAGGGTCTGAGTTGTCCGGGGGAGAGCGGAGTCCCCTCCAAAGTCATCTCGAGGATCTCTTCCGGCCGGATTCGTCCCTTGTGGAGGCCGCTCGGGGTAATAAAAATTCGGTCGCCCTCCCGAAGGGAGAGGTTGCCTCCGGTTCCCTCCATCCATCCCCTCCGGTAGAGCCGGCGGGCAAGTCCCGCCAGAGCCCTTTTCGGATCGTCCATACGGGTCATTTCCCAGTGTTTTTCAAGTAAGATTCGATAAAATTCGAAATCTCGAAAAATGTTTCGAACTTAATGTACTCTCTGGACTCTTCATCGAGTTTCCTTGCGAGGACGCTCCGGGCAAAGACCAGATTCCCTGCGCGTGCCATGGAGAAGTCCGTCACGGAGTCGCCGATCACGATCTTTCTGGCCGTTCCGTACTCTTCGAGAATCCCTGGCTTGTAAACGAGTTCGTCTCGGTCGGCATAAGGGGAGGAAACCCGGAGAAACTCCCCCGAGAGGTCGACCTCGGCTGAGACCACGCGCAGGATCCTGTCCCGATAGGGGGCGAGAGTCGCCATGACGAGGAGCTCAAGGCTTCCCGAAAGAACGACGAGAGGGATTCCCCGGCGGGAGAGGGTGTCGAGGAACGGCTCGAAGCCCTCCCGGAGCCGGGCGTTTCTCATGCGCTCCTCCATGGCCGGAAAGAGGGCGGAGGGGATGGTCTCCAGAACGGCCGGGACCCCTTCACGCAGGGTGATCTCCCCGGAGAGGAGCCGGGGAACTATCCTGGCGGAGGCCTCCGGGGCAAACTCTCTCATCAGAAGGGAAAATGTCTCCTCCTCGGTGATCGTCCCGTCGAAGTCGGAAAATATGACGGTTTCGAAGTCGGTCCTCATGTTCCCCATTTGAGAACCGCCTCTCTGAGCGGGCCATCCGGGAGGGTCTCCGGGGAGAAGGATCCCCCGTTGCGCATCCTGTCCCAGGCCTGGTAAAAGGCGTGGACCCCGGCCGCGGGCCCCCCGGGATGATCCATGATGCCGGTGCCGGCATTGAGAATGATCCGGGTATCGTCGTCCGGAAGAAATCGTGGAAGGGCTCCCGGGTGAACTCCCGCGGAGGGGACGGGGGCCAGGCCGGAACTCTGGAGGATCTCCCGGATGCCACGTTCTGTCTCGGGGGCGATGGGGAGGTTACCGGCGCTGGTGGGGTAGAGGACGGCATCGGCGCCGCCGTGAACCATGAGGGTTCCCAGAAGGACCCTCATGTCGAACCCGTAGTCGGGGGAGCCGCCCAGGGCTCCCGCCATGGCCGGATGGGCAAAGATCGGAAGGTTCGTCTCGGGATGGGAGGCGAGGGCTTCCATCACCGAAAGGCCGTAGGCAAAGGGCGAGAGAAGATAGGCGTTGGCTCCGGCCTCCCTGAGCCTCCGGGCCTCTTCGAGAAGGCGATCGGCGCGTCCCGAGAGGGTGACGGCATAGAGCATGGCCCGTCCCCGGGCCCGCTCGATCTCCTCGAGGACCGGACGGCAGGCCTTTATCCGGGAGAGTGCGGTCGAGGCCGGAGTGTCGGGAAGGATCTCGTCGTCCTTGATCAGGTCGAGGCCGGCCTCCCCCACCTCCCGGAGGATCCGGGCGAGATCGTCGGGAGAGAGTCCCAGAGCCGGTTTGAAGATCCCCATGAAAAGGGGACGGCCGGTAACCTTCACTCGTTCCCGTATTCCCTCGAATCCTGTGCGACACTTCGTTCCGTAGCCCGGGGGAAGCTCAAGCGACACAATCCGGACCGGGCCGGCCAGGGAGTATTTGCCCAGGATCATGACGAGAAGCGATCCCAGATCGCCGGAGACGTTCTGGGCCGGATAGAGGACCCGGGCCTGCCCCCTTCCGTCGGGGAGAAGGGCGACCGATTCGAGAATGCCCTGATAGGGAGCAAATCGTCCGGCAGTCTCGCCTGAGACTGATCCGACTGTCTGCCCAATGGCCAGGACCTTTCCCTGGCGCTCCGGGTCGAGTCCCTTCGGGAACTCGTAGAGAACCCGGACAAACGATTCCTGGGGGTTCTTTATTGCCGTCATGCGAAGGCGGAGGAGAGGGCGCGTCCGGTGTAGAGCGGGACCCAGCCCTCCCGGGAGGTGAAGTAGCGGATCGCCTTGATGCGGCGGGAGGGGGTAAGCCTGAACCAGTGCTCGGCCCCCCGGGGAACATTGATGTAGTCTCCGGCCTCGACCTTGAGCTCCACTTGGTCTCCGTCCGGCAGGACAAAGCCAAAAAGTCCCTCCCCTTCGACGATGTAACGGATCTCGTCGTCGTCGTGGGTGTGGCAGGCGCGGAATTTGTCTTCGAGTGCGGCAAGTCCCGGAAGCTCCGGCTCCAGAACGATGAGATCCTGGGTCTGGTATCCCAGGGTTGTCTTCAGGTGTTCGAACCGGTCGAGAAAATGGGTCAGGAGCGTCTCCTGCCCGGAGGGGGCGAGGCGGGGCTTTTCCAGAAGAACGCGAAGGCTCGCATCTTTGGGAACGGGCCAGGATTCCAGTCCGACCCCGAGGGGGGTGAGGATGCGGGATATCTCCTCATGGGTATTCAACTGGCGTTTGTCAGTGAGATAGAGTATGGCCATGGGATCCCTGTTCTTTGTCAGAGGATTAGAAGACGCGGTAGAACCAGCCGGAGATGGAGCTTGAGAGCCAGATAACGAGAAATATCGGCCCGAGCCTCGCATGGAAGCGGCCCAGGGGATGGCCCTTCTTTCGGAGCAAGCCCAGGATGGCCAGGAGGACGAAGAGCCAGAGGGCTCCCTGGGCGGTTATCAGGTGAAACCAGTCCAGTGCCGGCGGAACCGGATGAAAGCGGATGCGCCCATGGATCCGCTCGTACTCCATGATGGCCGTTCCCGTCACGTCGCAGGTAAATCCTGCCAGGGCGGCAAAGATATGGCCCCGCCGGATCCGGATGAAGTCGGGGGTCCGGGGGCCCGAAAAGAGTGATCCCAGGGCCCGTCCTGTCGGCGCTCCGTATCGGGTGCGTATAAAGAGGGCTGTCAGGTATCCCGCCAGTGCCAGATAGATGAGAAGCGACATGGAGACGACATAGGGGTTCACGAGGTCCTCGCGTGTTGGGTGGTGCGACAGAAAGCGCCCTTTCGGACAAGTCTAACAGTCTCGGGGAGTCGAAGTCATCCCTGAGAGGAGGCTGTACCCGGAGGCCGCTCTTGGATGCGGGTCCCGGATGGACATACTGCCAGAGGGCGTTCTCAATGACGTCAAATCCGGGAGCCATGATCGCCACACCGGGAGCTTCGAGATAAGGGCTCCTGAGGTCATGGAGGCGCGGTGCAGGAGAGACGATGCTCTGGAGGGGGAACCCGGTTTCGTTGAGGGGATGGCCGGGAAAAGCCGGAGAGGGCGTTGTGGCAAGTTTCTCTGTAAAGCTGTATTCTTAAAGCGGTAAAGAAAAAATGAAACTTATCGGATATCGGGGGGGAGCCGCATGGGAAAATGGTCGATTCCGCTCGAGGTTTCCTTTCGGACCTTTGTGGCTATCACATTTGCCGGAACGATTTCATTTCATATTCTGGGCTTGGCCCTCCATACCTATATCGGACGGGAAAAGAGCGAGCTTGTCGGGCGAATCGAAAGCCTGGCCGAAGTGGAAAGCCAGGTATCGGGAGTCGATGCCGGACTCTACTCTCTCCATGAGCTGGTTCTCCGGAGTTCTGAAGACGAGAGAAAGGTCCGGAAGGGGAGAAAGATTATCCTCGAAGCCCATCTTGTCACGATTCTTCTCGAACGGATGGGGCCACTGGAGGAACGGACGCACTTTTTTCTTCCCCGGGGATGGGCGGCGATTGAACGGGGGGGACTCGCCTGTCTACTCCGCGCCCCTTCCCGTGATCCCGCCTGTCTGGATAAGCTCCTTCGACAGGTCGGGGTCTTCCAGGAGGCGATGTCCCAGGCACGAATGGATGTGAACAAGCGCCTTCTCCTTGTCGAGCGTCGACAGATCCGTCTTGAGCGCTGGGATACATGGCTCTATTGGGCTACGACCATCCTTGGACTTCTCTTTATGGCAATGGGGTGGCGCAATGTCGTTCTCCAGGTCGGCGAGCCGATCAAGGACGTGGCGGGATATCTTGAGAGCTTCGACGAGTCCGCCAAAAAGAAATCCTCCCCGCTTCTTCCCCCCCTTTTTTCGATCAGCGAACTCGCCATCCTTGTCCGTAACATGTCCCGGATCTACCGCGATCCCCTGACGGGTGTCCTCATCAGGCGAGCGATCCTCAAGATCCTCGAACGAGAGATCTCCCGGGCGAAATCCGGAGGCGGCTCCCTGGCCGTGGCGATCTTTGACGTGGACTTCTTCAAGCGTTTCAACGACTGTCATGGCCACCTCGTCGGAGACGCGGTTCTCCGTCATGTGGCCCAGCGAATGGAGGAGGCACTGGGAGAGGGCGAGTTTCTGGGGAGATGGGGAGGGGAGGAGTTCATGGTCGTCTCACCGGGTCTGCAGGAATCTCTCTGCCTGCCCCACTTTGATCGCATTCGGGAGCTCGTCTCGACTCCCCTTCGCCTTGATTCGGGAGGGGATGTGGTTGTGACCGTGAGCGGAGGTATGGCATTTTTTGCTCCGGGCATGTCCGAAGACGAGATTTTTAAACTGGCGGACAGGGCTCTCTATCGGGCCAAGGAGTCGGGGCGGAATCGCGTTATTCAGGCCGATCCCGCTATCGATGGCACGACAAATCTCCGATAAGAGCCATGAGGCAATGCGGAGAGGGGCACCAGCCGCTCCGTTGGGGAGACCCTTTTTCGACTTAACTGACCGGGAGTGGCCGTGAATCTCAATAATGTCTTGACCAGATTTGCTCTTTCCATGGGACTCTCTGCCGCCCTCGTGGCCTATGCCTTCTGGGTCTCCCTCTCCGGGATGGCGCATTATCGGTCAGAGGTCAAGGAGATCTTCGACAAGGACCAACCTCTTGTCGTGGCCTACCAGAATATCTTCTCAAATGCGCTTCTTGAGGAGATGGCCCTCAGGAACCTTCTCCTCAATCCGGCGGACAAGCTCGCAAAGGGCAATCTTCTCAAGTTCAGGGGGATCACGATCGGCATGGTCTATCAGGGGAAGTCTGTAATCGTCACCAATCCCGACCCGGTCTTCCGAAAAAGCGTCGAGTCGGGGCTCGGCGACCTGGGCGTCTCTCTCCAGAAACACATCGCGACAATCAACGAGATCCTTGATGTTGCAGGCAGTGACAGGGAAAAGGCTATGGTTCTTTTGGGAACGCGGGAGCTCTCGGAGTGGCGGAGGATTCGTGGAGACATTCAGTCGTTGACGCTCCTTTCCCAGAAAGAGATGAGCCTCAAGGAAGGGCTCCTGACACAGGCCTATCACCGGACGATGCTGCTTTCGCTTACGGCGGTGGCTGTGGGTTTTCTTGTATCCCTTGTGATGATGGGTTTGGTCTTTGCCCGTTTCCGGAAGGGAATCAAGAGCTCTGTCGGCATGTCTGAAAAGCTCTCCCGCTTCGACCTGACCCCTGTCGCGGAAGACCAGCACAAGGACGAATTTGGACAGATTGTCGAAAAGATCCGCCAGGTCTTCGCAAATTTTCGCGTCATCCTTGTCGATCTTTCGGGAATCGGGTCAAGTATGTCGGAGAAAGCCGCCGAGCTCTCCCGGATCTCCGCTCTTACGGGGGGAAACTCCAGGGAGATCGAGAATGCCGCAACGATGGTGGTTTCTGTCGTCGAACGCATGGACAGGACGATCGCACATTCCCAGGAGCTGACGGGACGGACGACAGGGGAGGCCCACAAGATGGTCGAGATCTCGACTGAGGGTGTCCGGATCGGAGAGAGGTCACGCAGCTCCTTCGAAAAGATCCTCGAAAATATCCGAAAGACCCGGGAGGCTCTCCAGAAGCTTTCCGGATCTGTCTCCCGCATCGGGAGCGCCACGCAGAGCGTTCGGGAGATTGCCGCGCAGACGAACCTTCTGGCCCTCAATGCGGCCATCGAGGCGGCTCGTGCCGGCGAACAGGGACGCGGGTTCGCAGTCGTCGCCGACGAGGTCCGGAAGCTCTCCCAGAGAAGCGCCACATCGACCGAGGAGATCGGGAATGTCGTAAAGGAGATCGAACAGATGTCGGAGGAGACAATCTTCCTCATGGAGCAGGCCCAGCAGGCCGTGGCTGAAGGTGCCGGTGCGACGGAGGAAACGGCGAAGGCCTTCCAGTCGATTCATCTTGCGGTGGAAACCTTGCCGGATCTCATGAAGCAGGTGGAGTCTTCCTTCGACGACCTTCGCGAAGAGGAGAAGCGTTCCCGTGAAGCCGTCTCCAGGATCAACGATCTCTCCGAGCAGATGGTGGCGGAGCAGGAGACTCTCTCTGGCGTCTCTTCAGGCCTTTCCTCCCAGTCACAGTCTCTCGAGGCGCTTGTCAGGCGCTTTCTCCTGTAACCATTGGTCCCCTCCCCAAGAGGGGTGGTCCTCCTGTCCTTTCTCATCCCCCAAGCTGTCTTTTGAATAAAATGTTTACAGAGAAAACGATGTCCATTTTTTGAACTTCTTGGGGGGGGTGGCGATGAAGGAAGAGGTGTCGGAGCAGGAAGAGATTCGGGAGATCGTGAGGGATCGCCATGGAAAGATCGCCAGCGAGGGCGAAGGCGGCTGTTCTGGGGGAAAGGGATCCTGCTGTATGCCTGCGGGGGGGAGGGGCGGAGAGTCTGTCGAAAATAATGGGGTACTCTGCGGAGGATCTCGAACAGATACCGGAAGGGGCAGACCTTTGCCTGGGGTGCGGGGCTCCGCTGCAGGAGGCGAGGATTGCAAAAGGGATGACCGTCCTCGATCTCGTCTCCGGAGCCGGAATCGATGTCTTCCTCGCGGCCTGGCTTGTGGGAGAGAACGGTTTCGCCATTGGGGTCGACATGACGTGTGATATCCGGCAAGAAGCCGGAAGGAGGGCTCTGATCAGGAGTGTTTTTTTGTGCCCTTTAATGAGAGGCTGACGATTTCTTGGCAGAGGGAGCAAAGGTATCGGGCCCCCTCGAGAGACGCCAGGGCCTTCTCCTCTGTGGGAGGCGATGTTGCCGGCATTTCGAAGGGGTCGCCGAATGTCATGAAATCGCTCCCACCGAAGGAGGCCGCCTCGTCTAGGGAAGGGGCGGCCTCTCCCAGAATCTGCTCGATCCGGCTCCAGTTTCCGAAGGGGGGAAGAGAGATCTTTTCTTTGGAGGCCAGTAAAAGGGGGCCGGGTTTCTGGAATCGGTTCCATTCGATTCCTGCGGAAAAAAGAAGGGCCTGGGTCACAAAGTCCAGAGCTTCGCGGGATTCCCTGATCGCATCTCCCCAGTCGTTTTTCGCAAGGAAAAGTTCGGCGGACCTTATTCTGGTTCCGGCGTTCCAGAGATTCCGGAGTGCGAGGCTGATGCGACGTTTTTTCTGGCGGCTCATTGGGGCAGACTCCCTACGATGACCGCTTCAGCGCCTTCGGCGAAGAGGGTGATCTCGGCTGTCATCCCCACCTTCCGGAAGGCGTCTGCGACCTCCTCTGGGCGAAGAAGATGGTTTCCCTGGACGTGTTCGGCGAGGTTCTGGAGTGCGAGAGGGCGTCGGCGAAGGTCGCGGAGTTCGTGGACGGTGTCGGGCCAGGCAGGCTCCCAGATGACGACGGCTCCCTCCCTGACGAGATGTTCGCGGAAAATCCGGAAGACCGTCTCCTTTTCGTCCCAGACATGATGGAGTGCCCGGTTCATGGCAATGAGGTCGACGGGGGCCTCGTGGGAGAAGGTCTTGATGTCCCCGCGACGAAAGGACAGGCGGGAGTCCAGTTGGTCCCTGCGAGAGAGAGCCTTCGCGCGCTGAACATTCTCGTCAAATCCGTCGAGACCTATCCCCCGTATATTTTTGTAGCGGTGGGCAAGCGAACGGAGATACCAGCCGTTCCCGCATCCCAGATCGACCGCGGTCCCTCCCCGGCTGTCAATCTTGGAGAAGACCCTGATGGCTGTACATATCTCTTGCTCGAAGATGCCAGAGAAGCTGGTCTCGAGCATGGCTCCGAACCAGGGAAGAATGTTTTTTCTTTCGGCCAGGACTTTTTCCCCGGGACGCTCCCCCGAGTGCATCAGTTCGGCGGCACGATCGGCCATGTGGGTCGAGAGAAGGGCTCCGAGCGGAAGGTTGAAAAGGGTTTCGGGGTGAGAGGGGCGCATGAGATCGCCCGAGAGGGTCAGCCGGTAGTTTTCTCCGGCCAGATCGAGGTACCCGAAGGCGAAGGCCGCCTCCGCCCACCTCCTGACGTAATCCTGGTCCATGGAGGATTCCCGGGCGAGGGTCGCCGTATCGGAGTTCCCCAGTCGATGAATCGTCTCGAAAAGATTGTTGACGATCCCGACAAAGGCGATGTTCAGGCTCATCGCTCCCTGAGACTGCATGCGAAGTTGCCGGGTGATCTCCTGGGTTGACTGGGAGGGGGACTCTGGCATGTTCAGGATTCTCCTGTCTCTATCGTTGTCTCTCAATGGGTAAGGTGGCAATTGAAATTTTCTGTATTTTAGCATAGGCGTTGACGGGCCTGAATCTCCCCCCGGCTAAAGCCGGGGGGTTCTGGTGTGGGTGATACAGGTCTTTCCGGCTCTCGCCACGGTCGCTGGTGCGACGGGGCTACAACATCCGGAATCTTCCTCCAGCACGGCAACACCACTTCGAGAAAGAACCGCTCTGTCTCTGGCGCGAATGCCAAAGCTGGCGGGCAATGGCCCACCTTTCGCAGTTTGTACCACATCAGACACCGCTTTCTCCAGCAGCGATTCCA
>Ga0078972_1013706_pt1 | contig 13219 bp, 11 predicted proteins | sample YelNatPaOPGAMG01_FD_67568 | JGI IMG/M metagenome (GOLD analysis project Ga0078972, IMG submission 67568) | Hot spring thermophilic microbial communities from Obsidian Pool, Yellowstone National Park, USA - OP-RAMG-01 (SPADES assembly) (version 2) | ecosystem: Environmental > Aquatic > Thermal...
TGTTGATAAAATTTTTGCTAAAAGGTCTGGGATAATGATTCCTATTAGAATTTCTCCTCCACAATATAAACTCTTAATAATTAATATTACTTTAATAAATCTTAGTTCTGAAAAGAAATTTTTTGACCCATTTAAATATTCTGCAATATTAAAAATTAATGGAAAAATTTACTATGGTCATTATTTTACTCATGATTGGTTTAGTTTATTAGGTTTTATAGATTCTAATAAAAAAGTAATAGGTCATATTGTTTTCTCAATTCCAGAAAATTTTACTTCTGCTGAATTTATTATAATATATTCATGGAAGAATGAAAATAAAAGTGTATGCGATATTTTTTTTAAAAAATGATTATTAATTTATATTTTCATATATCTTGTTGGATTTTTATCTCTTTCTATTACTAAGCATATCCCATTTTTACCCATTGGTCTATAGCCATTGTGCCGTTGTCAGCAGTTTCAAAATAGATATGTTTAAATATTGCTAAGTATAAAATTATATTTGAATAATACATTAAAAGTCTCATAAGTATAAAGAAATGATTAAGAATGTCAGAAAACCTGTTAGTTAAGGCCTACTCAATTCCGCATAAATTGAACATTGATAATTTCATTAATGATTATATGATCTTTTTAAATAATATTTTAAATGATTTATGGCAAGCAATAGAATGGAAAAAGAAAGGAAAAAGATTAATACCATTAATAAGAAAAGATAAATTTTTTAGAAAAGAAATTAGAAATAAATATATTATAAAATGGATTTATTCAAAGCATTATATTGATTCTGCAATAAAGCAGGCATATTCTATTATTAATTCTTGGAGAAAAAGATATTTGAAAGGAAAAGCAAGAAGAGAAAAGCCTATATTAAAGAGAAAGTTTGTTAGAATTAAAGAAACACTTTATAGTTATAGGAATGGCATCATTAAAATATCGATTAAACCTTTTCAAGAAAGTATATGCATAGATTTAAAGAATGCTTGGTTTTGGAATAGAATAAAAGGATTAGATCTTGGAGAATTAATCCTTAAAGAAGATAAAATTATAATAACAGTTAGAAAGGAGATGGGACTTAAAATTGAGAATCCAGTAGCATGGGATATAAATCTTTTAACAATTGATGGTTATGATGGAGAAAAAGATTATAAAATAGACTTAAAGAACATATATACCATTCATAGAATTTATGAATTAAAAAGAATAAAGATTCAAAAGCTTCCAGAGAAAACAAGGAAGAAACTACTTCAAAAATACCAATCAAGAGAGAAGAATAGAATTAATGATATATTACATAAAATATCAAAACAATTATCAAATAGAACAAATATATTTGAAGATTTAAAAGACTTCAAAGAAAAAGTAACAAGAACAAAAAGTAGAAGTATGAATAGGCAGAACTCAAAGCATGATTATATGAAACTTCAAAAATATATAGAATATAAATCAGAATGGAATGGATATTCAACGATATATTTAAAGGCTTACAATTCATCTAAAACTTGCTCCAAATGTGGGTATATAAATAAAGACCTGAAAGGAGCAAGAATATTTGAGTGCCAAAAATGCAAGCTTAGAATGGATAGACAAAAGAATGCATCAAGAAATATATGGAATAGGTTTCTTAATATGTGGGGACAAGGGTTTGCCCTGAAAGGAGCCAAGCTCTATGAAATGCTCCCTATGAACCCAGAGGGAGATGAGAGCAATGAGACTCAAGGACTAAGTATGTATTCTATACGAATCCATACTTAGTTCAAAACCCATGTGTCTACTATTACTACTTCATCTTTTTTAAGAGGTAATTCTTTAATTTCTTTATCTTCTTTTAATACTAAATTTACTTCTCCATCTATTAAATAGAACAATTCTGGATATTTATGCTTCTCAAGTTTTTTCACTTCACTTCTATCCATAGCTTTTGGAAAATATATTCCAAAAAGCCATTTTCCTTTATCCTTAAAAAGCTCATCCCATTCACTTTTTGCTTCTATTTTAAAAATTCTCGTAGGACACATAAAAATTCTATATATTTTTAATTATTTAAATCTTTTCTTTCTTTAAATATGAAGATATATATATTCGATTACTTTTAAAAATTTTTATGAGCGAGGATAAAATCCTTCAAATGCTTAAAGAATCTATTTTAAGTTTTGATATTGAAATAGCAGTAAAAGCTGCAAAAGAAGCTATTAAAGCAAATATAGATCCTATTAAAGCTATTGAAGAAGGATTTGCTAAAGGGATAAGAGAAGTAGGAGAATTATTTGCTAAAGGTGAAGTTTTCCTTCCAGAACTTATAATGGCTGGTGAAGCAATGAAAGCAGCAATTGAAATCTTAAAACCATATTTCCCTACTGGAAAAGGATTGAAAAGTTTAGGGAAAGTAGTTATTGGAACGGTTGCTGGAGATCTTCATGATATTGGTAAAAGCATAGTTATTTCTATGTTAACAGCAAATGGTTTTGAAGTATATGATCTTGGAGTTGATGTTCCTAAGGAAATTTTTATTAAAAAAGTAAAAGAATTAAATGCAGATATTTTAGGTTTATCTGCTCTTTTAACAAGTGCATTACCTGAAATGAAGAAAATAATTGATGAATTAAAGAAGGAAGGGATTAGAAATAGAATTAAAATTATCATAGGTGGAGCTGCTACAACTCAAAAATATGCTGATGAAATTGGAGCAGATGCTTGGGCTGGAGATGCAATAGAAGCTGTTTCTAAAGTTAAGAATTTAATGGGAATTTCATAATTGGTGTAATAAATATGGGTATCGAAGGAATTAAAGTTAAAAAAAATTTAAGATTTTTTACAAAAAGAGAGTTATACGATATTCATTTAGCTACTTTAGAAGTTTTAGAATCTATTGGAATAGAATTTCATGATGATGAAGCATTAAAAATTCTTGATGAAGGAGGAGCAGAAGTTGATTATAAAACAAAGCAAGTAAAATTTCCACAATATCTTATTAAAGAAGCTATTAGAAATAATCCAAATACAATTACATTATGTGGTAGACATCAAGAATATGATGTAAAATTAGAAAATGAGAGAGTATATTTTGCATCTGGAGCAAATGCATTATATATAATTGATAAAGAAAAAAGTATAAGGAATGCTTTAATAGAAGATTGTATAAAATTAGCTAGAATAGCAGATGCTTTAGAAAATATACATGTGTATCTTACATTAGTTAGTCCATCAGATGTTCCTCCTACAGGAGTTGATAGGATAAGATGTGCAATAGCTTTAAAAAATACATGCAAACATTTCTTTCATGATGCTCAAGGAAGAGAAGGGGCTTTAGATCAAATAAAAATTGCATCTATTATTGTTGGAGGAGAAGAGGAACTTAGAAAAAGACCAATTCTTTCTCTTGCTCCATGCATTACAAGCCCATTTAGATGGGGAAAAGATGCAATTGAAGTATTAATGGTTATGTCTGAGAAAAATCTTCCACATATTATTTCTAGTGAACCAATGTCTGGAGCAACTTCTCCTGTTACTCTTGCAGGCTCAATTGTTCAGCAAAATGCAGAAATTTTAAGTGGTTTAGTTCTTTCAAAAATTATTAATAAGCGTTCTCCAGCTCTTCTCTGTACTCTTCCATCTATAATGGATATGAAAACTGGAAATATATCAATGGGATGTATTGAACTTGCTTTAATGTGTGGAGGAATGGCTCAATTAATGCAATACTATAATTTACCATATGTAGGTTCTGGTGGAATATCAGATTCAAAATTAATGGATGAACAAGCTGCATATGAAAAAGCATTAACACTTTTAATTCCAGCATTGGCAGGAACAAATTTAATACATTTATCTTCTGGAATGCTAGAATCAATACTTACTTTAAGTTATGAACAAGTTGTTATAGATAATGAAATTATTGGAATGGTTTTAAGAGCATTAAAAGGGATAGAAGTTAATAGCGAAACTCTTGCAATAGATGTTATAAAAAGTGTTGGTGCTGGAAAACATTATTTAAAACATAAGCATACTTTAAAGAATTTACGTAAAGAGCATTTTATTCCAGAAATAAGTGATAGATTAGCTAGAAAAACTTGGTTAAATATGGGCGCAAAAGATGCTATTGATAAAGCAAAAGAGAAAATTGAAAAAATTCTATCTACTCATCAAATTAAACCTTTAGATAAAGATATTGAGAAAGAAATAGATAATACTTTAAATCAAATAATGAAGAAATTATTAAGCTAATATAATATTTTTTTAAAAATTTATCAATAAATTTGAATATCTTAAATTGATAAAAAATGAATTCAAGAGAAAGAGTATTAAATGCTCTTGAGCATAAAGATGTTGATATTATACCATATTGGGATGGCTTTAGTAATATGGAAGCTGAAGAATGCTTTTTAGGCAAAAAATATCATGAAGCTAATGATATAGAGAAAACTATTTTTTTAGCACGTTTATTCAATTCAGATATTGTTAATCTTCCTATAGCAGGTTTTCCTGGAGGACCTGGAATATGGTGTGAAATAGTTTATGAAGGGGAAAATCATATTATTGCAAAAAATCCATTTGGTGGATTACAATATTGGAGAATTAAACCATATTTTGCTATAGTTCTTACAAATCCTATAAAGAATAAAGAAGATTTGGAAAAAATTCAAAAGCCTAATATAGAAAGCTTCATTCCAAGAATAGAAGCATATAGTGAAAAATTGAAAAAAATTTATAATTATAATTATTTTACTGTAGCTGAAATAAAAGGGGTTTGTGAAACACCTTGGATGTATCTTAGAGGATTAAAAAATTTCTTGATAGATATTAAAAAAGATCCTAAATTTGTTAATGATATGATAGAATTATCTTTTAAATTTATGATAGAATTAACAGAATATATCATAGATATAGCTCCTTTAGATGGAATATGGATGACAGATGATATGGGTGATAATAAAAGTCCATTTTTTAGTATTGAAACTTATAGGAAATTGTTTAAACCATGGCATGAAGAAATAGTTAAAAGAATTCATAAAAAAGGTAAAAAAATTTTACTTCATTCTCATGGTAATATAACACCATTATTCAATGATATTATTGATGCTAATTTTGATTCAATAGATCCTCTTGATCCTGCTGATAATATTGATTTATTAAAAATTAAAGAAAAATATGGTGATAAAATAACTTTAATGGGTGGAATAACTAAAAATATTGGATTAATGTCTATAGAAGAAATTGAAAAGCATGTATTAGAAATTGCAAAGATTGGAGGTAAGAAAGGTTTTATTTTAATGAGTGCTGGAGGAGTTCCACCTGAAATGTCACTTGAAAAATTTAATCATTATAGATATATTATAGAAAAAGCTAGAAAAATTCAATAAATTTAAAAATAATAAAAAAATCTAACGCTTATTCAATTTATTTTAATATAAACTTATTAATATCCAATTTAAGATTTAAGGAAATTACAAAAGGTAGTCTTAAATGGTTTCTCCTAGAATAGAATTTCTTTCAAAAGATGAAATTTATAAAATACATATTACTTCATTGAATATACTTGAGAAAATTGGAATAAAAGTAATGGATGAAAATATTCTTAATTTACTTAAAAATTCTGGATGTGAAATCGATTATGAAAATAAAATAGCAAAAATCCCTCAATATTTAGTAATGGAATGTATTAAAAAAATTCCAAAGAATTTTACAATCTATGCTAGAAATAATAAATACAATATTACTTTTGGAAATGGAAAAATAAAATTCATTTCTAGTGGAGGACAAATGAATATAGTAGATCCTATTTCTAAAAATAGAAAAACTGGAAAATTACAAGATACGATCAATGCAGTTAAATTAGGCCATTCTCTTGAAAATATAAACATTGTTGGTGCAATGGTAGTTCCACAAGATGTCCCTTTAGAATTAGCTGATATTTATATGTATTCAATTTTATTAAAATATTCTTCAAAAGTCATTTTTGCATGGATTTATAATAGAAAATCTGCAGAATATATTTTAAAAATGCTTAGTATAGTAGCTGGTGGAATAGAAGAATTAAAGAAGAAACCATTAACTTTCTATTTTTGTGAACCTACTAGCCCACTTAAATTTGGAGAAAATGCTTTACAAGTACTTCATATTTTTTCTAAAATTGGATTGCCTATTTGTTTTGGACCAATGGTTATGGCTAGTGCAACAGGTCCAGCAACTTTAGCTGGAACTCTTTCTATGGAAAATGCTGAAATACTTGCTGGAACAGTTATTTCTCAATTAATTTATCCAGGAGTGCCTGTTTTATATGGTGGAATACCACATATATTAGATCAAAAAACTGGAAATATTTCTTTTGGTTCTCCAGAGCAAGGAATAATGGCTGCAGCAATTACTCAAATTGGAAAATATTATGGTTTTCCAATTCATGTAAATATTGGTTTAACAGATTCTAAGCTACCAGATGCTCAATCTGGAATAGAGAAAGCTTCAACTATGCTTATGGGAGCATTAGCAGGTGCTGAATTGAGTGGTCATCTTGGAATATCTGGTGCAGATATGGGTGCTTGTTTTGAGCAACTTGTAATAGATAATGAATTAGCTGATTATATTCAAAGGATAATTAAAGGATTTGAAATAAATGATGAAACTTTAGCATTAGAAATATCTGAAAAAGTAGGGGTTGGAGGAACATTTTTAACACAAAAACATACATTAAAATACATTAGGTCAGAATTTTGGTATCCAAAAATTTTTGATAGAAAAGATTGGAATAGTTGGTATAATTTAGGAGCTAAAGATTCTATTAAAATTGCTAATGAAATTGTTTCAAAAATATTAAAAGAATATCAAATTGAAATATTGGATAAAGATATTATAAAAGAAATAGATGAAATAGTATTAAAAGCTAAGAAAGAGATTTTAAAATAAAAATATGAAATTTATTATTTTTTTATAATTATTATAAGGAATGGATTTTATACTATTGTTACTTCAGTCTTTTTATCGAATATGTGCATTCTATCTTTATTAAATTTAATCCATACTTTTTCTCCCATAGTTCCTCTGAATGTTGGTGCTTCTCTTAATTTAACAATGTTTTCTCCAACTTTAGCATCTACTATTACTTCTGTTCCAAGAGGCTCAATAACATAAATTTCTGCTGGAATTGCTGTTTCAGGTTTTTCTACTTCTCTTGTAATAGATAAATCTTCAGGTCTAAGTCCTAGTATAACTTCAGAACTTGTAGCTTTTTTCTTTATAATATCAGCTACTTCTGGCCATAATTCTAATCTAAATGTTCCAGCATCTAAATATCCTTTTCCATCTTTTTCTAAGAAGCTGCATTCTATAAAGTTCATTGGTGGGCTTCCAATAAATCCTGCTACAAACATATTTGCTGGATGATCATATAAATCTTCTGGAGGAGCTACTTGTTGAAGCACACCATAATTCATAACTGCTACTCTATCAGCCATTGTCATTGCTTCTGCTTGATCATGTGTAACATAAATAGTTGTTACACCTAAATCTCTTTGAAGCTTCTTTAATTCAGCTCTCATGTATAATCTAAGTTTTGCATCTAAGTTGCTTAATGGTTCATCCATTAAGAATACTTTTGGCTCACGTACTATTGCTCTTCCAAGAGCTGTTCTTTGAGCTTCTCCACCACTAAGTTGTCTAGGTTTACGATCTAATAAATGAGATATTCTTAAAAGTTCAGCAACTTGCTTAACTCTTCTATCAATTTCTTCTTTTGGATATTTTCTCATTTTTAATGGAAAAGCAATATTATCATAAACAGTCATATGAGGATATAATGCATAACTTTGGAAAACCATTGCTACATCTCTATCTTTTGGTGGTAAATCATTAACAAGAGTATCTCCTATATATATTTCTCCTTGATCAGGAGTTTCTAATCCAGCTACGCATCTTAAAGTAGTTGTTTTTCCACATCCACTTGGTCCAAGCAATACTACGAATTCTTTATCTTTTATTTCTAAGCTTACATTATTTACAGCAATTGTTGATCCAAAACGTTTAACTAAATTTTTTATTTCTACTCTTGCCAATCTAAACACCTTTATTTATAGATACCTCTTTCTTATTTTTTCTTATTTTTTAGGAAGTATAAAAACCTTATGCTTTTATTTCATAAATTTTATTTTTTTATTTATTTTTCTTTTTAAAATTTTTAAAGGTTATATATTCTTATTAATATAAAATAAATGGCGTTAAAGATATGGATTTCTCTATATTAGCAGATTTTTATGAAAAAATAGAATCTACTACAAAAAGGCTTGAAATGACTGATTATTTAGTTGAATTATTTAAAAAATCTGATAAAAAAATTATAGATAAAGTAGCTTATTTAACACTTGGAGAAATATATCCTCCATATGTTGGATTAGAACTTGGTTTAGCTGATAAACTTGCAATTAAAGCTATTAGTTTAGCTACTGGTGTAGAAGAGGAAAAAATTGAAAAAGAATATAAAAAATTAGGAGATTTAGGAAAAGTTGCTGAAAAATTTGCTTCTTCAAGAAAAGTAGTTTCTCTTTTTCAAGAACCATTAACTGTTGAAAAAGTTTATGAAAGTCTTGAAGAAATATGTAAAGCTACTGGAAAAGGAGCTCAAGAAAAGAAAATAAATATTTTTGCTGGTTTATTAGCAAATGCTTCTCCTAAAGAAGCAAGATATTTAGCTAGAATAGCAACTGGTAGACTTAGACTTGGAATGGCTGATATGACTTTACTTGATGCTCTTGCAATTGCTTTTGCTGGAAGTAAAGAATATAGAGAAATAATAGAAAGAGCATATAATTTATCAGCTGATATAGGTTATGTAGCTAAAAAATTAGCTGAAGAAGGAATAGAAGCTATAAAGAAATTTAAAATAACTATAGGTAAACCAATTAAAGTTCAATTAGCTGAAAGGCTTTCAACTATAGAAGAAATACTTGAAAAAATGAATGGGAAAGCTAGTGCAGAATTTAAATATGATGGAATGAGAATTCAAGCTCATATAGATCAAAAAAGGATAATTTTATTTTCTAGAAGAGAAGAAAATATTACTAGTCAATTTCCAGATGTTGTTGAAGCATTAAGAGAAGCAATAAAAGCTAAAGAAGCAATTGTTGATGGAGAAGCTGTGCCAATAGATCCTCATACAGGAGATTTTTTACCTTTTCAAGTAGTATCTCAAAGAAGAGGTAGAAAATATGAACTTGAAAAAATGGCTGAAGAAATTCCAGTTTGTTTATTCTTATTTGATTTATTATACTTAAATGGTGAAGATTATACTAATAAACCATATCTTGAAAGAAGAGAAAAATTAAAAGAAATTGTAAAAGAAACTGATAGAGTTAAACTTGCAGAATATATAATATCGAGTGATAAAAAAGAAATTGAGAAATTTTTCTTAGAATCTGTTCAAAAAGGTGGAGAAGGATTAATTTTTAAATCTATTGCTCCAGATTCTTTTTATGAAGCAGGAAAAAGAGGTTTTAAATGGATAAAACTTAAACGTTCTTATCAATCAAAAATGGCTGATACTGTAGATTTAGTAATTGTAGGTGGTTTTAGAGGTAAAGGAAAAAGAGCTGGGACATATGGAGCATTATTAATGGCTGCATATAATCCTAAAAAAGATAGATTTGAAACAGTATGTAAACTTGGAAGTGGTTTTACTGATGAAGATTTAGAAAATCTTCCTAAAATCCTTTCTCCTTATAAGATTAATCATAAACATCCTAGAGTTTATTCTTTAATCGAGCCTGATGAATGGTTTGTTCCAGCATTAGTTTTAGAAGTAATTGGAGATGAAATAACTTTAAGTCCTGTACATACATGTGCTTTTGGTTCAATAAAAGAAGGGAGCGGTTTAGCTATTCGTTTTCCACGTTTAGTGAAATTTAGAGAAGAAAGGTCTCCTGAAGATGCTACAACAGTTGATGAAATAATAGAAATGTATAATTCTCAATTAAAGAAAATTTCATAAATTATTTTATTCTTTTATTAATGCTGCAAAAATTATAGGTAAATATATTGTTGCATCTCCTTCTACAGTAATATGCTTAGCATTTTCTTTTATTTTTCCCCAAGAAATTGCTTCATATGTTCTTGCACCAGATAAGCTACCATCATATTCTTGTGCAGTAGTTATATATACTGCATAATCTAAACCATTTTTAAATTGAGACCACCATATTACATGATGTTTTGAAATTCCCCCTCCTATTATTAATCCACCCAATTTTTTAGCATTCCATACTAAATTGCTTAAAAATTGTTCATCTTCTAAAATATTTATTCTAAAATCTTTATGCATTTGATAGAATTGCCATAATTGATATCCAATAGCACCATCTGTTATTCCAGGAACTATTATTGGAATATTATTTTTCCAAGACCAATAGAGAATGGAATCTTCTTTTAATCTTTTACCAATTTCCCAGCATAATTCATATGTTGATATTTCTTTCTTTTCATTATATATTTCTTTTAACCATTCATTCATTTTCTCTTCTATTATTATTCCATAAGAATCATTTGGAACTAGAATATTTCCAATCCTATTTATTCCTTTTTTATGAAGCATTATATCATTCATTCTAAAATCTCCATGATAATAATTTTTAAAACTCCTAGCAACATCATGATCCAATGTTCCACAAGTTGTAATAATTATATCAAACCATTTCCTTTTCACAATTTCTTTTATTATTCCTCTATTTCCAGTAGCAATTATGCATGCTGGAAATGATAAAAATTTTAAAGTTTCTTTATCATTCAACATTTCTTTAATAATCCTTATTGCTAAAGCAAATTTTTTAGCAGTAAAACCTCCACTTAATTCCATTTCTTTTATTATTTCATTAATGTTAGTTTCTTCATTTATTTCTATATCTTCTACTTTCTTCATAAGAATAACTTTTTAATAGAAGTATTTATCTTTGAATTATTTTAAGCTTTTCTTTTATATTTTTTTATTTTTAAAAAATTAAAATTAAATGTAAATGCTAAAATTTCAAACTTTCCATGCTGAAGGTAAAGGTAAATCTTTCATTGTAAGCAAGCCTGCTGGCGCTTCTAATACTTTAGGTATGGAATTTATTATAATGGATACAGTACCTATATCTCCATGTACTCCTCCTATAATCTTTTCATGTATATTCGGTATGCCTTCAATCAAAATTTCATCATATTCTTCTTTTACATTAACATGAGAAATAAATTCTAATGTAATAACTTCTTTATTTTTCATAATACCATAAGCTACACTTCTTAAACCAGCTACACTTCCTATTTTTACAATTGTATATTCTGTAATCCTTTCTTCATTAGCTATAATTGGTTCAGGAGGCATTTCTTTAATTTCATCCAATTTCCAACCAATAGCAGATGCTATCATTGCTATTGATTCTATTAAACCTACATGACCAGTAATTATTTTATTATCAATCTTTTGCTTAAATTCTTCTAATGTTAATCCTACACCAATTTTTTTCTGATATGCTATTCGACGTTTTCCAGCATCCATCATTCTAATTACTTTAATCTTATAAATTTCTTGACATAATGCTGTAAGCATAATGGGCAAACTATCCATAAGATATCCAGGATTAATGCCTGTTCCAAGAATAGTTACATCATATTTTTTTGCAAGATTATTCAATTTTTTAGCTAATTTAGGATGTCTATAATATGGATAAGAAAGTTGTTCGCATGTAGATATTACATTCATACCAGCTTTTATACATTCTTTAATTTGTGGATAAGCAAGCTCTAAATCAGATACTGTAGCATGTATGACTATATCACCTTTTATTGTAGAAAATAGTTTTTTAGGATTATCCATTACTTTAACTTTAAGTTTCTTATTTAAAGCAAGTACTTCACCTAAATCTTTTCCTACCATATCTTTTGCTATATCAATTGCACCAACTATTTTAATTCCTTCTTTTTTAATTAATGCTCTTCCAATATTTCTTCCAATTTCTCCTAAACCATATAATATTACTTTAATCATATATCCACGCTCTTTTTTAAATAATGTTTTCATAATAATGTTTTTTAATGTTTTCTTTTTTTAATTTATATTTTTGTAAAAAATTATGAGTAATTTTTTAAAACACTATTTTTATATACCTTATCTTAAAAATTTTTAACCAAAAACTAAATATATTATTATGATTAATGATAATAATAGAAAATAGAGGATGTATAAAGTTTATTCTAGAATATTCGTATTTGCATTTATAATTCTTATATTGCTTAATATTATTTATCAATCTTTTTCTTTAGAAGAATTTGAAGAAACAATAACCTATACTATAACAATTTATCCAGATGGCTCAGCTTTTTGGAGAATAGAACATAGATTTAGATTAAAAACAAAAGAAGATGAGCTTGCTTTTTATAATTTTACAAAAACTTATAAAAAAGAAGTTTTTCTTTCAGATTTTATAAATAAAACTGAACATATTATTAGAAAAGCAAGTGAAATAACTGGAAGAAATATGGAAGCTCAAACATATGATTTTAGAGTTTATAATTTAACTCTTCCAACAATATCTTTTGGAGTATTAGAATATTGCTTTAAATGGATTAATTTTGCAAAAATTGAAGAAAATCGTATTTGCATTGGAGATATTTTTTCAGGAGGATTCTACCTTTCTAAAAATGATATTCTTGAAATAATTTTACCTGAAAATTATAATATAATTTCTTTAAATCCAAAAGAAGATAAAATTGAAGGTAGAAAATTAATATGGTATGGTCCAAGAAATTTTGAATCGAATTGTCCTGAAATAATTTTATCCTACTTTATTGAAACTACTACTCAAATACAAACTCCCACTTCTATAATTACTGAAAAAACTTTCACAACTTTTCAAACAACATCAGAAACTTATACTAAAGAAGAAACTACCACTAAAGCATCAACTTTAATAACTACAACTCCAATTGAAGGTAGAATACCAACATTAACTATATTATTTATAACATTAATTGCTTTAACATTAGTAGCTTCTTTTCCAATAATTAAACGTATAAGGTCAAAGCCTCCTTTAGAAGATCTAAGAGCAGATGAAGAATTAATCATAAGACTTTTAAAAGAAGCAGGTGGAACAATGTCTCAATCTGATATAAAAAAGAAAACAGGTTTCTCAAAAGCTAAAACAAGCATGGTTCTTAAATCTTTGTATCAAAAAGGATTAATAGAGAAAACTAGAAAAGG
>Ga0078972_1013707_pt1 | contig 13219 bp, 7 predicted proteins | sample YelNatPaOPGAMG01_FD_67568 | JGI IMG/M metagenome (GOLD analysis project Ga0078972, IMG submission 67568) | Hot spring thermophilic microbial communities from Obsidian Pool, Yellowstone National Park, USA - OP-RAMG-01 (SPADES assembly) (version 2) | ecosystem: Environmental > Aquatic > Thermal...
TTTTACGTTGTTTATTTTAATTATTCATTAATGAGAGGGTGATTGTTTCAGATGCAGGGTAGATCAAAGATTATAAAAATAATTATAATTTATTTTTCATAATCCCCGGATTAATTAAGTAATTTTTAGAATAAATTGAAGATAAGCTTAATTAGCATACGCCGCCCAGTTACAATTACAATGTTTTTTACGGGCATTGCATTGTTAAGCATTTTTGCTTTTTCAAGTATTGGTGTCGATTTATTGCCAAATGTTAACATTCCTCGCTTAATAGTTCAAACCAGTTATAGAAATTCAACTCCAGAAGAAGTAGAAAAACAAATAACAGAACCTCTTGAATCAGCTATTGTTACAATACCAGGAATTAAAAAGTTAACCTCAGTATCAAAAGAAGGCATGTCGGTTATTAGTATTGATTTTGTATGGGGCACTGATATGAAGTATGCAATTTTATCTCTCCGTGAAAAACTTGATAATGTCAGCATTATGTTGCCCAGAGAAGCAGAAAGACCTGTAATAATAAAAACAGACCCATCTGCTGCACCAATACTTACTCTTGTATTATCATTTAATGATAAAGAAAATTCAGAGAAAAAATCTTTGTCAACAAATGAAATAATGAAATATTTCAATGCTTCTAGTCCTGAATATGTTGACCACGATTCTCCACAGGAAGAAATTCAACGATTGATAAATCTTAAAGAAGCTGGCAGAACTATTTTTAAAAGAAGATTTGAACAAATTGAAGGAATAGCTCAAGCAGTTATAACAGGAGGACTTGAAAGAGAGATTCTCGTAAATATTGATCCTGTAAAATTGAATTTATACAATATTACTTTCGATGACATTGAAAAATCTTTGGATGCATCAAATATAAATATACTTGCCGGCTCAATTATGAAAGGTTTTTCCAGATACTCATTAAGAATACTCGGTGAATTTCAAAATGTAAATGATATTAAAAATACAATTGTTAAGAGAAATTATGATGGAAGCATAATTCTATTAAAAGATATTGCAAGTGTAATCGAAAACTTTAAAGAGCGGGAGGGATTTACACGTTATAATGGATATGAAGCTATTGGAATTTTGATTTATAAAGAACCTGATGCAAATACAGTATCAATCGCACAAGCTGTTAAAGAAACTATAAACTCCCTCCACAAAGAATATCCAGAGTATAAATTATTGATTGTTTCTGATCAATCTGGATTTATTGAGCAAGCAATCTCAAATGTTAAACAGGAAATTTTTTACGGTGGAATTTTAGCAGTTATAGTTCTTTTTTTCTTTTTAAGAAATGTAAAACACATATTAATTATTGGAATTACTATTCCTGCTTCTTTATTTATTACAATTCTTCTTTTGTATCTTTTTAATATTAGTTTCAATATAATATCATTGGGGGGACTTGCAATTGGAATTGGTATGTTGCTCGACAATGCAATAATTGTGATTGAGAATAATTCTCGTTATAGAGAAATGGGGGATTCAAACCGTTTGGCAGTTATCAAAGGAACAGACGAAGTATCAATGCCAATAGTAGCTTCTACACTTACCACAATTGCTGTATTTCTACCACTTATTTTTGTTAGAGGTGTTGCTGGAGAACTGTTTAGAGACCAATCTTATGCAATAGCATTTTCACTTTTATCATCAATTATAACAGCTTTGACACTTATTCCTATGCTTGATTCAATAAATAGTTTTAAATTGATTAAAAACATTGAAAAGTATCAAAACTTTAATTCACTTATAAAAGAATCAAATAAGCCCAATTCTAAACTCAACAGGTTTTTATTTCCTTTTATTATAGTAATTAAATCAATACAGTTTGCTACAGTTTATGTTTATATACAGTTAAACTGTTTTCTGAAAAAGAGATTTGATTTGTTTTTTAATGCCGCTGAAAGTTTCTTAAAGTTTACCATCAATAAATATGAAAAGTTATTAGAATGGTCACTAAAAAATAAAAAAGTAGTTTTAATGATAACTTTTTTGCTGATTGCAATTACTATACTTGCACTTATCAATATGAAAAAAGAATTTATTCCACAATCTGAAATGGATGAATTCATAGTAGAAATTGAATATTTAGCAGGAACATCATTGAGAGGCAATGCAGAAAACACTTCAAAAATTGAAAAGAATATTTTATCAATTCCTCATGTAAAAGCTGTAGTTTCTAATATTGGAAAAGTAAATGATTTTGATTTTTTAAATAGAGAAATGGTTTCTGTAAACAAAGCAAGTATAGTTATCAAACTCGATTCTTATAAGTTTTATAAAGATGTTCAAAAAAAATTAAGAATTATTTTTAACAGTATTAAAGGTCTCAAGTATTCATTCAAGGAAATTAAAACAAGTTATTCAATGGTTATAAATCCTTCTGAATACGATATAGCAATAAAAATAAAAAGTAAAGATATTAATAAAGCTTACACAAAGGCAGAATTATTATTAAACAAAATTAATGCTGCAAAAATCAATGGACTAAAAGATTTGAGAATTGCAATTGATAAAGGTAATCCAGAGTATACAATAACAATTGATAGAGATAAATGTATTGTTTATGGATTAAGTGCAGAAGAGGTTGCATATCAAATCCGAAATATAACAAGAGGAACAATTGCTGCTTCATTTTCTTCTTTTGATAAGAAGGTTGGAATAAAAGTATTAATTTCTAATAACAACATGACAGATATTAACTCTGTTCTTAATAGTTACTTGATAAATAAGAATATGAAAGTACCAATAAAAAATTTGGTTAATTATTCTTTTGGTTATAATTACAATGAAATTTGGAGGGAAGATCAATCAAGAACCCTTTATCTTTATGCAAAGGTAGATAATTCGAGCATTGATGAAGTAATAAATAAGATTGAAGATGTAATTGCAGGAATTCCAAAATCGAACGAAGAATTAATATTGGTCGGAGGAATAAATGAAGAGATAAAAGATGCATTTACAAAACTTTATGTTGCTTTATTAATTTCCGTTCTATTAATGTATATGATTCTTGCTTCAGAATTCGAATCATTTTTATATCCTTTAATAATTTTATTTTCTGTTCCTTTAGGATTGATTGGAGGTATACTTTTGCTTTTTATTTTTGGTGAGAGTATAAGTATAATTTCGGTTATTGGTTTATTAATTTTAATAGGAATAGCTGACAATGATGCAGTAGTTAAAATGGAATTCATATTGCGAAAACGAAAAGAGGGATTATCTGTAGAAGAAGCAATTATGGAAGCTGGCAAAGATAGATTTAGACCGATTGTAATGAATTCATTTACTGTTATTTTTGCATTGATTCCAATGATGGTTGGAATTGGAGCTGCAACTCAATTAAGAGTTTCTATTTCTCTTGCAATAGCCGGAGGATTAATTACATCTACTTTTCTAACATTGATTGTTATACCTGTCCTTTATACTTATGTTGATAAATTATCGCAACAATATAAAAAATTATAATTGAGTTCGAGGTAAAAATGAAAATTAAGTTCTGGATTGCAGCTGTTTTAATTATTTCTGTTACAGTTATACTTTTAATGTTCATTCTGTCCCGAAGTTCAGTGAATGAAAACATTGATGAATCAGCAAATGTTAATTATGATAAACTTAATCAAGTAGTTTTTGATGTTAAAACAGAAAAAGTTATAAAGGGGAACTTAATTTTATATATTAATGCTAATGGTCTTATAAGAGCATCAGAGGAACTTGAATTGACTTCTAACATAAGCGGAATAATTAGCAATCTTAATATTTATGAGGGTAAGCATGTAAAAAAAGGTGATTTGCTAATTGGATTGGATGATCGGGAATATGAAATTGCATTAAATGATGCAATTGCAAGAGTAACAGATGCAAAAGTTGAATATGGATTTTTAGTCAGAGAATATTCTAATGATACAACTATTTCCAAAGGAATGGATAACCAAAATCCAAAAGCAAAAGTATACTTAGAACAACTTAATAAATTGGAAAAAGATTTTTCTGAAGGTAAAATTGATGAGGCAAAATATAATGACATCAAAAATGAAATTGATATGAAGCTGATTTTCACTGGTGCAAAAAGAGAAGAAATAATACAAAGCAGGAGCGGCCTTACAAGTGCAATAAATGCTTATAAACGAGCTAAATTAAATTATGAGTTTACAAAAATAAAAGCTTCGTTCGATGGTGTAATTGGTGATTGTGATTTAGTGATAGGTCAAAGAATTCAAGCAGGGCAAAAACTTTGCAAACTATTAAACAATTCGGCTCTTAAAATTGATGTTGGTGTGCTCGAAAATGATGTGCCGAAAATAAGTATCGGGAAAAATGCTTTAATAGAAATTCCTTCTCTGTCTTCTGAAAAATTTAATGGGCGTATAATTTATATAAGTCCTTATGTTGATAAAGAAACAAAAACATGCAAAGTTACTGTATTACTCCAAAATACCTCAAATAAAATTAAACCAGGAATGTTTGCCAATGTTTTGCTCGAAGTAGATAATCTTAAAGATAGAATATTAATTCCTAAGTCAGCATTACTGATAAGAGATAAACGCACTTTAGTATTTGTTGTTGAAAACAATCTGGCAAAATGGAAATATGTTCGAATAGGAAAAGAAAATGACCAGTTCATTGAAATTATAGATGGAGTTAAATTAGGTGAAGAAGTAATTGTTGAGGGACATTATACACTTACACATAATGCAAGAGTAAATGTAGTCAAATAAAAAAATTATTTAGTGAAAAAATTATTCTACATATTTTTATCTCGACCAGTCGCTACATTAATATTTTTGTTTTGTGTTTTTTTTATAGGCATCGTATCTATTTTAAATATATCTATTGAACTAAGTCCAAAAGTTGAATATCCAAAATTATCGATTTCAATTTACTGGCCTTATGTTTCCCCTGAAGTTGTTGAAGCTTACCTGACATCGCCTGTGGAAGCCGAGCTTTCCACAATAATGGGAGTAAAAAAAATATCTTCTAAATCTTCTGAAGGTTTATCAAATATTTTTATAGAATTTCATCCTGATGTTGACATAAATTTTGCAAGAATAGAAATAAATGAAAAATTAAATGCACTTAAACATCAATTGCCATTTGGAATTTCAATGCCTGTAATCTCATCTTATATACCGGAAGAGTTTGAGAATCTTCAGGGATTTCTTGTGTATTCAATTTCTTCGGATAAAAGTGCAAATGAAGTAAGAAAATTTCTAATTGACCATGTTCTCATACAACTTAAGTCTATTGATGGTGTATCGAATGTTGAAGTAAGAGGCGGTTCTGATAAAATTATTAATATAATAGTTGATTATGATAAAATGAAAACTCTGAGAGTTTCAAATGAAGAGGTTATTAATGCTGTCAAAGATGCTGAGGTTATATTGTCGGCAGGAAAAATCAGCAATCGAAATTTTCAATTTTATATTAATGTTAAAAACGAAATACAGAATTTGGAGATTATCAAAAATCAGGTGGTTAAAAAATTACTCAATAACCAAACAATAAGAATTAAAGATATTGCTGATGTAACTGAAGATTTTAGAGAACCGCAATCATATTATAGAATTAATGGCAAAGAAACAGTAAACTTAATTATAAGCAAAGAACAAGGAGCTAATACTTTCAAGGTTGCAGATAATGTAAATAAAAAGTTTCAAGAACTCAGTAAAATTTTTCCTCCAGATTATATTATTATTAAAGAGCTTGATAAAAGTGAGGAGATGCATGCAGAATTAATATCACTTTATCGAAATGGAATTTTATCATTTGTTATTTTATTCATAGTGTTGCTCTTGATTTTTAAAAATTACAAATATCCATTAATAATTATTGTCTCTATTTTCTTTTCGTTGAGTTTTTCTTTCGCACTTTTTTATTTATTGAAATTAACATTGAACATAATTACCGTAACATGTTTTATAGTTGGGCTGGGCTTTATTGTTGATAACTCAATTGTAGTTTTAGATTATCTTGATAAACATTACAATGGACGCGGAATAAAATATTTAACTGTATATATCAAAGAAATATTTAATCCTCTTTTTGTTTCTACTTTAATAGTAATTTCTGTTTTTATACCATTAATATTTTTAACAGGTGAGTTAAAACTATATTTTAAGCATTTTGCTTTAGGCATGGGTTCTAATTTATTTGCCTCTTTAATAGTTTCAATAACTGTAGTTCCTTTTCTTTATTTAAAAACATATAACCCGCATAAGGAAATTCATTTGCTTGCTTCATCCTTTGATTTTATTTATAAGCTATATAATAAAATTGTGAGGCTGATTATTCGTTTCAAAAAATTTAGTTTATCATTGCTTGTTCTGATAATTGGCTTCCCTGTTTGGTTAATGCCCGATAGAATTGAAACACCATTTATTGGTGAAATATATAATTCAATCTTCGATTCAGAATTTTATCAAGAAATAAAACCATACATTAACTATGCACTAGGCGGATGTTTGAATTTATATTTAAATCATATATCAAAAGGTGAAATCTGGAGTTATGGCGAAGAAACTTATATTTATATCAGACTTGAGCTTCCTAACGGCAATAGAATAGAAAGAATAAATAAAATTTGTCAAGATTTAGAGAATGATATTTTGCAATACAAAAATAATTTTAAGAATCTTATAGCCAATGTTATTGACGAAGAAAATGCTGTATTAAGAATAGAGTTTGATAAACATCAAGCGAATACTTCTTTCCCATATATTTTGAAAAATTATATTACTGCATATGCAACTCAACTTGGTGGAGTGAACTCATATGTTTATGGTTTTGGGCCCGGGTTTTCAAATGCTGAAGGGGTTTCCAGCAGCATGTTTAATTTAATTGTAAAGGGTTATAATTATGAAAAAGTCAAAGCCATTGCAGAAGAATTTAGGAGAAAAATTATTATTAATCCTCGTGTAGATAATGTTGATATTGATAAATCAGAAATCATGTGGTCAACTGAGGTATATGAAATTATTGGAGAAATTGACAGAGAAAAATTAAAAGCATACAATATTACATTGGCCGAAATTTTTTCAATAATTACAAAAAGCATTGGAGGCATTTTTGATGATAATAAATTTAAGATAGAAAATAATAGAGTTGAATATCAAATCAAGTTTTCAAATTATAAAGAGGTTCAATTAGAGGAACTAAAAAATATTATATTAAATGATAATAGTGGAAAGAGTTTCAAAGTGAAGGATATAATTAATTTTTATGAGAGAAAAGTTCTTTCTGCCATTCACAGAGAAGATCAACAATATGTTAGATATATCAGTTATGAATTCAAAGGACCTTATCAATTTGGTCAACAATTTCTTCAATCCACATTAGCAGGTATTGATATTCCGCCGGGTTATAGTATTAAAACTTTAGATTTGCCAATTGTATTAGAATTTGAAAGTGAATATGATATATTAAAAATATTTTTAGCAGCGGTAGTAATAATATTTATGATTTCTTCTTCCTTTTTTGAATCTTTTAAAAGCTCTCTGATAATTTTTTCTGCTATTCCATTTGCATTTGCAGGTTCAATTTTTATTTTCTGGTTATTTAATTTTAGCATTGAAAGAGGGGCTTATTCAGGAATGCTGCTTTTAATGGGATTAACTGTAAACAGTGCAATAATAATGGTTAATTATATATTAAAGAATCAACAATTAAAAACCATTGAGGAAATATTCACTTTATCCGAAACACGATTGAGAGCGATTATAACCACTTCTTCAACAACTATATTTGCTCTTTTGCCTTTAATATTAAATTCCAGTTCAAACTTTTGGAAAAATCTTAGCTTAAGTATTCTGGGCGGTATGATAACATCATCAATTTTTATTGTTCTTTTTGTCCCATTAATTTTTTACATGATTAGAAATAAAAATTAATTCAATATAGAGTGAATAGAAAAATTTTTATTATGATTAACATTTTATATGGCTCACAAAAAAATTTTCTTGACATTTAAAATCTTGCAAATAAATTTGCATCGAAAATTGTTTTATAGTTTAAGCTACATGATTATCACCTTCAAGGGCATATAATGTGTGATTGTCAATATTCAATTTTATAAATCATAAAACATAAATCTAGAGGTGCACTAAAAATTTTTTGATAAGATTACCTATTTATTTTTAATATAAAATTGAACTTAGTATCAATTGCATTATGCTCGGTAATTATATCAAAATTGCATTTCGGCGGTTAAAATTTTTTAAGACTTATTCAGTTATAAGCATAGCCGGATTAGCAGTAGGTTTAGCATCCTGCTTTATTATATTTTTATATATCTCTTACCAGCTTAGTTTTGATAAATACAACAGAAATATTGACAACATATTCTTGATATACTTTAATGATTTGTATGCTAAAATATCAATGCCTACGACTCCTTTAATATTAGGACCAACATTGAAAGCTGAATTTCCCGAAGTAGACCAATATGCAAGATGGAGAAAAAGAACCTGTACAATTAAATTCAACGAAATGGAATTCAAGGAAGAAAACTGCGTTTTTGCTGACCCATCTATTTTTAATATTTTGACATTACCTTTGGCAGCTGGAAGCTTATCTGCTTTTTCTTCTGAGTTTAACTCAATAATATTATCCGAAACTTCAGCGTATAAATATTTTAACAAACAGAATCCAATTGGTGAAATCTTACAGGTTAATTTTAATGGAACAGATTACCTGTTAAAAGTAACAGCGGTGATAAAAGATATTCCCAAAACATCAACCTTTGCTGCGGATTTTATTCTGCCGTTATCAATATTTGAAAAATATAGGACTCAGGAAAGAGCAAAATTGCCGGCGAATATGTTTACTTTATGGGATTTCCCTGAGGTCTATACTTATTTACTGCTTTCTCCAAACTGCAACATAAAAGAATTTCAAAATAAGCTCACTGAATTTTCTAAACGACCAGAACATATGGCAGGTGGCAATCAAGTAAATTACAGTTTATTTTCACTTGAAGATATTTATTTTTATTCATCTTTTATGATTAATAATGAATTTCCTCAAGGAGATATTTCGAATGTTTATATTTATTCGGGTGTTGCATTTCTAAATCTTTTAATATCTATTATTACTTATTTAATGCTTAGTATTGGTAAAAGTAGTTTCCTTATAAAAGATATTGCTGTAAGAAAGACTGTAGGAGCTGGAAAGAAGGACCTATTAATACAAAGCATAATTGAATCTTCCATTACAACTTTATTAGCTCTGCCATTATCAATTATTCTTGTAGAATTATTTTTGCCTGTAATAAGCCAGCTTATTGGTCAAAAGATTTTTAGCAGTTATTATCACAACTGGTCATACTTAATTGTTTTTTGGAGTGTTGCACTGCTTTTGGGTATTATCTCGGGTAGTTATCTATCTTTTTATTTTTCAAAATTTAATCCAATTGAAATACTGAAAAATAAAATAACCACAGGCTCTAATAGAGCTACTTTTAGAAAAATAATGTTATCTATCCAGATGATTGTTTTTATGTCATTGGTTTTTGCTTCGGTTGTAATTTATAAACAACTCCATTTTTTATTGGATAAAGATTTTGGGTTTGTCAAAGAAGGGTTAGTAGTTTTTTATCCTGAGGACAAAGAAATAGGTAAAAGATTTGATGTGTTCAAGAATGAGATAAAAAAACATCCTGATATAATTGATGTTTCTTGTGGTAATATATTGCCAGGTTCAAATGCCACGATGTTAATAGAAATTCCCCGGAAAGAAAGTTATACTAATTCAGTTAGAGCAGAGATGTTATTTGTTGATAAAGATTTTATAGAAACTATGAAAATAAAAATTAGATTAGGTCTATCATTTCAACAAAGAAAAATTACTGATTCTTCCAATGTTTGTATTATTAATGAAACAGCAATGAAAGAATTTGGCTTTGCAAATCCCGTTGGTGAAAAGTTAATGAATATGGAAATTATTGGGGTTGTGAAAGATTTTAATATACATTCACTTCATAATAAAATTATTCCTGTAGTAATAGTTCCAGATACAAAAAAGTTAAATGAAATTGTAATAAGAATTCGTGATGAAGCCAATAAATTGAATGTTATAAATTTTGTAAGAGAAAAATCTATAGAGTTTAACAATAACAAACCGATGGAATTCCGTTTTTATGATGAAAGATTAGGCGAACTTTACATTGAAGAAAAAAATTTTGGAAAGATTATCGCAGTATTTACAATAGTTGCTATTTTTCTTTCTTGTATAGGTTTATATGGGATGTCGCTTTTTGTATTTTCTCAAAGGACTAAAGAAATTGGAATTAGAAAAGTACTGGGAGCGACAATGCCAAATTTATTATATGTCATTACTAAGGAAATCTTACTGACAGCATTAATCTCTGCTTTAATTTCATTTCCAGTATCATATTTGTTTATAAATCAGTGGCTGCAAAATTTTGCTTATAAAGTATCTTTAAATTTCTGGATATATCTTATTTCGTTATTAATAATGATGATGTTAATTGCTTTATCAATAAGTTATCAAGCAATTAAAGTTGCTGTTGCAAATCCAAATAGATATCTGAAATATGAATAGTGAATTCAATAAATAACGAATAAATATTTGTAATAAAAAAAGTAAAACAAATTTATGTCTGTTATTTGTTGATAAAATTATCAATGAATTTTGGTTTAATTAAATAAACATTAAAATGGATCGTCAAATAGAAAAGAAAAGATGGACTAAGAAACGGATAATCATAATTTTGATATCATTTATTTTTTTGATTTTTCTGATTTACACTATCTTTTTTTTAGATGCGAGTAATAAGTTAAATATTGAAAAAACTCGATTGGTAATTTCAACAGTAAAACGGGCACCATTTCAGGAATCTATTATTGTAACCGGTACAATCGAACCAATTAAAACTGTTTATCTTGATTTACCTGTAGGTGGAATAGTAATTCAAAAGTATGTAGAAGAGGGAGCTTTCTTAAATGCTAATGATTCAATAATAAAATTGGATAATCCGAATTTAACTTTGCAGTTAATGAACACTCAATCAAGTTTTATGCTCGCAGAAAGTCAACTAAGTCAGACAAGATTAACTTTTGAACAAAACAGATTATATAAAGAAAAAGAACTTTTAGATTTGAACATGCAATTACTTGAGCAAAAAAGAAAATATGAAGAAGAGAAATCTCTTTTTGAACGAGGATTAAATTCTAAAAATGCTTATGAATCGAGCAAAGATAAATATGAATATTTAGTAAAAAGTCGTGAACTTATGGTTGAATTATTGAAAAAAGATTCATTAACAAATGTAAAGTTAATTGAACAAAGCGAAGAAAATGTAGAAAGATTGAAAAATTATTTGAAGCTTGTTGAAAGACAGTTGTCAAATTTAACAGTTAAAGCTCCAATTAAAGGACAACTCACCTCCTTAAAAGCTGAAATCGGCCAATCTGTTAGCTCAGGATACAGATTGGGGCAAATAGACAATACTGATTCATTTAAAATACGAGCAGAAGTACCTGAGTATTATGTCTCTAAAGTTTATGAAGGTTTAGCTGCGGAATGTGAGTTCAATGGCAAAAATTATAAGTTGACCATAAAAACAGTTTACCCTCAGATAACAAATGGAATATTTTACATTGATTTAGTTTTTTATGGCAAACAACCCGAGATAATTCGAAGAGGTCAAACTGTTAGGGCGAAACTATTTCTTGGAGATTTAACTGAAGCTTTGTTAATAGAGCGCGGTGGTTTTTATTCAACAACAGGCGGGCAATGGATATTTGTGGTCGATAAATCTGAAACATATTCTGAAAAAAGAGAAATAAAAATCGGCAGACAAAATCCACAATACTATGAAGTTTTAGATGGACTTAACCCCGGGGAAAAAGTTATAATATCTTCATACGAAAATTTTGGCGATGCGGAAAAATTAATTCTAAAATAATAAATGAAGAAAAATGATTAAGACAAACAAACTGAAAAAAATTTACAGAACAGAAGAAGTAGAAACTGTTGCCTTAGATAATGTGAATATTGAAATTAATGAGGGAGAATTCGTTTCGATTATGGGACCATCTGGAAGCGGCAAATCAACATTACTTAATATTCTTGGACTTCTCGATAATCCAAGCGGAGGTGAATATTATTTTTTAGGAACTGAAGTTTCAAAATATTCTGAAAGACAAAGAGCACAAATGCGCAAAAAAAATATTGGTTTTGTATTTCAGAGTTTTAATCTTATTGATGAATTAACTGTATTTGAAAATGTAGAATTGCCGTTACTGTATTTAAAAGTTCCTGCTGATGAAAGAAAACAAAAAGTGAAAAAAGTACTTGAGGCAATGGAAATTATACACAGAAGAAATCATTTCCCACAGCAGCTTTCTGGTGGTCAGCAGCAAAGGGTAGCAGTAGCACGAGCAATAGTTGCAGAACCCAAATTAATTTTAGCAGACGAACCTACGGGTAATCTGGATTCCATACAGGGTGAAGAAGTAATGAAGTTATTGTGTGATTTGAATAAAAATGGAACCACAATAATAATGGTAACACATTCACCTGCTTATGCTGAATATGGAAAGAGAATAATTCATTTGTTTGATGGTAACATAGTAAATGATAATGTGAATAAGAAATTTCATGTGTAAATCACAATATCTTAAGTTGCTCTGTTATAAGACAGTAAATTAAAATGGTAAATAACAATATATAATAAATCAGAGAATATAAATCTACCAGAATTAAAAAAGTTGAATTTTCTGGTTATATGATAAATCTATATATGTCTAATTCTCTGCTCAAAGTAAAATTTAATGACAGACTATATGATACTGTTAGAAAATTGTTCAAGGAATTAAATTCATTATATAAATATGAATTGAGATATTAATTTGCTTTTAAATTGGCAATTGTAATAACAAAATATAACAAATGAGACTTAAGAATTTTTCAAGCTTAATCCTTATTATACTTGGTGTTGTAATGATATTTCTTTGTAAGAGAATAAAGAACTTTGACAAGAAAAATTTATTTATACATAGGGATTATTTTTATCCTTGCCGTAATTTTATAGCAGGTAGTGAATTTATAAATGGTTTTAATGAAGAATGGAATTATTACTCTGTATAATTTATTTGTTTAGTTTTCTTTATTGAACAAGTTAATAAATATTACGCATCCATTAACATTAACAGTAATTAATCCCCCATTGCCGCAGGGGAAATTATTAACAAAA
>Ga0078972_1013710_pt1 | contig 13218 bp, 11 predicted proteins | sample YelNatPaOPGAMG01_FD_67568 | JGI IMG/M metagenome (GOLD analysis project Ga0078972, IMG submission 67568) | Hot spring thermophilic microbial communities from Obsidian Pool, Yellowstone National Park, USA - OP-RAMG-01 (SPADES assembly) (version 2) | ecosystem: Environmental > Aquatic > Thermal...
AATTTTACTTTTAGTGGTTATACTGAAATAGGCACAAGGTCTACGGCTGAGGATTACGAAGAAGAAGACACAGATGATGATTATAGTTATCAAAACTATCATCTTAAATTCGAACAAGAGGCATATAGTTGCCTAAATTATGATATCAGTTCATTTGTTTATAAAAAAGACTACAAGTTGAAAGATTATTTGGATAATATATCCAGATTCTTTAAGATGAGTGGGTCCTATTATTTAAGGAAGTTTAAAGAAGAATCTCTTAACTTAGATGTGAGATTGAATTATAAAGAGAAGCGGTATAAAAACACACCCAGCAGTGAATATGACCAACTCAGGTTAGCGCCAACGTTTAAATTTGAAAAGAAGGATTTTTGCGCTCTTGATTTCACTGTGGGGATTAATGATTACAATTATTTAGAGAAAGATAAAAAGGAAGATTACAAACTTGTATCAGTTCCTACGATAAGGGCAATTAAAACCTTTAAGAGTATGGTAAGAGAGATTACTTAGCCAATTTAAAAACTCAAGTTTTAAAAGTATACACACAGATATGGAGAGTAAAATCTGTGTGTATCATAGAAATATCTGTGTGAATCTAGACAAAAATTTGGTTGAGTTTTAAGAGTGAGCTTGTTGTAACTATTGATATTTCTAAAAAAATAGTTTTTAAATTACTTGAAACAATAGAAAAAACTCAATTGCATTCTATTTTCTATTGCTCTATTGTTCAAGCTGGCCGAGTCTCTATCTAATAGTGGGGGATACATAAGGATTTGCCTGGACATTCTCCAAAATCTTCATTGCTGCGCAGGCAAGCAGAAGGAATTTCCAAATGTTGCAAATTTGCTCTCAATTGTTAATTATTATACTACCACTTATATCTTCTTATCTTTTTTTAACCGTGCTGGTTAAGAAGGAAGATATTATTGATAAACTCAACATAGGCTTCCTTTTGTTGTCTTGTCAGCTTATTCTCGTTACACAACTATTATCATTATTTAAGGCGTTAAATTACAAATGTTATTTAGGAGTCACTGCTGTTTTATTCTTAATCAGCATTTTCGTATCTAAAAAAACAAATAAATCTTTGCGTTTCGATTTGGAACAAATTAATCTCTTGAAGAACCGCCTCTATCAATATCTTAAAACAAATAAGTTATTAACTATTTTTTTCTACGTTATGCTTATTTCTTTCTTATGGAGGATGTTTCTAATAATATATGTTCCTCCTAACAATTGGGATAGTATGACGTATCACTTGTCCAGAGTGGCATATTGGATCCAGAATCAGTCATTAGGCAATTTTTATACACATAACTTGCGGCAGACAGTTTTTCCTTTTAATGCCGAGATATTACTATTATGGACCATGATAGCATCGCGATGTGATTTTCTCTGTGGCTTTGTGCAGTTTGTGTGTTATTTATTAGCAGGAACTTTGCTTTACAAATGCCTGCGTCAGTATCTGAGGGTAGAGGTTCTACCCTCTTTGGCGCTCATGTTCATTTGGTATTCTTTACCTGAGGTGGTACTGCAAAGCACCTCTACCCAGAATGATTTGGTTGTAGCGTATTTTTTAATGTTTTGCTTAGTCTATTTTTTGTTGGGAATAGCCTCAAGGGTGAAATATTTAATTCTCTCAGCAATTGCTTTAGGGGTGGCAATTGGCACAAAACTCTCCGCACTGTTTTTCTTGCCAGCTTTCATTTTCCTTCTCTTATTTCTTTCGGTAGGGCGCTTGGTAATCTTACGGCGAATTTTTTCCTGGGTTATAATTTTTGTTATAGCCTTGCTCTTTCTTGGCTCATTTAGTTTTATCCAGAATTACCTACAATATCATGACTTCCTTGGTTCCGCAGACAGAGAATATTTGCGATATAGCAGTGCAACCTTAAAGGATTTTTACTCTAAATTTGCTCAGCATCTGTTTAATCTGGCGACAAATCAAAGCGGCTTACACTTTTATAGCCATAGGCTGTCTCGCCTCTATAATGCTATTACCGCAAGGTTGGGGATAATAATATTCCACCTGTTTCATATCCCCGACAATGCTCCGGGTTCGGTCTTTTATGGAAAATTTGCCTTCAATAGTTGGGTGCATAAGTTTAGGTTGCAGGAAGATGCTGCTTTCTTTGGATTAACAGGAATGCTGATGATATTTCTGGCGATATACATATTTTTTGTAGGAGCAATAAAGTTATGCCGCCAAGATTTAAGATTTAACCAGCGTTATTTGATATTTGTTTTTTTATTCTTTAGTTACTTGGCAGTTTTGTCTCACTTTATGCAGTGGGATCCGTGGCAAAGCCGACATATGCTCATTATGGTAATTACTGGTATGCCCATATTGGCATTGATATTTAATAGCAATACGCCCTTTTTTAGAAGATTAAGCTCATGTATTATTGTTTATTCAATTCTTTTATTAATTCCCTCTACCTTTATGAATGAAAATAAACCTTTGTCTGCTTTGCATAAGGATGAATTGGAATTACGCTGTATAATGCATAGAGACATGGAGAGTATAATCAGGAAGTTTGATTCACTTGTTCCTCCAAACAGCAAAGTAGGTGTTATTTTAGTAGAAGATTCTTGGGATTATCCTTTGTTCGGAAAAGACTTAAAAAGAAGAATTATTCCAGCCAATAGAGAAATTGTCCAAAGTGAAAAATTTGATTTTATAGTTGCCATTCAGCGCCTTTTGGAAGAAAATGAAAGACTTAGCAATGTGTTAAGCGAGAATTACATAATGGCCGAGCAGCTGGGAGAGGAGAGAGATAATAAGTGGGTATTATACATACCTAAATTAAATGGGTAGCTTGAGAAAAGATGATTGAGAATGATACTGCAAAGAAAATAATTGTATTAGGGGCAGGGATTAGCGGCCTAACTGCTGCTGAGAGGCTCGCAAGGAGGTATGGAGATAAGGTTTTAGTCTTGGAAAAAAATAATTTTGTGGGTGGGTTGGCTGCTACTCGTTCCCATGAAGGTTTGAAATTTGATTTAGGCTCTCACCGAATACATGGTGCAGTGTCTTCAAAGGTTTATACTTACTTAAATAAAACTCTTGGAGTAAACCTGCACAGAAGACCGAGAAGAGGTATTTTGTATTTTCGGGGAAAATATTTTAATTATCCTCCTAACCTTCTTAATCTTTTAAAAGTAGTTACCTTAAAAAGAAGTGTTGGGTATGTGCTAGATTATTTTAAAACTTTTCGGCATCCACGAAATTATGATAATTATCAGGATTTGATACTAAAGAGGGTAGGTAAAAAGATATACACTATATTCTATAAAGATTTTGCCAGAAAGCTTTGGGGGGTTGATCCTCAAAAAATAGCAGTAGAAGGAATTAGGAGAAGGGGTATTCCGACAAGTATTGCTTTTCTCATAAGGAGTTTCAATACGAAAAATAGATATTTTTTTTATCCTTCTTATGGGATTGGAGAAATTGCAGCAAGATTAGAAGAAAAAATCTATGCTCATCATGGTAAGGTGTTGAAGACAGTAATAGTCAAACGCTTTACCTTACAGAATGGCAAAATAACCCATATCACAATCGAAGATGAAAAGGGGATTGAACAGGAGATAGAAGTATCTCTTGTAGTCTCCACTATACCCATAGATGAGGTATATCGGTTGTTTTTTGCTGAGGAGGCTCCTTCCCTTACTTGGCGTGATGTGCGACTTTTTTATGTTCATATTGATGAGACCTTAAAGCATAATAATGAAACCTTTTATTTTCCTTCTTTGGATATTACAATAGGTAGAGTTTCTGATATTGGTAAGTATTCTCCCCATTTAAACCCAGGTCTTAAGGGCACATTATTGACCATTGAGATACCCGCTTTCAAAGGCGATGGAATATGGAAGATGGATTCGGGCGCACTTTTAGAATTATGCTTAAACGATTTGCTTAAGACAAAGATTTTGGAGAAATATCCTAAAGTGGTGCGTTATTTTACCTTTGAATTGGAGAAGGCTTATCCCGTATACGCTATAGGTTGGAGGGAGAGATTTTTTTTGATGTATGATAAACTTATAAAGATTCCTAATCTTTTCATTATTGGCAGAAAGGGGCTGTTTTTACATTGCAATATAGACCATTGCATAATTCAGGGATTGACTTTGGCGGATTTCATTGCCAAGGGCAGTTGGGGTAATAAGCAGTTATGGAATAAAAAAGCAGCTGAATTTTTTTCTTTTAGCGCAAGAGATTGATGTCTATTGATTTTAAGATAAAAGAATTCGCATACCCTTTAGAGATTCTTAGATTAAGGTCTTTTCTGGAAAAGAGCCAATGGTTTTCGGAGGAAAGACTTAAAAGTTATCAGATAGAGAGATTAAGATTAATTTTAAAACACGCATATACCAATGTCCCTTATTACAAAGATTTATTCCAAAAATTAAAGCTTACTCCCAAAGATTTCAAGACCCTTGAAGATTTAAAGAAAATTCCGCCTCTCACCAGGGAAACCTTAAGATTAAATTTTGACAAGCTAATTGCGAAGAATGCAAAAAAATTTAAGCCTATTTTACATAGAACATCGGGATCGACCGCAAGCCCAATAGAGTTTTATTTGGATAAATATTCTAACATATTAGAGTTTTGTTATTACTGGCGTTGGTGGTCATGGGCTGGTTATAAATTGGGTATGCCATTCGCGGAATTTTCCATCCATCATTTTCTGGGAGCCGCTAATATAAAGAATATTTTTGATTATTCGTTTATCACGAAAAGGTTAATTCTAAATCCCAGTCAGCTTTCAGTCAAAAGTATCCCTGAGTTTGTAGAAAAAATAAAAAAATACAAACCCTTATTTTTAAAAGGCACACCGTCTACCCTTTACATTTTTTCACTACTGGTAGAGAAGAGTGGCTACAGCGATATAAGTTTTAAAGCAGTTTTCACCACAGGAGAAAAAATCATTTCGCAGCAAAGGCAGGCAATAGAACGAGTATTTAATTGTAAAGTTTTAGATTCTTATGGACATATGGAACGTACCATTGCCATATCTCAGTGTCCCTTTGGCAGTTATCATATTAATTCCGATTATGGTATCCTTGAAGTTGAAAAGAATGATGAGTTTGTTGATGTAGAGGGCAAAACAGTGGGGGAGGCAATCGGAACATCGCTATATAATTTTAGCATGCCCTTAATAAGGTATAAAATCGGAGATTTATTGGAAATAAGTACTGATGTTTTAAGGTGTAGATGTGGAAGGTGCTTGCCGTTGGTGAAAGATATTTTTGGTAGAATCCAGGATGTGATTTTAACCCCCGATGGCAGATACCTTACCAATATATTTGTTATCTTTAACTTAATTGAGGGGATTCTAGCATATAAAATTTATCAAAAGAGTAAGAAAGAGCTTCTAGTAAAGATAGCTAAAAGCGCAACAGCTCAAGAGAAGGTAATAGCAGAAAAGATAATCGGATATTTTAAAAAGATTATCGGTGAAGATGTTGATATAAAAATAGAATTTTCGCCTTTAGAAAGCTTTTCTGTCCAAGGCAAATACAAAATAGTTGAGTCCAGCATAGAAATTAAAATTTAATATGGCACTTTCCTCAAAGTTCAAATTCTTAAACTTATTCTACCGGCACCCTCTATATGTAATGCATCTTGTTAATCTCAAGATGAGACTTATCCAGCGCTTCAGTTGGATTAAGCATAATTATGACAAAGACAGCCAAGTCCCAGCTCCGCTTATATATAAGTTTATACTTACAAAAAGATGCAACCTAAGATGCAAGATGTGTATGCTGTGGGGAGAGACTGGGTGGTGTAAAAATGAGTCCCAAGAAATTATTTCTCAGGAATTGGATTGGGGGGTGTTTAGAAGGGTAATTGAACAGATTCGGGACTATCATCCTTCCTTTATTTTTACAGGCGGCGAGCCCCTTCTTTATTCACATTTTGCTAAGTTAGCGCTGCTGTTAAAAGATAATAAGTGGTTTGCGACTATATGCACCAATGGCTTATTATTAGATAAATTTTTGGAGGTCATAAATAATAATCCTTATCTTATTTTTTTAATATCCTTGGATGGTCTGGAAGAAGAGAATGATTTATTACGAGGCGAAGGAGTATATAAAAAAGTTCTCGGAAATATCAAACTTCTTAAGTCACTAAAGAAACCTCCCTACATAGGAATACAATTTACAATCCGGCCTGAAAACATAAAGGCGATGTATAGATTCTGTCAGGAAATGGCGGCTCTGGGGGTGGACTGGATTCTTCTCAATCCCTGTTGGTTTATTTCTCAAGAGCAGGCCCGCGCATACGAAGACTTTCTGATGAAGAATTTCAATAATAGGCCCAAGAGCCATTTGGGCTATCTTTTTCCCTATATGCTTGATAGAAAAGAATTTATAAATCAGTTTCAGAAAATAAAAAATGAGCAATGGCCTATCCAGATTTCCTGCTATTTAAAAGAGCCGCAGGATATCCATCCTTACTTAGACATGCCACACATACCGCCGCGAAATAAATTCTGCTATAAGCAGTGGTTGAGAATGGATTTTACGCCACAGGGTGACGTAACCCCATGTGCGCAGTTTCCGGATTTATCATTTGGCAATATAAAAGACAGCGCAATAGAGAAGATTTGGAATTCTTATGATTACGAAAAGTTTCGCAAATTGATAAGAGAAAAGTATTTACCTATTTGCAGTAAATGTAATGCGATATACCTGTATGATGCGGATAGGATATTTCTATAATTAGCTTATGTATAACATTGAAGATTTGTTAGAACATTTTGAACCACCTATATTGATTATTAGTACATTAGTAGGCAGGGGGATGTATTATTTGGGTGAGGCGATCAGAGATAGATTTAAAGATAAATCCAACGTTTATCATTTTCCCATAGAAGATTTTTTGCCAGCAGATGCACTGAATGAGGACTTAAAAAGATATAAAAAAATTTCTACTTATTTCCCTTTTCTCCTTTATTTAATTTATAAAATTCCCATATTTTATTATAGGAAATATTTAAGAGAGAAATTGTCTTCTCAAACTAGGCTCTCTGGGCTTAAAACAAAAATAGAGTTGCTTAAGATAAAAACGGTTATCTGCATAAGTCACCGGCCTGCCTTTTGGGTATCCAGTTTAAAACAAAAAGAAAAAATGACATTTAAGCTTTGCGGCGTGTTGGGAGAATATGGAAGAACATTAGGATGGAAGTATATTTTTTGGGAGGAATTGAATTATTTTTTGTCGCCGGTTGATAAAGGCCTATTGGATTATTCATTTCCTCTAGATCTTAATTTCTTCAAAATAAATCTTCCAGCCAGAAAAGAATTCTATAATCTTGCAAATATAAAAGGAGATAGAAACGCTGTGCTTTTGGTAGCGGGTTTTTGGGGCCAGGGCCCGCTTTTTAAAATCTTGCGTTTATTTAAAAAAGAACTGCCCCAACTCACCGTTTATGTGGTATGCGGCGAAAATGCTAAGCTTCACGATAGAATATCTACATTTTTTAAAAGTGTGCACAATATTAAAGTATATGGTGTTGTTGATTCACTTTTGCCATTAATGCTGCCTTGCGCCAGTGTGATTACCAAGCCGGGTATTTCCACTATTCTTGAAGCGCATGCCGCCGCCAGAAAAATATTTCTCTTAAAAGGCATGCCTGTGGCTGAAGATAACAATGCTCGCTATGCCATTGCTCATTTCGGAGCCGAATTATTTAGTATCCAGAGTTTTAAAAAATGGTATAGTAGTTTATAGAATTTATTATATATGCAAACGAAGAAATTTAAAGAACAGAGATATTGGGATAGCGAATATAGCAAAATAAACATTTCCGAAATAGAAAATGTAGAGCAAATACACTCATTTTACTCTTTATATTCTCCGCCTAGAGAATTTTTTTATGTTGAATATTTCTTTTACAAACTCGTTAGGGATATCAAGAATAAGCGCATACTCAACATTGGTGGTGGAATTGATAGGATTTCACTCTATCTGGCAAAGAAAGGCAATAGGGTGTTTTCCATAGATGTTTCTAAAGAAGCAGTTGAAAAAACAAATATTCTCGCAAAAAAAATTGGCGTGGGCAATAATTTGAATGCCTATCAGTTAGACTGGGAGAATGAAGAACTGCGGGAGAAATTTGACATTGTAATTACACACGACGTTTTACACCATCTTGATTTTACAAAAGCTGTAAGTAAAATATATGATATATTAAATAGCGGAGGCCGTCTTATAAGCCTTGAGCCGGTATGTCTTCTTAGTTTAGTTCGCTTTATCCACAAAAAGTTTATCTTTCATCCGTATCCACTCATAATTTTTTATGAAGGGGAAAAGGAATTAAGTATGGATGACATAAATTTTTTAAAAGCACAGTTTAAAAATGTTAAATTTAATTTTTTTGACGTATTTACCAGAGAGTCTATATTTTATTTTTTATATAAGGCAGGTTTGCGTAAAGCGCTAAAAATACTGGGGTGGTTTGATTTTCTACTCATCAGAGCATTTCCATTATTCAAATATTTAAGTTCGCATGTAGTGTTCGAAGCCTATAAATAATTTGCATAAACTTGCATTAAAATTGGAGAGACAAAATGAATCCTGTGTGTTCAAAATGCTTGAGATTGCTATTTTCTTAATGTTGCTTTTATTTCCTAAAGATGCTTATGCCTACATTGATCCTGGTGTAGGCAGCTATATCTTTCAGATTTTAATCGCTGTCTTACTTGGGACACTTTTTTACTTAAAATTCTTTTTACGGAGAGTGAGAAATTTTATCCGCAGATTAACTGGTAGAGGAAGGCGGAAGGATAAAGATGAGTGAAGATGAGAAAAAAAGACTGGGTAGCTCCTTCCGCGACAAAAGCGGTTTTATGTTTTTAAAAGACGGCTCGTTATACAGACAGATAAACTTATGCTATAAAGACAATTATGATTACCTTATGCAATCTGGGCTTTATGACACCCTTGTTAAAGAAAAATTACTCATTCCGCACTGCGAAAAAGAAAATCCACTAGAAGGCGAAGAAAGGCTTTATAAAATTATTCAGCCCGATACAGTCAAATTTATCTCATACCCTTATGAATGGTGTTTTAGCCAGTTAAAAGATGCGGCTTTAACTACCTTAAAGATTCAGAAGATAGCTTTGCAATTCGGAATGGTCCTAAAGGATGCCAGTGCCTATAATATTCAGTTTAAGGATGGCAGGCCCATACTCATCGATACCCTCTCCTTTGAAAGGTTCCATAAAGGCTCGCCCTGGATTGCCTACAGGCAATTTTGCCAACACTTTCTTGCTCCGCTTGCACTGATGGTTTACAAAGATGCCAGGCTAAATCAATTGTCGCGTATTTACCTTGACGGTATTCCTTTAGATTTAGCAAGTTCTCTCTTGCCACTGAGGACACATTTTTACTTTTCCTTGTTTTTCCATATTCATCTTCATTCTGCATTCCAGCGATATTTTAGTAACAGATTTTTTATAAAGCCAGCAAAAAATTATCGCAAAGAAATAAAAAATTTTGATCTCCTTGCCCTTATTGAAAACCTGGAAGGATTGATAAGAAGAATGCAATGGAGATATCCCAAGATTGGCTGGATTAATTATGATAAAGCTACCAATTATTCACCCAGAGCCTTTCAGCATAAAAAGCGAATATTAGAAAAATTCTTAGAGAGAATCAATCCTAAGTGCGTCTGGGACCTTGGCTCAAATAAGGCCATTTTTAGCCGTGTTGCCAGCAACAGGGGAATTCATACTATTGCCTTTGATATTGACCCTGCGGTGGTTGAAGAAAATTATCTTGAGTGCGTTAAGGAAAAGGAAAGTAATCTTCTTCCTTTGGTCCTTGATTTGACCAACCCTTCTGCAGCAATAGGATGGGCAAATGAAGAACGCCTGTCATTGTTAGAGCGCGGGCCAGCAGATGTGGCATTGGCACTTGCCTTAATTCACCATTTGGCTATCGCTAACAATTTGCCATTTGAAAGAATCGCAGATTTTTTTCATAAAATTTGCAGAGTGCTCATCATTGAATTTGTTCCCAAAACCGACACACAAGTCCAAAGAATGCTTGCTACAAGAACGGATACCTTCCCTGATTATACGCAGGAAAATTTTGAACAATCTTTTAAAAAATCTTTTGTTATAGAAGAGTCTGTAAACATTGATGATTCTCAAAGAACATTGTACTTATTGAGAATAAAATAATGTTTTTAAGGGGTTTTATTTCTGGATTTAAGATAGAGAAAGAATATCGGGAAAAAATCATCAACAGTGTATTTGTAGCCGCCTTTTTTTCATTAACTGTTTTTCTCTTTGCCCCTGCGAATTTATATTTTACCAATGTTTTGGAATTCCCCTTTTATTTTCATGAGATATTGCCCGTATTATTAGTGCTGTGTTTGATTTCTACAATGACTGCTGTGGGTATTTTATTTTTGCTTTCTTCAAAATCGTCAGTTTATCAAAAAGCCGTCTCAATTGTATTCATATTGACGATACTGCTCTGGATTCAGGGTAATATATTTGTTTGGCACTATGGTGTCTTTGATGGCAGAAAGATAGAATGGGAGCGACACCTTTTGAAAGGATTCATCGAACTCTTCGTATGGGTATTGCTGCTCTGCGCAGCAGTTATAAAATCAAAAGCTCTTTATAAATTCGTCAAGAAAATTAGTATATTTTTTATTTTAGTTCAATTGATTTGGACAGTAACCGCTATGGTTAAGGCACCAAAACAGGGATTCAAAAAATACGTCATCGATGAAAATGGCAAGTTTGACTTCCGGTCTAAGAATATCATTATACTTGTACTTGATAGTTTTCAATCAGATATTTTTCAGGAAATAATAGAGGAAGATAACTATTACCGTGATATTTTTGAAGATTTTACTTATTTTCGCAATGCCCTTGCCGGTTTTCCCACAACGTATCTTTCTGTCACAATGTTTTTAACCGGGAGGTATTACGATAATTCCCTTCCTATTCAGGAATTTATAAAAGAAGCTTTTTTATCCTCGAGTTCTCTTCCTAAGGTTTTGAAAAATTCCGGCTTTAACGTGGATTTATTTCCTGACCATCCGTTCGAAATTTATTGCGATAAGACTGTAGCTTCTAATATCGTTGAAAGAGGGAGGTCTATAATAAAGATTTCGCCGAGGACGCTTTATAATATTTATACTTTATCTTTTTTTAGATATTCTCCACATTTCTTGAAAAAATATTTTTATGAGCATAATCTACAATTTTTTCAAAAAACTTTTGTTAAAATTAAAAATACATCTTTACCAAGTCATGGAACAAAAGATGACCTTCGCTTCATCGAGGATATTGAGTCAAAATCAAAAGTTGTGGGCGAGGGTTACGGTTTTAAATTTTTCCATTTATGGGGACTTCACCCACCATTTGTGCTTACAGAAAATTTGGAATATATTGAGCTTCCTTCCGAAGATCGCGGAAATGCTAAGAGACAAGGGAAAGGCCTTTTGCAGCTGGTGAAAAAATTCCTTGATACCTTAAAAAGAAATGGGATTTATGATAGCTCCATGATTTTTATCATTGGAGACCATGGCTTGGGATTTGAGGTTAAAATAGCGGCAGATTTACCTACCGCTTACGCCCCAGAGCGCAATTTGCTTTTGCAAGAGGTAAAGGGGAGCGCAATACCACTGATATTGGTAAAGCCTTTTGGTTCTCGAGGTAAATTGAAAATTTCTGATGCTCCAGTTTGTCTTTCGGATATTCCCAAAACAATCGCCTCTGAGCTTAAACTGAAAGGCGAATTTCCAGGGATAGCAATGCTGGAAAATAAAGAGCCCGTTGAGAGGAAGCGCGTATTTTTAATGTACAGCTGGCAGCACAAATATTTCGATGAGGATTATCTTCCAACTATGGAGGAATATATTATTCGAGGTCATAGCTGGTTTGATGAGTCTTGGAAAAAAAGCGGCAAAAAGTTTATACCTTTGCGGTAGAAACCATATAATAGGGTTAGACCTTGAAACCTTGAAATATGAGTTGAGAGCCTTGGGGTATTATAGATTATAAAATCGTTGCACATCTGGAGGCTTAACTCCTTGATCTGGATAGATACCTTTAACATTTATTTCAGTCGTTTTCAAATCATTTCACATTTTAAGGTCTGATCTCTATTTTTTCTAAAAGAGAGTGGCGAACTGTTTGGAGTACAATTGATAGATATTGGGTAGCCAATTTAAAAACTCAAGTTTTAAAAGTATACACACAGATATGGAGGGTAAAATCTGTGTGTATCATAAAAATATCTGTGTGAATCTTTTAAAAAATGCATTTTTAACAAAGTCCTGATGGATTATTTTAAACTAAGCCGGGCATTAAGAAGGCATAAATTGTATATTTTTACTTTGAGAGACGTTGAGAATTTATTTCCCGAAGAAAAAATAAAGACATTAAAAAATAATTTTGTCAGGTGGCTTGCAAAAGGATATTTTGCAAGATTAAAGAGAGATTTGTATGAATTTATTGAGTATGGCAAAGCAAATATGCTTTCTGAAAAGGTCTGTGCTCTTTTTAATAGAAAGATGGGAAGAGATATTTACGATACATTATTTATGCTTAAGAAACAATTTCCTTTTAATAAAGATGTATTTTTGGCAAATAGAATAGAAGGCACACCAGGCGAGTTAATTTTAGAGTATCTACAGAAGTTACCCGAAAGCGAATTAAAATCTTTAGCCAATCAGGTTAAGCCATTTTTATTTAAAGAAGATGATATTGAATTAGTTCTAAAAGCACCTCTTTATGCAGAAAGATTTTTAAGAGAATATAGAATTTGAAATTATAGACATTTACAAACTATGCGCTGTCCAACCTTAAAAGAACTACCTCCTCCACCAAAAGGAAAGACCGGTTGGTTTTGGAGCGAGGAGATATCTTATCTTTCTTTTCAAAAATTGAGTAGAAAAGAAAAATTATTCCATAAATTAAAACAATTAGTTCTTAATAAGTTCCATAGACTTAAGCGGCTCTTGGAATAGAAACTTTAAAATAATAAATTACATTTGCATAATAAAAGGCTACTATTTTCTAGAGAGATAATTGCAAAATATGGTTCTTTTTTCATCATTGGATTTTTATTCCTACCTTTTTTAGTGTGGGCGGATAATTTTACTTTTAGTGGTTATACTGAAATAGGCACAAGGTCTACGGCTGAGGATTACGAAGAAGAAGACACAGATGATGATTATAGTTATC
>Ga0078972_1013713_pt1 | contig 13215 bp, 13 predicted proteins | sample YelNatPaOPGAMG01_FD_67568 | JGI IMG/M metagenome (GOLD analysis project Ga0078972, IMG submission 67568) | Hot spring thermophilic microbial communities from Obsidian Pool, Yellowstone National Park, USA - OP-RAMG-01 (SPADES assembly) (version 2) | ecosystem: Environmental > Aquatic > Thermal...
CTTCATCTCCTCCCGGAGGGCGTCGTGCCCGGCCTTCATCTCCTCCCGGAGGGCGTCGTGCCCGGCCTTCATATCTTCCCGAAGAGCATGGTCACCGGCCTTCATCTCCTGGCGCAACTCGGAAAACCCTTTATTAACTTCTTGCCGCAAACCGTCAATTTCCGTCCGCGTCTCGCGCCCCAACAGAGCTGAGTGCAGGTTTTGGATGCCCTGGGCCATATTGTTAAGGCCGTGCATCACAATCTGCCAGCCAACCGAATCCTTAATCGGCTCATTGTCGTCAGAGTCCATCCCTGCGGCCATTTGCCGGGTTACCGACATGACTTCCTCCGGTTGGTCGCTCATCGTGCCGACCCCCATTTCTTCACCGCCCCTTCCCTTTTTCGGCCCGTGGAAAGAGGGATCACACCTTCCGGCCTACCCCGTCAAGTACGCTCCCCGCTCCTTAACGGGACCAGGCCGTTGGTTAGATCTTACCAAGTTTCCTTGCCCACGGCAAGAAGTCTTTTCCGGCCCGCCCCCGGCTGGTTACCCGGCGACCGTCACCGTCCCGGGGCGGATAGCATCGGAACGAGAAGGGGGAGCAGGGGTGGCGTTCCTTTCCGACCTCCCAGGCACACCCAATTTTTAAGCCATCCCCCTCGCCCTTCGCGTTTGGCGCGGGCTTCACCCCCTACCCCCCCGAGTTCCAAAAACCGGCCGCCAGGCTGACGATAAACCACGTGCCGAACAGCAGTATGGCCCCCACGATGCTGTAGCCCAGCCCGGCCATCGCCTCCTGCCGGGCCCGCGGATCCTTCCGTCCCAGGTTTACCGCGTTCCAGGCGATGAAACCCGCCGCCACGAATCCGCATACGGCAAAGAAAACGTTGAACACCCGGCGCACTTCCACCCCGATCTGGTTGACATCCGCCTGGGGCAGGCCGCTTATGTTGCCGCTTTCCACGTCCGGCGTCGGCGTGTCCGCCCGCGCCATCCCCGGGCCGGCCCCCAGGACCGCCAACAAGCAGAAAGCAAGAACCAGGATCAACTTCCTCCGCAACGCCTCCGTTCCCCCTTTCCCCGTCCCTTCGGCGCCAGGGTGTCGCCTGCGGAACGGATTCCCCGTGTGGACCATCCCCAACAGTCCCCTCGATTCCATGCACCGGCTTGCCACCGTGCCTGCCGGGTCAAAGGAAAAGTCCCACCGCAAAAGTGGGACCTTCTCCTGAACGGCACCGCCTGCGCAACCCTATTCGCCCCGTCCGGCCAACTCCTCTCCCAGGGCCGGCAGGTCGCCGGCACCGGCTAGATAGAAAGCCCCGCCGTCCCCCTCGCGTTCCAAAAGGCGCAGCCGCCTTTCGATCAGCACCCGGCGGGCCCGGCTGCGACTTTCCTTGTCGAGGTGCAGGACGAATTTTCCCCCCTTGCCATGCACCACCACACTGCTACCCGGCAACGTCAGGGGCTTTCCGCCTCCCGCCGCCAGACGCCGGACCAGAATAACCCGGAAGCGGCGGGCATCCCGCCCCCTGGGCCCCTCCTCCCCCATACCCGGTCCCAGGAGAAGAAGTTCCCTGGTCAGTTCCACCTGCCCGCACGGTGTGACCAGGTCATCCAAGTCGACATCCAGAACCCGGCAAAGGCGCCGCGCTGCCGGCCACGGGGGCAGATATTGACCCCTTTCCAGGCGCTCCAGCAACTCCACTGCCAGCCCGGCCCGTACGGCCACCTCCTCCAGGGAGAGACCGGCCCGCCGGCGGCAGTGGCGCAGGCGCAGCCCGAACCCCGTACCCGGGTGGGTCGCGGCCGGCAGGTAGCCGCCTTCCCCCAGTCCGTAACACCTTATTTTTCCGCCGGCCGCCTGGCCGGTACTCTTGCGGCGCCGCCACAGGACGGTCCGTACGGCTCCGGGCGCCACCCCCAGCCGCCGCGCCGCCTGCCACGGCGAGAGGCCCCGTCCCTCGATCAGGGCCAGGGCCTCTTCCTGCCAGTCGTGACGCGGCGCAGGGGTACCCTCTGCCGCCGCCGTCACGTCCGAGGGTGGTAATGCACCGGCCTTACGCCGGATCGCCGCCAATTGTTTGGAAGCCTGCTTCGCCGGGATGCCGAGCCGCGCCGCCGCCTCCCGAACCGTACTGCCGGCCCGGACCAGACGGTAGATGTCAAGCTGCTGGGGGCTCAAAAATACTTCCGGCACCTCCGGCAAGGCCTTCACGGGCCTGCCGGCCATCCGACCTCCACCTCCCGCCCATGAATTTGGCCTGAGATACAAAACATCCTAGCACTGCATCTTCATGGTGTCAATACCATCCTTCAGAAAAAGTATAATTGTGAGCGGCGAAAAGCCCCTTCCCCTGTGTTCTGTCTGGAAAAAATGCCATTTTCACCAACAAATTGAGTTGTAACGCCAGGTCATAAACACCGGCGGCGGCCGGTGAATGAAAACCGGGAAACGACAAGGGATGCCACGCTCCCCGGCCGGAAGGCGGAAAATTCTCTCTCCTTTTCCGCGAAAAGATCTAACAACCGGCTAACATACAGATCACCGATTCGGCCACGCTGGGAAAAACCGAAACAAATCATGACCGCCAGGAAATTTTATCTTTTTTTCATGCGAAATCATTTTTACATCTTTGACATAGTGCCGGGTCTAAAGTACAATGGCAGGAGGAAGTATTGTCCGCGGGAGGTAGGCTGACATGACCCTGAAGGATAAGCTCCAGGAACTCATGCGCATCCGGGCGTTGAAGCAGAACGTGCTGGCCAAGAAGGCCGGCATTTCCCAATCACTGGTAAGCGAAATCCTCAACGGCAAGAGGGCCAACGTTTCCCTGGAAACCCTGCAAAAAATAGCCAATGCCCTTAACATCCACGTCATGTATTTTATCGAACAGGATACCATCGGGCCGGGGGAAATTCTGACCCACCTCACGGAAGAAGAAAAAAAATTCGTCATGGACCGACACAGCGCCCCCTGGATAAAAATGTCGTCGGAAGCCGCGAAGGAAGGAATTACGGCCGATCAACTCAGCAATATTGTCAAAACCATTGTCGAAATCAAGAGGACCATGCAGTAATTTTCCTGTTGACTTACTTACTGGTTATGGTTACAGTATATAGGGCCTGCACGAAGTTTTCTGTTTTATGACCGGCGGTGTAGATCCCTCCGGCATTATTGGTAAAACTCTGCAACTTATCACCAGGGGAAGGAGTGGCTGTTGCGTTGTTGGCGAAAATCGGCTTGCCGGGGCTTGTGTACGCGTACGTCGTCGACGAGTTGACCTTCGGGGAGGAAACCCCCGAAGACCTGCGCACCTTCTATGCCGAATCGTTTGACCGCCTGCCCGAGCCGGCGGGAGGACAAGGTCCCGTCCCGCGGGACGGACCGCCGGCCCGCGGACTCTTCCCGTGTTACTCGCTGGCCCGGAAAGGCCTCTAATACCGGCCGGAAGCCCCTTCCTTGTGCTTTGCGACCAAGGCCGGCAGACGCACGAAAAAGAACGTCGACGAAGGCGCCTTGTGGGGCTTTCGCCGACGTTACGGTTGGGCCGCGGGCGGCTGAACCCGGCTTTCGGAACCTGCGGTCAGGGAATCACCTTGTTCAGGGGATATTCGATGATGTCCTGGGCTCCGGCTTTCTTCAAAAGCGGTATCAAGTCACGCACCGCGTGCTCGTCGATGATCACCTCGACGGCCACCCAGTCGCTGTTCACCAGTTTGGAGACGGTCGGGTGCTTCATGGACGGAAGAATGGCCAGGATGTCCCCCATCCGGTCTTCCGGCAGGTTCATCTTCAAGCCGACCTTGTGTTCGGCCCGGAGGGCACCTTGCAAAAGGACGGCCAGGTTTTGCAGCTTCTCTCTCTTCCAGTGATCCTCCCAGGCCGCCCGGTTGGCGTGCAGGCGGGTGGTGGACTCCAGGATGGTGGCGAGAATGCGCAGGTTGTTGGCGGCCAGGGAACTGCCCGTCTCCGTGAGGTCGGCGATGGCGTCCACCAGCCGTGGCACCTTTACCTCGGTGGCGCCGTACGAAAACTCGATGATGGCCTGGACGCCGTGCTGGCGGAGAAAGCTTCCGGTGACGTGGACCAGTTCCGTGGCGATGCGCCGTCCCTGGAGGTCGGCAAGAGTCTTGATGGGGCCGTCCCTGGCCACCGCGATGACCAGACGGACCGGAGCGGCGGTCTGCTTGGCATAGACCAACTCGGCCACCTCGACCACGTCGGCCTCGTTTTCCCGGATCCAGTCGTAGCCGCTGATGCCGGCGTCCAGAACCCCTTCGTCCACGTAGCGCGGGATTTCCTGGGCCCGCATCAGCACGGTGTCCAGTTCCGGGTCGTCCACCATCGGGAAATACGAACGACCGCGCAGGGAAATGTTGAACCCGGCCCGTTTGAAAAGGGAAAAAGTGGCCTCCTGTAAACTGCCTTTGGGCAACCCCAGTTTCAACTGCTGCAATGATCGACGCTCCGCCGCCCCGCGGCGGAACTACCTCCCGTCTTTACTTAGAGCCCGGCACCCTATGTCGTGCCGGTAATGCATGCCGGCGAAGCTGATCGCCGCCGCGCCGCGGTAGGCCAGACCGCAGGCAGCGGCGATGTCGGTACCGCAGGCGGTGACCCCCAGCACCCGCCCCCCCGCCGTGACCACCCGGCCGTCCCGGTCACGGGCCGTGCCGGCATGGAACACCGTCACCGGGGAGGGCACCCGGTCCAGTCCCTCGATGGGCACTCCCGTGGCGTAGGCGCCCGGGTAGCCCCCCGAGGCCAGCACCACGCAGACGGCCGCTCCTTCGCGCCACCGCACCGGAACCTGGTCCAGCCGTCCGGCCTCCACCGCCAGCATGATTTCCACCAAGTCCGACGCAAGAAGCATCAAGACCGGCTGGGCCTCCGGGTCGCCGAAGCGGACGTTGAACTCCAGCACCTTCGGTCCCTGGGCCGTAATCATGAGCCCGGCGTAAAGGACGCCGGTGAAGCGGATACCTTCGGCGGCCAGACCGGCAATGGTGGGCAGCAGTATCTTGTCCCGGACGACGGCGGCCAGTTCACCGGTCAGCACCGGCGCCGGTGCGTACGCTCCCATGCCCCCGGTATTGGGGCCGGCGTCACCGTCAAAAACGCGTTTATGATCCTGCGCGGCCAGCATGGGTACCACCGTCCGGCCGTCGGTAAAAGCCAGGACGCTGACCTCCTCGCCGGTCAGGCACTCTTCCACCAGAATCCTGTCCCCCGCCGCGCCGAACACCCGGTCCACCATCATGGACTGCACGGCACGCTGCGCCTCGGCCGCGTCGTCCGTGACCACCACGCCTTTGCCGGCCGCCAGCCCGTCCGCCTTGACCACCCAGGGCCCCGGCGTCGCGTCCAGATAAGAGTATGCCTCGTTCGCGGCCGTGAAAACGCGGCCCGCCGCGGTCGGAACGCCATACCGCCGCATGATCTCCTTGGCGAACGACTTCGAACCTTCCAGGGCGGCCGCGGCCGCCCCCGGTCCGAAAACCTTGCGCCCCGCCGCCCGGAAGACGTCGGCCAGCCCCGCCACCAGAGGGGCCTCCGGGCCCACCACGGTGAAATCGATGGACCGGTCGCGGGCAAAGGAAAGAAGTCTTGCCGTGTCGGCAACCCCGATGTCCACGCACTCGGCCAGGGCGGCGATGCCGGCGTTGCCGGGGGCGCAGTAGATCCTTTCCACCCGGGGGCTCTGGGCGATCTTGTAGGCCAGGGCGTGCTCCCGGCCCCCGCCGCCGACAATCAGGATCCGCAACAGACGCCACCCCCTAATGCTTGAAATGGCGCATGCCCGTGAACACCATGGCCACGCCGTACTCGTCGGCCAGACGGATGGAATCGGCATCCCGAACCGAACCACCCGGCTGGATGACGGCGGTTACACCGGCACGGGCCGCCTCCTCCAACGTATCGGCGAAGGGAAAGAAAGCGTCCGAAGCCAGGACCGCTCCCCGGGCGGCCTCTCCCGCCTGGGCCAGGGCGATGCGGGCCGAACCCACCCGGTTCATCTGCCCGGCGCCCACCCCCAGAATCCGGCGCTCTTTGGCCACCACGATGGCGTTGGACTTGACATGCTTCACCACGGTCATGGCAAACACCAGGTCGGCTTTTTGCGCCTCGAGCGGCGCCCGCCGGGTGACCACCCGCCAGTCGGCCGCGGCCGGAGTGCCACGGTCGAACTCCTGCAACAGAAAGCCGCCGTTGACCTTGCGCACCTCCAGGCGGTCGCTCGATTGCTCGCTCAGGTCGCCCGTCTCCAAAAGGCGCAGGTCCTTCCTCTTTTCGGTCAGTACGGCCAACGCCCCGGCGGTAAAGCCGGGCGCGATCACCGCCTCCAGGAAAATTTCCGCCATGGCCAGGGCACATTCCTCGTCCACCGTGCGGTTCAGGGCCACGATACCGCCGAAGGCGGATACCGGGTCGGCCTGCAGGGCCAGCCGGTAGGCTTCGGTCAGGGAGTCGCGACAGGCCACGCCGCAGGGATTGTTGTGTTTGATGATCGCCGCCGCCGGTTGGGCGAACTCCCGCACCAACTCCAGCGCGGCGTTCAAATCCAGGATGTTGTTGTAGGACAGTTCCTTGCCCGCCAGTTGGCGGGCCGTACCCACGCACGCCCCCCGTACCATGGGATCCCGGTAAAAGGCGGCCCGCTGGTGTGGATTCTCGCCGTAGCGCAGCACCTGGGCCCGGTTGCCGCTCGCGGTGTAAGCGGGGGGCAAAAGCTCGCCTTCCCGGGCGGCCAGGTAGGAACTGATGGCCGCGTCGTAGGCGGCCGTGTGGCCGAACGCCTCCCGGGCCAGCGTCAGGCGGAACGCCTCGTCGAGCCGGCCCTCGCCGAGGCGTTCGAGCACTTCCTCGTAGCGGTCCGGGTTGACGACCACCACCACGAAGCGGTAGTTCTTGGCCGCCGACCGCAGCATGGAAGGTCCGCCGATGTCGATGTTCTCGATGATCTCGCCGTGCGTGGCCCCTTCCTTGCGCACCGTCCGCACAAAGGGATAGAGGTTTACCGCGACCAGATCGATGGTCCCGATACCGTGCTGATCCAGTTGTCCCAGGTGGTCCGGCTCCCGCAGGGCCAAAATGCCGCCGTGCACCGCCGGGTGCAGGGTTTTCACCCGTCCGTCCAGGATCTCCGGAAAACCGGTCACTTCCGCGACCGGCCGCACGGGCACTCCCGCCGCGGCCAGGGCCTGGTGCGTACCGCCCGTGGAGATGACCTCCACGCCGGAAGCCGCCAGCGCCCGCGCGAATTCGACCACTCCCGTCTTGTCGGAAACACTGATGAGCGCCCTCTTCACCGTCATTGACGTTGTTCCCCCTCTATGTACCAACATGGTAACCGATGGAGCGCGAACCTATAAGCCAGCAGTCTATACGATCCGCACCCGGCGACCTTCCAGCGCCAGCCGGCCCGCGGCATACAGCGCCGCCGCCTCCGGATAGATCCGGTGTTCCTGTTCCAGGATGCGTTCGGAAAGGGTTTCCTCGGTATCGTCCGCCAATACCGGCACCACCGCCTGCAGGATGATGGGTCCGGTGTCCATGCCGCCGTCGACGAAGTGGACCGTGCAGCCGGCGAAGCGCACACCGTACTCCAGGGCCTGCCTTTGCCCGTGCAGGCCGGGAAAGGCCGGCAAAAGGGCCGGATGGATGTTCATGATCCGGTTGGGGTATCGTTCCAAAAGAGTCCGCCCCACCAGACGCATGTAACCGGCCAGACACACCAAGTCCACGCCGCTTCCGGCCAGGACGTCGGCCACCGCCGTCTCGTAAGCCTCCCGGCCGGGATAGGCGGCCGGATCCACGTGCACCGCCCGGCACCCGTGCCTGGCCGCCCGTTCCAGGGCGTAGGCACCCGCGTTGTCCGACACGGCCGCCACCACCCGGTAACCGTTGGCCCGCCTGATCAGGGCCTCCAGGTTGGATCCCCGCCCGGAGGCCAGGACCCCCACCCTGAGATCCGCCACCGGTGCCGCCCCCTTTCCTAGCCGGCGTAAGACACGCCGGTACCCTCCACCACCCGCCCGATGACGCGGGCGTCCTCTCCGTTCGCCCGCAGCAGGTCGGTGACCTCCCGGACCTTTTCCCCGGCCACCCCCAGCACCAGGCCGATGCCCAGGTTGAAAGTGCGGCGCATCTCGTCCTCGGCCACGCCGCCCGCCTCCCGCAACACTCCGAATACCGGGGGCTCGTTCCAACTCCCCGGATCCAGCCAGGCCCCGCAACCGCCGGGCAGCATGCGCGGGACGTTACCGGTCAGCCCGCCGCCGGTTATGTGCGCCATGCCGCGAACCAGGCCCCCGGCCAAAAGCGGCAGCACCGCCGGCACGTAGATACGTGTCGGTGTCAACAACTCCTCGCCCAGGGTACGGCCGAGGGCCGGCAGGTAAGTATGTATGTCCCATCCCGAACGCTCGAAACAGATCTTCCGCGCCAGGGAATACCCGTTGGAATGGAGGCCGTGTGACGGCAGGCCGACGAGGGCGTCCCCCGGCCGCAGGTCCCGGCCGTCGACCAGCCGCGAACGGCTTGCGACGCCCACCGCGAAACCGGCCAGGTCGTACTCGCCCTCGGCGTAAAAACCGGGCATCTCGGCCGTCTCGCCCCCGATCAGGGCGCACCCGGCCCGGCGGCAACCCTCGGCCACCCCGCCCACGATCGCCGCCGCCACCTCCGGCGAAAGGCGTCCCACGGCCAGATAGTCCAGGAAGAAAAGGGGACGGGCCCCCTGGGCCAGCACATCGTTTACGCACATGGCCACCACGTCGATCCCCACCGTGTCGTGCCGGTCCATCATAAACGCTATTTTCAGCTTGGTGCCCACCCCGTCCGTACCGGACACCAGCACCGGATCCGGATACTTTTCGGTGTCCAGCGCGAACAGGCCCCCGAAGCCGCCCAGAGGCGCCAGTACCTCCGGGCCATGCGTGGCCCGGACTTTCTCCTTCATCAATTCGACCGCCCGGTCGCCGGCCGCGATGTCCACCCCGGCGTCCCGGTAAGTCAGACCCTCTTGTGACATCCCTCTTCAGCACCCGCACTCCAGACTGAACTTGCCGGCGTCCGCGCCGGGCGACACCGCCACCGGATAGTCGCCGGAAAAACAAGCGTGACAGAAGAAAGGCCGGTCGCCAAACACCCGCATGAGGCCGGCCAGGGACAGATAGTGCAGGCCGTCCGCCCCGATGAAGCGCCTGATCTCCTCCACGTCCTTCTTCGAAGCGATCAACTCGTCCTCGTTGGAGGTGTCGATGCCGTAGTAACAGGACCGTTTCACCGGCGGCGAGGAAAGGCACAGATGCACTTCCCGCGCCCCGGCCTCCCGCAACATGGCCACCAGCTTGCCGCTGGTAGTGCCGCGTACCAGGGAGTCGTCCACCAGGATCACCCGGCGGCCGGAGACCACCTCGCGGATGGGATTCAGTTTCAGACGCACCCCCAGGTCGCGCACACCCTGGTTCGGCTGGATGAAAGTCCGACCGATGTAACGGTTCTTCATCAGGCCTTCCTCGTACGGCAACCCCGCCTCGGTGGCGAATCCCCGCGCCGCCGCCAGACCGGAATCCGGCACCGGAACGACCAGATCGGCCGCCACGGGATACTCCCGCGCCAGTTGCCGCCCCATTTCCCGCCGCACCAGGTTGACGTTGAACCCGTCCATGGTGGAATCGCCGCGGGCGAAATAGATGTATTCGAAAATGCAGTGGGCGCGACGTTCCGCGGCCGCACCCCGGTAGGAGGAAAGACCGTTTTCGTCGATGACCAGAATCTCGCCCGGGGCCACGTCCCGCACAAAAGCCGCCCCCACCGTGTCCAGCGCGCACGACTCCGAAGCCACCACCCAGGCGTCGCCCCGCCGGCCCACGCAAAGCGGCCGGAAACCGAAGGGATCCCGTGCCGCCAGCAGTTGGGAGGCCGTCATCAGCACCAGGGCATAGGATCCTTCCAGTTCGCGCATGCACCCGGCCACCGCCTGCGGCCATCCCCGCCCGGCGTGCCGGGCCAGGAGATTGACCACCACCTCGCTGTCGGTGGTACTCTGGAAAACCGACCCGGTGGCATACAGCGAACGCCGCAGAGCGGCGGCATTGGTCAGGTTGCCGTTGTGGCCCAGGGCCACCATGCCGCCCCGGGAGTGGAAAACCAGGGGCTGCGCGTTGATGACGTTGCTGGTGCCGGTGGTGGAGTAACGGACGTGACCGCTGGCGACGTGACCGCGGAACGAAGCCAGCCGCTCGGCGTTGAACACTTCCGAAACCAGCCCCATGGCTTTGTGGACAGTGATGACGCGGCCGTCGCCCACGGCTATGCCGGCGCTCTCCTGCCCCCGGTGCTGCAGCGCGTAGAGACCGTAGTACGTCAGGCGCGCCACGTCCTCGCCGGGGCCCCAGATGCCGAACACCCCGCAGGCCTCGTGTGGTTTTTCGGACCCGCTCCCCCGCAAGCCGATCCCCTCCCGGCCAAGCGCATTAAACAACAAATTCGCCCCGCCGCCGCTATTCCCCTGCTACAGGCCAAAACGGCGGAAGATCTCGTCCACCCGCCGGACCGGGTAGCTGTAATCGAACAACTCCGCCAGATCCTCCTCGCCCAGACCCACGTCGGGGTCCTCCCGCAGCAGGTCGCGGAACTCCCGGCCGGTGCGCCAACAGGCCATGGCGTTCCTCTGCACCAGGGCGTACGCTTGTTCCCGGGTCAGGCCCCTTTCCACCAGGGCCGTCAACACCCGCGGCGAAAAAATGAGGCCGTGCGTCAGTTCCAGGTTCCGGCGCATGTGTTCGGGGTAAACCAAAAGCCGGTTCACGATGTTCGTGAGGCGTTCCAGCATGTAGTCCACCAGGATGGTGCTGTCCGGAACGATCACCCGCTCCACCGAGGAGTGCGTGATATCCCGCTCGTGCCACAAGGCCATGTTTTCCATGGCCGCCAGGGCGTTGCCCCGTACCACCCGGGCCAGGCCCGCCACCCGTTCGGCGGTGATGGGGTTGCGTTTGTGCGGCATGGCCGAGGATCCCTTTTGCCCCGGCTTGAAGTATTCCTCGGCTTCCAGGATCTCGGTGCGCTGCAGGGAACGGATTTCGGTGGCGAACCTCTCGCACGAGCCGGCCACCAGGGCCAGGGTGGTCATGAACTCGGCGTGCCGGTCCCGGGAGAGCACCTGGGTGGAAACCGGCGCCGCCTTGATTCCCAGGCGGGCGGTCACCTTCTCCTCCACCCGCGGGTCGACGCCGGAATAGGTGCCGACCGGCCCGGAAAGCTTGCCCACGGCGATGTTCTCCACGGCCCGCCGCATCCGTTCCCGGTCCCGGTCCACCTCGGCCGCCCAGCCCAAGAGCTTGAGCCCGAAAGTCACCGGCTCGGCGTGCACCCCGTGGGTGCGGCCGATCATCAGGGTGTGGCGGTGTTCCTGGGCCCTTTCCAGGAGAATCTCCCACAGGGACGCCAAACGGCGCAGGATTTGCTCCCCGGCTTCCTTCATCAGGAGCGATCCGGCGGTGTCTACGATATCGCTCGAGGTGAGACCCAGGTGAATGTAACGGGAATCCGGTCCCACTCTTTCGGCTACGCAGGTCAGAAAGGCGATGACGTCGTGGTCCACCTCGGCCTCGATCTCCCGGATCCTTTCGACGTCAAAAGAAGCCTTGGCCCGGATGGTGCGGGCCGCCTCTCCCGGCACCGCGCCGAGTTCGGCCATGGCGTCCACCGCCGCCAGTTCGACGTCCAGCCACTTTTGAAACTTGTTCTGCTCCGACCAGATGTGTTTCATTTCCGGCAGGGTATAACGTTCGATCAAGGTACAGTTCTCCTCCCCGTATCCGAACCGTCACGGCCGGCGGTCACCGGCCAGGGCCGCCAGGCGCAGGTGGGCCCGGAACAGGTACGGTAGGCCCACGGCCAGGGTAAAAAGGTAGATGGCGGCCTGGTAAATGAACGAAAGGGCGAGCGCCGCCGCCTTGGCCACCCCGAAGGGATACAGGGCGGCGAAAAAGGCCACCTGCATCACCCCGAAGGCCCCCGGCGAGGAGGGGATAAGCACGCCCAGGTTGACGTAAAGAAGCAGTAAAAGCGCCGTAGCCCACGGGTTCCCCCGGTAGGCGACGCCCGAGACCAGCACCAGCATGGAGGCCCAGTTGGCCAGCCAGGCCAGGACCCCGAAGGCCAGGATCTTGAGCGCCGTGGTCCCGGAAGCGATGTTGGCGAGCACAGCCATGAAATGCTCCAGGTGCGGTCCCGCCCACCCGCGCCGCCCCCGGCCGCCGGAAAACCGCAACAGGCCCAACCCGAGCGCCAGCAGAAGGAGCAGGGCCAGCATGATCACCAGGGCTTCCCGGCCCCGGGCCGGATTAAGCCCGCCCAGGCCGGCCACCAATCCCCCCGCCAGCAAAAGCCCCAGCACCACCACGTCGGTGACCCGCTCCACCACCACGGTGGACAGCACGCCCGCATAGGGAAAGCCCCGGCGGCGGGCCAGATAGTAGGTACGAACCAACTCCCCCGCCCGCAGCGGCAGGAGGTTGTTGCCCAGGTACCCCACCACCACGCCGCCATAAAGGACCGACAGCGGCGCGGCCCCCATCCGCCGGGTGGTAACCCGCCACATCAGGGCCCGGCACAAGACACTGACCGCGAAGAGAACCACGCTCCCCAGAGCCCACCATGGATCGTAGCTTCGGAAACTGGCCCAGAACTCCCGCGGGTCGACGTTGTAGAAGGCCAGGTACAAAAGGACGGCCGTAACCACCATCCCGGCGGCGAAGCGGAACCAGGACCGCACGGCTAGCGTTCCCCCAGGTAACCAGCCAGACCCTCGGCGGCCAGACGGCGCGACTTCTCCTCCACCGCCGCGGTCAGACCCCGCCGGTATTCGGCCAGGGCCCGGGCGCAGGCCGGATCGGAAAGGGCCACGATCTGGGCGGCCAGAAGGGCCGCGTTCGCCGCCCCGTTGATGGCCACCGTGGCCACCGGCACGCCCGGCGGCATCTGCACCGTCGCGTAGAGCGCGTCCACCCCGTTCAACGCCCCACCGCCCACCGGGAGGCCGATCACCGGCAACAGGGTGCGCGCAGCCAGGGCCCCGGCCAGGTGGGCCGCTCCGCCCGCCGCCGCGATGAGCACCTTGATGCCCCGTCCCGCCGCCCCCGCGGCGTACGACGCCGCCAGGTCCGGCGTGCGGTGCGCCGAAGCGATCACCAGTTCCCAGGCCACCCCCAGGTGCCGAA
>Ga0078972_1013714_pt1 | contig 13214 bp, 9 predicted proteins | sample YelNatPaOPGAMG01_FD_67568 | JGI IMG/M metagenome (GOLD analysis project Ga0078972, IMG submission 67568) | Hot spring thermophilic microbial communities from Obsidian Pool, Yellowstone National Park, USA - OP-RAMG-01 (SPADES assembly) (version 2) | ecosystem: Environmental > Aquatic > Thermal...
TTCTTACCTTGCCATAATGACCAATACTTTCAATAACAATCTCACCAGAATCAATCTTGATTTGGGAAGAAGGAATATCTAGTCTTTGGTCAGAAACAGTACTATCTTTATATACTCCAAGACCTGTATACCCCACAAGCACATACCAGAGCCCTGCTATCCGGAAACGTCTTAATAGGCACTGCCTCATCCTTGGCAAGGTATTCCGCCTGCCAACCATCCTTATTCTGTTTAGCAAAGTCAGCCAATATAACCTTACTCCCAGTGCCGTCGATTCTGCCGTCTTTGATCGCCTCCCGGGCTTCATCTGGCACATTGCCCACTACCGGCTCTCCAAAATAAGCCTTGATATCAAGATAGATATCCTCAGGTTTGTAATCTGCATTGCGACCTTTGAGGTAATCACTCTGGCCATCTTTACCATCATCACAGGCTAGAAAAAAGAGTTGGGAGGCTTTGCTCTGGGTGAGGTTGAACCTTAGATAGGTTGCGCCGGCTTCTCCGCTATGTAGGAGACTGAATTCTGCATGGCTTAGCAGTTCGTGAAAGAACGTTTGCTAGCCCCCAGCACGGCGGAGTTCCCCCGATGTGAGCAGGGCTTAGCCGAGTACCCGGGGCAAGGAAGGCTCAGAGTCCGCTCCTACGTCGACGCGGAGAACGCCTATCGCGCGAGGCTGCGGCATCACTACATACGTGTGCTGCAGAAGAGCAAAGAAGACGACTACACCTGGGGTCCCAAAGCCATCAAGTACGTGGACGGATGGGGCCTCCAAGGCAGCCAAGGTTGGTAGGCGTGGGATAGGCTCAGGGCGCCGGATGTCCGCATGCGGAGCTGCACCCGCAGCTCTGCTGCGTCAGGGTGGGAAAGGACCAGAACTGGTGGTGGCCTACGCCCTGGCATCGGCGCCCATACCACTTAGCCGAACAGCTCGCGCATCCGCTCGCAGTAGCGCCGCACGTTGTCGAACTTGGCGTCCGGGGGAATCCTGTGGTCGGGGCAGGGGATGTAGCCGCCAAGCTCCACCAGCGACTTCAGGCGCTCCACCTCGGCGTCCACGGCGTCGTAGTCCTGCGCAAACACCCTCTTGTCCGTGCCGCCTACGCCCCGCAGCTCCTTGCCGTATGCCTCTCGCCACGGCGCGATGCTGGCGTTCCACGTGCCTACCTCAATCGGGAACATGGTGTTCACGCCGTTGGCTAGCCATATGGGCACCAGCTCGTCGATCCGACCGTCGCAGTCCAGCGACACAATGTCGATGCCGAACTTGCGAACCAGCTCCGTGATGCGCCTGTAATGGGGCCCAACCTTGGCGGCGAAAACCGAGGGTCTGATGAGCGGCCCGCTCCGGAAGCAGATGTCCTCCCAGAAGTGCGCGAAGTCGAACTTGGCGCCGGATTGTAGCGCCGCCTCGGTGCACTTGTAGCACAGTTCGCCCACCGTATCGATTATCTCCGTGAACAGCTCCTCGTCGTCCGCCATTAGGTAGGCTGCCCCGCGCACGCCCAGCCAGTTGCGAATCTGCCCGTACAGGCTGCCGCAGTGAAGCCCGATGGGGTTCTGGCGGTCGGAATCGTTGCGTAACGCCGCAAGGGCACGCTGGTCCAGGCGATCCATGCTGAACTGAAGCCGCGGCAGGTACTGCTCCTCCCACACCGCGCGGTCTTTCAGCAGGTGATCCACCTCCGCCGGTATCGACCCCGCGCCTTCCTTCTGCAGCACTATCATCCCGTCTTCGTTGAGCACGCTGCGAGATCCATCGGGGTGCTCTCCGACAACCTTCGGCTCGAAGGGTGGGCGCAGGCCGGTGTTGGGAGCGAACATGGTCTGCCAGTTGAAGTCGAACCCCAACTTGCGGGCCAACGCGGCATCCACGTCGTTGCCGTCGGCGTAGCCCTGGATTTCGGCGTCGGTCAAGTGCCCTTCGTCGCGCCACTTCACCAACGTCTCCCACCAGTAACCGAAGTGCACAAGTGGCAATCTATCGTAAGGCTGGTACCGCAGAATGGCCAGCGTGCGCTCGCGGTTGGTCATTGTGTTTCCTTTCCAGTTACGGATGCGTGGCGGCCAGGTAGTTCCCGAAGCCCACCACAACTGTGGAGAGTATCAACACGGCGATCCCCACCCATACGGTTGCGAGTGTGCGGCGGGCAACCCCTTTCCACTCGCAGAAGTGGAGCCCCCACAGGTTGCTGAACACGATGATGAACGCCATGTGGATGCTCCAGCTCGAAAAGTCGTACCGGCCCATCTTGGTTGTGCCCATGCCGTAGAAGAAGAACTGCAGGAACCAGATCACCCCCGCCAAGCCCGCGAAGGCGTAGTTGGCCGCGAGAAGCCGAACTGGGCCGGTCACGTAGTCTCGCAGGGAGGCATGGCGCAGGTTGAGGAGGATGCACCAAACGAGGTTGGTTGTGAAGCCGCCGGCCATGGCCGGTATGAACACCGCGTTGTTGCGGTAGATGGGCGCCGCTCCCGCCGCCTGGGCGGCCGCCGCGATCGGCTTGCCAGCATCGATCGCGAACGCCATGCACGCGCTCATCACGCCAGCGAAGACCGCCACCGCGAACCCCTTCGCCAGGGCGAACTCGCTGATGGCCGACCGCTTCTGCTCCTCCGTTAGCTCGTGCTCCTTCCGGACGCCAGCTACGCCACACACCGCGATTCCCGCAAGGCACACCGCGACGCCCGCCAGCACCACTATCCCAGAACTGCTGGCCACCATCTCACCCAGGCGTCCTCGGGCAAGCGGCGGCACGAGCGTCCCGAAGGTGGCGCAGAAGCCCAACGACATGGCGTATCCCAACGACATGCCGAGGTACCGCATGCTAAGCCCGAAGGTGAGGCCGCCAACTCCCCACAGCGCACCGAAGATGTACGTCTGCACCAGGCTGGACGTTGGGCTGCCTGCCAACACGTGTGCCACCTTCGGCACAGTAAGCAGGCCCATCACCCAAGGCATCACGATCCACGCAAGCACCCCCTGAATGAGCCAATAGCTCTCCCACGCCCACTTGAGCACCCTTCGGAACGGAATGTAGAAGCTGCCCGCGGCGAAACCACCGATCGAGTGCAGAAAGACCCCCAGAAACGGGTTGGCGCCCACGGCTCAACCTCCTTTCGTGCGAGAGTTGCGGTTTGCGCCAAGATCACCGGAGCAGCTGCGTGGTCTGCAGCACCACAGGCCCAAGCAGCCCCGATTCCAACAGTGGAGAGCCTTTGCGCCACAAGCGCCACGTTGTGAAGGTGTATCGGCCTGTGGGGCTGGGCTTTCCTCGGAGCACCCAATCTGGCCAACTCCTCAGAGTGCCGTTGGGGCTGCGCTGGCTGTCCTCCGGAAGCTCCTCGTCGCCGATCATGCGGTTGGGCCATAGGTTGGTTACGCGCACCTCCAGCACGTTGGCACCGGGCCGCAGCGCGCTCGTAACGTCCACACGGTATGGCCGCTTCCAAAGCACCCCCAGGTCCCTGCCGTTCAGCCTGACCTGGGCCATCACCTGCACGTTTCCGAGGTCTAGGTATATGCGCCTGGCGCGGCCCAGTGTGTTGGGCGGAACCGCGAACACGTTGCGGTAGGTGGCCGTTCCGGAGAAGTGCCTCACGCCCGGGTCGGCGTAGTCGCTCCAAGAGACCAGGCGTTCCAGCCGAATGTGGCGAGGCGCGCCCCAGTTGGGCGGGAAAGCAACGTCCCAGGGACCCCTCACATCCAGCGGCCCCGGCAGCGAAGTCACCCTGAACCGCGTAGTGCGGCCGGACTTGGTGACCACCTTGTAGGTGCCGGGCCGGCGCACCTCCAGCTGGAGCTTGCCGCTCGGCAGGCGCGTGAGCAGGGCTGGCGGCATCTCACTGCCGGGCAGGTCAAAGGTTATGGTCTCCGGGTCCGTGGCTGTGGCGGTGAACGTCTTTCCGTTCACCTCGTACTCCACCCTAAGCGTCTTCACGATGTTCACCGCAGGATCGCCCTCCGCGGCCAGCTCCGCCACCACAAATGACTGCTGTCCGCCCTCCAACTTCCTGCGCACCTGGTCGGTCACGTCCTTGGTGTGCTGCGGGTCGCCAGCGGGGCCCCACAGCGCGCGCTTCACAACGATGGTTGGGGACTGGCTGCGCGAAAGCTCAATGCTACGGCCATTGCGTTGGAGGGCCACCACGGGATCATCGCCACGGTTCGATTGGCGGAACACCACGAACACCGAGCCGCTTGGCTCGAGGTTGAGGCGGAGGCGGGTTACCTGGCCGGAGTCGGAGTAGTCCGCAACCCGCTCGATGGCACCGGTGTCCGGATGCCACAGCTCTGGCACTTTGCCTGTGACGCGGAAGGCGCACTGTGCACGGGTTGGCTGCTTGCCCGCGCAGGCAACGAAGTAGATCTCCACGTCGCCAGCGCGGCGATGGATGAAGCGCAGCGGGCGGTCCGACGTGAAATCCGGGGGAACGCCTTTCTGCGCGAGGAGCTGCTCCGGCGTCACGCCCTGCACGATCTTGCCCCGGCCCCACAGCTCGTCCGCCAGCGAGCGCACCTCGTCATCGCAGGCGGGATAGCCGGAGAGGCTCGGCGATCTGCTGGGGCGGGGGCCGATGACGGTGGCTCCGGCATCCACAAGCTGCTTTATCTTGCGGAGCAGGTTGGGGGTCATGGCATCCGATTGAGGCAACACCAACACGCGGTAGCTCATGCCGCTGGGAAGCACCAGCCTACCTCCCCTAACGGCCATGCCGTTGATCACGGCTTCGGCGGGGCACTGGTCGTAGTTGTACCCGTTTCGGCTGTGGGTAGGGGCGCCTGATGGCGGGGACTCGGGCTGGAGGTAGCAGATATCCGCCACGAACTGGCCCTGGCGGAGAAGATACTGACAGCGGGCCAGGTAACGATGCCAGGGTGGAGTCTGGTCCCACCACGTCTGTGTACGCTCGTAGTGAAGCCCCCATGGACCCATAGTCATGCCGGGCTTGTAGTTGAGCCACGGTTGCATGGCGTACCGGTGGAACACGAACCGGTTGATCCCCTCACAGAAGGCGGCATCTCCCAACGCTTTCACGGAGCCGGGATGCTCAAGCCAACGCTCTGAGTCCGTGGCGGTGAACGCCTCCGCACCGATGATCGGCTTGCCGTACACGTGCCCGGATGAGGCCATCTCGCGGCACGTCTCCATGGCGCCGCCTCCCACCCAGAACTCACCCATGGGCTCGTCGGCACGACCGCCGTATGGAAGCTCGTCGCAGGGGCCGCCGTACGCTTCGATGGAGAGGCGGATGCCGTGTTGGTGCGCTAGCTCCGCCATGTGGCCCGCGTAGTTCTGAATCACCAGCTCGGAGATCGTCTGGCGCAGGTCCCACAGGAACCGCTCGGAGACCTCGATGCTATTCACCACGCGTCCGGACAGCACCGGTAAGAAGGGGAGGAGGTCGTAGCCGCGCAGCCTACGGAACTCCTCTCGCATGCGGGGAGTCCAGTTCTGCGAGCCGTTCTCCCAGCTATCGATGTGTGTCCGCACGAGCACCTTGCCCGCAGCTGGTCCCACATCCTGTATCAGCTTGGCCATCATGCCGCGGAACGCTGCCTCCGCCCCTTCCTTGCTGAGCTTGTCGCACTCCAGACCGGTGCCGCTGGCGGGCGCGGGGGCGTTCACCATGCCCGTGGGCGTATACCCAACCCGCAGGATCGTCCACCGGCCCTCAGGCACGTCCCACGTAACGGTTCCACCCGCCGCCATTTTGGCCGTGATGTCTACGATCCGATCCTGGGCGATGGCGGCGCCGGGGGGGAGTGGGCGGGTATCGGGCGGCGTCCCACCGCGCTGGTATGCCGCTTTCGCCTCGATGTCGCGGATGCGGAACTCCGTTGGAGTGGGGAACGCCAACACGGCGATGTCACGGTAGAAGCCGGCAGCAGTCTGCGGCTGGGGTAGGGCCCCCTGGAACTGCTGAGGACCCTCCACGTTCACTTCGGCGAAAACCACCTTCTGCATGGCCTCTTCGGGCTTGATCCAGGGACCGCCGCTGCCGTTCCATCCGGCGTCGTCGTTCATGTTCACCTGAAGCCCCAGCCGCTTGGCCTCGGCCACCACGTGCTTGAAGAGCTCCCGCCACTGGTCGCTCATGAAGGCAACCGGCCCCAGCGGAACGCCTTGATCCACCTCCATTATCAGCACGCCGCCAATGCCGACCCGCTTCATCGCCTCTAGGTCCGCCGTTATCCCCTCTTTGGTGATGTTGCCGTTCAGCCAGAACCAGTAGACCCACGGCTTGGCGGACTCGGGGGGGCGAAGGAAGCCGCTTTGGAGGTCCGTGGCGGGACCGCGCGAGGCGCAGGTGGCGGCACCGCAAACGCTGCCTACCAGAAGGAGCGCTGACAACGCGACCAGTCTTCTCATCTCGATCTGTCTCCTTGCGTCTTTGGTTGCAGGCGACCCTTAGTGCCTCACGGATGCGAGGCTTCGTTCGTAGTTGAACCCGGGGCTCTTCTCGGCGGTATGGCACTTCACGCAGGCGGTTCGAGGCACCGCCCGGGCGATATCGCCTGTATGCGGACGGCCAGCGCGCGCAGCTTGGACGTGGGCGCGCCCCGGCCCGTGGCACGACTCGCACTGCACCCCCCTAAGCTGAGGAGTGCGCGCCTTGTTCACGTAACCTCCTTGCGCCCCGAACCCCACGGTGTGGCAAAGCAAGCATTCCGGCTGACTCGCATCCAGCCCTTCCTGCCCACGCTGCAGCAACGCAAAAGCACTCGCATGGGGCGTGCGCGACCACTGCTTTGCCTGGGGCTCGTGGCAGCCGGCGCACTCCGCGGCGCCTGCGAAGGGCGATGGGTCCGTGGCCATGGGAGACATGGCCTCAACGGCAGCTGCGAGCTTGCGCTTCATCGCCAGCACGATCGCCGCAGCCTCCGGGTCGTCGCGGAGGGAGGAGTCCAACGGCACAGCCACGTTGCGAAACCGCACTAGCCTCATACCGGGACCGAACCAGATATCGAGGTGGGTGCCGTAGCGGCCGCGGTCGCCATTCGCCACAACCAGGGCGTTGCCACGAACGATGGGCTCTTGGGTGACCAGGCTTCCCACGTGCGCGGCGATCACCAGGTCAGCAGCTGGCACAGCGTCCGCCAACCTCAGGGCGTCTGGAAGGTCCATATGCGCTAGAAGGATCACGTAGTCCGCTTGGCGTCGAATCTGTGCCACGGCTCTCTTGGCCGCCTGGGTGGCATCGGTGGGCTCGAGGCCAAGGGCGGCGTCGGACGGGACGAGGCCGTTTCCCAACACTGCCGTCACGCCCACGCGCACCGGGCGGAGGCGGCCCGGCACGCCGAACTGGTAGGTCGCCGTAGCCGCCACAGCGCCGAGGCCGGCCTTTGCGGGCGGATTGGCGCACAGCAGCGGGAGTCCGCTCGCGGCGGCGCTCCTTAGCGCTTTGGCGCCGTAACGCAGGTCGGCATCGCCTGGAAGCACAGCGTCGTAGTGGGCCATCCTCAAGAAGCTGAGGCTTGTCTCTCCCTTAAGCTGCGCCTCGAGGCCGGGCCCGGTGTACACGTCGCCGCCGAAGAGGCAGAGCGTGTTTGGCCTCTCCGCCCGAAGCTGCTTGAGGTAGGTGAACCTGCGTGGGAGTCCGCCCAACACGCCCGAGTTGCAACGGCACGGCTCAACGTAGCCCGCGAAGCCGGAGACGTACTCCACGGTTAGGTCCGGAGCGTCCTCCGCACGCGCGGGGATGCACGCAGCGGTCAGGAGTGAGATAGCCAAGCACGCCAAGCGCATCAATGGACAGTCACCGTCGATGGGCGCGTGGGGCTACCAGCGGAGCGGCCGGCGCCCCACGCGTCGATTGGACAGGCCTACAAGCTGGCCAGGCCAACTGCGGCGCGCAGGATCTGCGTCACCTCGTTGATGGTCAGCTTGCCATCACCGTTCAGATCGCCCGCCTTGAGCTGATCCGCAGTGGCCGTTTTCAGCCCAACCGCTATCTGAAGTGCGATGGATACGTCGTTGATCGCGAGCTTGCCGTCACCGCTAAGGTCGCCCTTCACCACCGTGGGCGTTACTGGCGCGGTTGGCAAGACGAAGTTGTACGCCTCCACCTCACGGAAGCGCGGTGGGTTGGCACCAGTGGGCACAAAGATGCGCATCTTGGTGGTGGTTGCCGCAGCCTTCAGGTCCACCACGTGGAGTTGCTCGGTGTCGGCGCCGCCGCCGGGGCTCACCGCGGATGCAACCTCCACCCAGTCGTTCTTGGCGTCGTCCCACTTCTGGACGGAGATCTCGCGGCTGCGGTCGCCGTACTCATGGATGATCACGCGGTTGAACGTAACCGGTGCCGTCCAGTCGAACTCGATCCAGGCGTTCATGACTTGGCCGGCGACGTAGCCATCCTCGGTGCCAGCGGAACCCCAGTAAGTGGTGAGGTCCTTGTCTATGGCCTTGTCGGCGGTGTTGTCGCCGTCCTCGCTGGAGGCACTGACCTTTGCCTTGAGGGTGAGGTTCTCCCCCTTGGCCGGGATGCGCACTTCGGCGTTGACGGTTTGATCCGGCTGGACGGACACCACCACCGGCTGCCCCTCGAAGAAGCCGTCCGCGGTAGCAGTGAGGACGTAGTCATCGGCGTCAAGAATGGCGCTGAACTTCCCGCCAGCGTCGGTAACGCCGAGGGTTCCGCCCGGGTTGGCTACCACAGTGGCGTTGGGGACTGGGTTGCCGGTGTAAGCGTCGACCACCTTGCCATCGATGCTACCGATGGCCGCCTGCTCCACGGTAACCTCGTACACCGAGATGGCGTTGAGCGCGGTGGACTGTGCGAAGCCAGTGAACAGTATGCGCAGCGCCTTAGTGGTGACGGGCGTGGCAAGGGCGGTTGCCAAGAGCGGGTCACCGCCCATTGGCGCCACGGGTCGCGTCACGATGTCTACCCAGTCGGACTTACCGTCATCCCAGCGCTGCAGCTTGTACTCGCGGATGGTATCGCTGAACTCCTTGATGGAGACACGGTTGAACGTCTGCGCCTTGTCCCATGTCAAGACTAGCTCTTCCGGCTGGTCTGGCGTTGGGGTAGCGGACTGCCAGCGAGTGGTTGGATCCCCATCGTTGGCCTTTGGGGCGTCCTGCGTGGGCTCACCGGTGTCCGGATCCATGGCGCCGGAGTCGGTGAGGGATGTGGCGACAGCCGTTCTAGCCAGGTTGGGCGGCACGGGGAACAGCGTGAAGTCGCGTGTAACCTTGCCGCCGTCTGGCACCACCAGACTTCTAGCGGTTCGGGTTTTGTAGGAGCCGACCTTCGAGGCAACCACATCGACGGTGCCAGGGTCGACCACCAGCGAGTAGGCGCCCTTGTCGTCGGTCTGGGTGGATGCGTCGCCGGCTTGCACCGTGACGCCGGAGATCGGCTTTCCAGCGGTATCGGTGACAACGCCGGATATAGTGCCGAAGCTAACGTTGTACACCTCCATCTCCCATATGGAGATGCACGGCGAGTTGGAAACGTTTTGCACGGTTGAGAACCGAAGCTTGGTGGTGGTGACCGGCGTGGAGAAAGCCGCCGTCAGGTACTGGTTGATGTCGATGCGGCCGGTGCCGGGCCCCGTTCCCTCATAGACCACCACCCAGTCGTTCTTGGCGGCATCCCAGGCGTCCAGGGTGTACTTCTTCACGCGGTCGTAAGCCTGCTTCACCACAACCTTGTTGAAGGTGACCGGGTTCGGCCACTCGAGGTAGATCCATGCAAGCGGCTCGGCGCAGTCGTCGTTCCAGCGGGTGGTCTCTTTGCCGTCGTTGACGCGCGCGGCCTCGAAGCCCCCGCTGGGGAACTCTGTTGACGCGGTGGCCTTCGCACCAAGTGCCAGGTTGATCTTGGCGGGTGCGTATACCTCCAGCTCCCATATAGACGCGCAGGCGGTCCACTTGTCGAAGTTGAGGCGGAGCTTGGTGGTGGTGACCGGCGGCGTGATGTCTGCCGTCAGCGTCACGTTGATGTCGATCCGGCCGGTGTTGGGGCCCGTGCCCTGGTAGATCGGCACAAAGTCGTTCTTCGTCGCGTCCCATGCGAGCAGGGTATACGCGCCCACGCGGTCGTAGGCGTTCTTCATCACCACCTTGCCGATGGTCTGCGGCGCGTCCCAATCGAGCTCAAACCACTGCTGGTTGGTGGTGCAGTCGTCGTTCCAGCGGGTGGTATCCTTGCCGTCGATCGCCCTGGCGGCCTCGAAGCCCCCGCTGGGGAACTCTGTTGACGCGATGGCTTTCGCCTTCAGAGCCAGGTTTTCGCCTTGGGCCAGCGCGGCGCCGGATGCGAGGATGAGCGCCGCAAACATGAGGGCCAAGGCAGCTGCGCTCGCTAGCGGCCAGCGCGCATATGCTCTCGGTAACATGGGCTTACTTCCCCCTCCTGAAAAAGAGCGAGCCTTCCTAGTTGACGGGTGTGCCATCTCCGCTGGCGGGAGGTCCGCGCGGAAGGCTGGTGCGTGCAGATGCGCGAGGTGGAGGCCGAGCTTGGGGGGCGATGGCGCGCACAGCGTGGATGTGGCGGTGCGCCCCGGCCACGCACGTCAGTTGCCCGCAGTTGTGCGCGACGGGACGGCTACATCGGCGCTTGGCGGCATTGCAGATGGACATGCCCTGCACCCAACCGGAGCCGGACGCTCAATCGATGCCGTTGTACGCGGTGCCGAAGCGGAACTTCACGTGCCCATCAAGGAATAGCACGTTCGCGCCATTGTCTGGCCGGCTCCAGAAGGCGCTGCCAACGGCCTTGGACTGGTGCCACGCGAGCCCATCCCTCACGATGGGGAGGTTCGCAGGGTCCTTGAACGAGTCCAGTTCCAACCCCGCGACTCCGTGACCATCCGGATCGCCACGGTTGCCCTTCCACTGATAGCTGCTGCCGAAGTAGGTGAAGTAGTCGCCAGAAGGGGCGATGGACTGCCCTGGGTCGAAGTAGCCGGTATCGCTTGGGCAATGCCACACGCCGGGCGACTTGGTGTACGGAGCAAGCTTGTTGTGGAGATGGCGAGGGTCCTTTGGATTGCCGCCCACCTGGTCCAGCGTTCCTGCGTCCACTATCACGCCGTCCCAGTCCTCGGCATAGGAGAGGAACGCGATGCCGATCTGCCTCAGGTTGGAGTTGCAGGACGTGATGCGTGCCTTCTCGCGTGCTTTGGCGAAGACTGGGAACAGAATGGCCGCCAGAATGGCGATGATGGCCACAACAACAAGCAGCTCTATGAGGGTGAAGCCCCTCGAGGGATCTCTGCTACCGACCATGGTAACCTCCCTGCCGGTGCCGCACCCCGGGTACCGGCGTTGCACAGGGGAGTGGCTTTGCTTAGCCCAGATCGCGCTGTGCCTGGCCCCAGGGGGTAACTGTCGCCAATCACAGGGTTTCGCGTTAGCCTAGATAGCACCTTCCTGCAAAGCGCGGCTACTAGCGACCATTTTGCGAAGAAGCCCGGCGACGAGCTTGCCACCAAGTGGGCAGCACAACAAGGGGTGCTTGGGCAAGGGGAGCTGCGGTCGGCATGCTCGCCTTACTGCAACGCGTATGCCTGGCTGAGTGGGGGGGTGCACAGGCCCGAGTGGGTTGTGAGGCGGAGCAGGGGAGGTGCGCGGGCGAGGGGAAAGTAAGCCGCCGCTCATGGGGCGAGCTCCCCACGCAGCGTTTATGCTGCGTGGGAGAGCACGAAAGCCTGTATGCTTGGTGCGGGCATCGCGCCGATCTGCCGGCCAACCTCCTGTCCGTGGCGGAACAGTGCCATCGTCGGGATCGACTGAATGCCGTACTGGACCGCCAGATCCGGCAGCGCCTCCGTGTTCACCTTGGCCACTAGATACCGCCCCACCGCCGACGCAGCCACCTTCTCCATCTCGGGCGCCACCATCCGGCAGGGGCCGCACCACGGCGCCCAGAAGTCAACCAGCACCGGCAGTGGTGACTTCGTCACCAGCTCGCGGAAGCTGTCCGCAGAGTCCACCTCGATGGGGGAGGACGGCGCAGCGAGCGGCGCGTGGCAGCGACCGCATTGGGCCGACTGGCCGATCCGCTCGTAAGGAATGCGGTTCTGCTGGCCGCAGCGCTGACAAGCGACGACTACGCCGCCGTTGACTGCAGCAATGACGCTCACGATACACCTCCCAGAGCGATATCTTGCTGTAAGCACAGTCTCGCGAAGCGATATCCACCCAACCAGTTCCGCCAGCGACCGCCTCGGCAAACGAGGAGATCGGCGGGTTCTGCTTAGGTATGCTAATGAATCTACCACATATCCATACCGCGCTTGGGCGCTGGCGGTTCCATCGTGAACGCAGGGCCCTGGGTGGTAGGATGCGGCCGCCAGCTGGCAGAACCTAGGTGGTGGCGTCCCGGCTCCTGGGGGTGGTGCGCGGGACAGTGGGAATTCGCGATCGGAGGTGGGTTCGCATGTCGGCTATAGGACCGTTTAGCAGCTTTCTGGCCCGTGCGTATGAGCTTGGCGCTGAGGACGCCGTGGAGGTTCGCCCGGCCTCGGTGGTGACCGCCGAGTGGGTGCGGCTCAAGTGCCAGTACGGCTGTGGGGGCTTCGGCTCCAATCTATGTTGTCCGCCGTACAGCCCCACGCCGCAACAGACCCGCAGCGCGCTCGATTCCTACAGCAGTGCCATCCTCGTGCACGCGGCAGATGGACCAGCGGTCCACGCGGTGGTTGTGACGCTGGAACGGGAGCTGTTTCTAGCCGGGTATCATAAGGCGTTCGCCATGAGCTCCGGCCCTTGCCGTTTGTGCGATGAGTGTGCCCGTGAGCGCTGTATCCGGCCCGCGGAAGCGCGACCATCCATGGAGGCGTGCGGCATAGACGTGTTCGCCACCGTGCGCGCCAGCGGCCTCCCAATCGACGTGGTGAGGACCCGCAGCGGACGGCAGAACTGCTACGGCCTGGTGCTTGTGGAGTGAGCCAGGCCTGCGGCGAGGCCGCGCACACCGCCACGGCCCTGCGGAGCAAACTATGCACGACGTGACGCATGTGCTGATTGTACTGTTCGTGGCTTATGTGGGCGCGCAACTGGGGGCCGAGGTAGCCCAACGCCTTCGAATGCCAGCGGTGGTGGGCGAGATCTGTGCGGGCATGGCCCTCGGCCCGTCGGGACTGGGATGGGTGGCCTCAGGAGAGTCGCTGGAGACGCTTGCCGAGCTTGGCGCCGTGCTGCTGCTCTTCTCGGTGGGCCTGGAAACGAGAGCAAGCGACCTCAGGCGGGTGGGGCGG
>Ga0078972_1013716_pt1 | contig 13214 bp, 16 predicted proteins | sample YelNatPaOPGAMG01_FD_67568 | JGI IMG/M metagenome (GOLD analysis project Ga0078972, IMG submission 67568) | Hot spring thermophilic microbial communities from Obsidian Pool, Yellowstone National Park, USA - OP-RAMG-01 (SPADES assembly) (version 2) | ecosystem: Environmental > Aquatic > Thermal...
GATGAAATGTTTAAAAAGGTAATTAGTGCTGTCAGATATGAAATAGATGTAGAAGAAGGAAGAAATAAATATGAAACATTAAACGATTGGATAAAATCAGCAGAAAGAGAAGCAGCTTTCAGAAAATTTATAGGAATATTAAAAGGAGAAAATCCTGAAAAATATTACTGGCAAGGTCTAAAAGCACAGGCAAAAGATGATTTAATAGGTGCAGAAAAATTTGGTAGAAAAAATACAGATAAAAAGCTTAAAAGGCCTTTATTTAAAAAAGAATTTATAAGTTTAACAAATTTTTTTATCGATAGTTGACATTTTTTTATTTGCATTTTAATATTATATATAACTACTACAACCTACTACAGGTAGAACCCGACTGTGGCAGCAGCGGGGAAAAAGGTAAGGGAGGATAACCTGTTTAAACCAGTTATCACTGGTTTTGAATCCTCCTGGGTAGTAAGGGGAGAAAACCTCTACACACGCTAGATGCAGAGGGATAACCGGGTGGTGCCGGCCTCCCTACCGATGAAAACACGCACCACAATGAGCTGGCCTGCCAGTAAGAGCTATGAGCTAAATTCACTATTCCTACCAGCTCGGGATAGTGACGGTCGAAAGGAAAGCCAGGTTGAGGGTTATCCGATCGGGCTTTCTACCGAATTGGGGCTAAAAACCCGAGGGGTCTTATGCAACTGGACGGCGTAGGTTGTGTAAGATTCCGGCAGAGGGAAGATGAAATTAATTTCAGGGGACACTTCCCTCTGCGAAAGCAGAGGGGAGTGTCCCCTGAATCTTCCCTCTGCTTTTTATTAATAGTTTAAAATTTTTATTTGCATTTTAATATTATAATCACCACCACAACCTCTTTGAGGTGGTACCCGACTGTGGCAGCAGCGGGTTAAACAGGCAATGGAGGATGCCTGTTTAACCAGTGATAACCGAATGGTCACTGGTTTATTGAATCCTCCTGGGTAGTAAGGGGAGAAAACCTTTGTAGACGCTGACTACGAAGGGATAACCGGGTGGTGTCGGTCTCCCTACCGATGAAGACACACACCACAATGAGCTGGCCTGCCAGTAAAAACCGATGAGCTATTCACTATTCCTACCAGCTCGGGATAGTGACGGTCAGAAGGAAAGCCGGGTTCAGGGTTATCCTATCGGGCTTTCTACCGAATTGGGGCTCAAAAACCCAGGGATCTACACAGCTGGACGGCGTAGGTTGTGTAGAATCCCGGCAGAGGAAAACCCTATCCCGGGTGGGTTTCCTCTGTTTTTTTTATTAAGCTTGTTCTTTTTCTTCTATACCAAAAAATGTTTTATCTCTCTCTACTTTATCTATTTCCCACAAAATTGCTTGTTTTATTGCATAAATAATGCTTTCTGTAAAAATACGTATAGTAGGAATAAATAATCCTAATGTATGCCCCACATTAAACCAGAATGATTCTCTACAATCTAAATTATATGTTTTTATACTAAAATATATATGCCATAAATTCGTAATTCCTTCTCTTATAAATTCTACATCTCTTATTCTGTAAGGGTCTAAAACTGCAAAGTAAAGAGCTTTTAATTGAATTTTATCTTTACTTAAAACCCATTCTGGTGAATAGAAAAATATTTTAAAAAACTCTTCCCAACTTATTGGTTGAATAGAATTAACTTTAACTATATATGCAGTAATTAAGCACATTCCTACAAATGCGATTAAATTTATCAGTATCCACCCTGCAATTATTTTTTGAAATGGCAGAATAGACAGATAAACAGAGTTTATAAAAGTTTTTATTTCTGTTAAAACTGAGTTGTCAAAAATTAATCCGTAAAGTAAGGTTAAAAAAAAAGGAATAACTAAAAATAAATAGAATAGTGCGAATATTAAAGTAAGATTATCTTTCGATTTGCCTTGTTTTTTGTTGATTAAAGGTGCTATTTGTTTATACTGTTCATAAATAATTTTTAAATCACTTTTGAGATATGAGTTTAAATAGTTGTTAAAAATTATAACACTTCTGTCATCATTGTTTATGTTTCTGTTGTTTTGGTATTCCATTTTTGCCCTCCTTTTTGTTTAATGTATTTTTTATTATTTTAACAAATTACTTTTTTCACCTTTTTAATATTATAAAGCTACAACATACCCCCTCATGAGAGGGGAGAACTTCTTTTTAGGGGGGAGAAATGATTTATGTATTAAATACTTTGATTGTCCCCGTCAATTTTGACGAGGACAATGAGGCAAGGGTTACTTTAAGAAGGGTCTCCCTCGAAGAGGCCAAGTCCCTTCTTGAGAACAATTTTCTAAGTGCCGTTGGCCACGAGGGAACGGCACAGGTTTTATCTGAACTCCTTGGAGTTCAGATAAAACTTAATAGAATAAATGTTTTCATGAAAAAGGGAGACAAGGGTCTCCACTTTTTCATGAAAAAAAGACTCCCGGAGGGAGTTGTTTTAACCTCCGAGGAGTTAAAGAATTTAGACTACTGGTTAGTTATTTCAGAGGTGGAATAACTAACCAGTAGTATTACCCTCCCCCACCAGCTTTTAGCTGGTCGCCAAAGAGGGGAGGGATGCCACTTTAACCCCGCTTCGGCGGGGTCTTTTTTTTGGTAAAAATCTAATCTCCCCCAAAATTGACTAATAATTGCCTAATATAACTAATAATTGCCTAATTTTAATTTTTATCTCCAATTTTGCTTTTTTAATATTGTATAGACACAGACCTCTCATGAGAGGGGAGAACTTCTTTTTAAAGGAGGAATGAAATGTTAGAACTAACAGTATTGCTACTGCTTATTACAGTAGCGTTTGGTTGGACTTTTATGGCCGGGGTAACAGAAAGAAAAACCGGCCATAAAAACTACTGGTTTTGGCCTTTCGTCTTAACCTACTGGTATGGTAAAGGAAGGCCGAAGTCAACAACGGAAACGACTTCTGCACCTGTCTCTCCTTCTAAGTCTTCTGAGTTATCAGAAAGCATGAAAAATTTAAATGATTCTATTTTACTGCTCATTCAGAAATTAGAAGAAAGACAAAAAGCCACAACCAAAAAAACAACAGTAAAAGAACCAGAAAAAACCAACCAGGGGGGATAACCCCCTGGTCTTTTTTTATATTCTTTCCTTTTAATATTTTCTAAGAACTCTCATAGTTCTCAACAGAATCCATCCAAAGGAGGTAAATCCATGAAATTTGTAACAATAATAGGTCTTTGTGGCAAAGCAAGTTCAGGCAAAAGCACTGTCGCACAATATCTACAAGAAAACTATGGTTTTGAAAGAATTGCTTTTGCTGATAGCCTGAAGGAAATGCTTCTTAAAAGTGGAATAGTTACTCCTACAGACTTGGTTAAAAAAACTCCTCATACAAGGTTCTTACTGCAACGTATTGGAACTGATATAATGAGAAACCAAGTTAACCCTGATTATTGGGTTAATAAAACTTTAGTAAGAATAGGGGAGTTAATTTCCAAAGGCAAAAAGAAAATTGTTATAGATGACATTCGGTTTCTTAATGAAGCCGAATTAGTTGATTTATATAACGGGATAATCATAAAAATAAACAGAAACAATAACAGCACTCTTGATGCTGAAAATTTAAAAAATCACGAAAGTGAGTTATTCATAGATCAAATACCAGCAGATTTTGCAATCAATAACACAGGCACGGTAGATGATCTATATAAAAAAATAAATAATATAATCCTAAAAATACAGGAGGGGTGATGCTAAAAGAAATTATTATTAAAGATATTTCTGTCTTGCCAAAAGAAATTTTTATAGAAGTTATATCATCTTTAATAGAAGATAAAAACTTGCATACCACAGAAAAGGCAGAAATTATTTATAGCATTATTCAAAACAAACCTAAACAAAACAGATTCCCATCAAATATCAAAAAGTGGAAATTTTCTGAAGAAGATTTAATCGATTTCAATAAATTATCCTTATAAAAAAAATAAGGGGGTAAAAATGAATCAAGAAATGAATCAAGAGGTAAAAATATACACAGGAGGGGAACTATGGGCCGTTATTAATGGCCCACAGGATTTTGTAGAACAACAAGCTGTTTATTGCTATAAAATTGCTAAAGCCCTATGGAGAAATCAAAACACTTATATAATAGGGATGAGCAAAGAAAAAATAAAAAAAATACATAATTTATATTTAAAGGAGAGTAAAAATGGATAACATTACTTTTAATAATATAGAATTCGAATTTGACAGTATATCTTTCATTAAAACAATTCCTTTTACTTTTAATGGGAAAGAAGGAGTTGTTGTTATATCGCAGATATCTGTGGGAGGAGTTCATACGGAAACCATAGAGATAGAATCTGAACACAAATTTACAGAAGAAGAGGAAAATATTATTATAGAAGCATTAGAAAACAAATTATAGATATCAAAGACCCCGCCAAAGCGGGGTCTTTTTTTTTGAGCAAAAATTTTTGCGAATTTAATATTATATAGCGTTTATACCCCCTCATGAGAGGGGGAGAATCTTTTTAAAAAGGAGGGAAAAATGTTAACAACATTAATCAAAAAAGGGTTTATTATGCAAAAGAATGACGAGTACGAAACCGTACTTATCAACCCCCATTTTTTTTATGGGGGGAATGAAGATATCCACGAGACAACCGTGGATATCTTCAAAAAATTGATATTATCAAGGGCTGAAACCCTTGATAATATCAACTGGGTTGCATTCAATAGTAGTTTTGCAACCCAGTTAGTAACTTTTTCAGCTAGAAAAGGTTCCTTTTCTAGCTGGAAAAGTCAGCAAGCGTGGGACTGTCAGAAAATATTTCTGACAGTCCTAGGGCAAAAACAAGAAGAGTTTACTGATGTGTATTACACACATTGGTAAATTCTTTACCCTCCCCCACCAGCTTTTAGCTGGTCGCTAAAGAGGGGAGGAATACCGTTTTAACCCCGCCGGGTTACCACGGCGGGGTCTTTTTTTGCCCAAAATTCTTCCAATAATATTCCTACAATATTCCTGCAATATTGCAACAATATTTCTGAAATTTTGCTTTTATCCTATAAAAAACAATTTTTATTTTTAATATTTTTAAACAATAACAAATCCTAAATAGGAGGGAGGTAGATATTATGCCGATACTTATACTTAAAAATAAAAAGACTGGTGAAAGGCTTTACATGCCTTCAAAAATGACGAAGATCATTTATAAAAATTACATAGACAAAACAACTCTCTATATAAATAGAGAGCAACTTATAGAAATTTTAAAAAGAGAAGGAACCCCTCTTCCTTTTGAAGAGGAGCCATTTAAGGAGGGAAAGGATGATTAAAACAAAATATATTTTTTTAGAAAAGAAAAGCACTCCTGAAATAAAGGTTTTTGAAACTATCAGGGGCGAAAATAATATCAAGGAATATCTCTATAAGATTAAGTTTTATCTCCCAATGATGAAACTAATCTTATACAATAAGCCAGAGATATTTCCCAAAAAAAGCCTTTACATTTTTAACTCTCCATGCACTTTATGTGATTATACCTCTTTATGTAATGAAACATACGAGGATGACTTCAATACAGTAGAAGTCAAGAAAGACAAATTATTTATTTCTCCTACTGACATAATCCAATTTGAAATGTGTCCACGTGCATGGGGATACAAAAAAGAGGGAATATATCCTATCAAAAAGAAGGGGATACTCGAAGCAGGAACATGTCTTCATTATGCAATAGAATCGTTTCTAATAGATCAAAAAGATCCTGTAAAAGCCTTTGAAGAAAAATGGGAGACTATTGATTTTAACGGGATAGAATTTAGCAAAAGAGAATCTCCTGAATTAATTAAGGAGATTGCAATAAATTTACTCAAGCAATTCCCCAAGTTCTGGGAAAAACAAAGCCTTGAAGTTCTTTCTACTGAGGAAAGAACATATATTGGGCTTGACGATTCAGTTGTTTTCTCAGGTGCTTGGGATTTACTTTGCAAAGAAAAAAATGGAGAGAATGAAGTCATTATAGACTTCAAATTCTCTTCTCCTAATGGAGACGACTCAGTTATGAAATGGCTACACAATTCAGACCAGGTTACAGGATATGCACTGTGTCTGTTACATAAAAAAGATCCTAATACAAGTAAAAAACTTATAAAGGAGGTATTATTTGAAAATAATCGAAGTCAATGAAAATGAATGGATTCCAACCTCCCGATATCCACTCGGGAGGTTCAAATACAAAGATTTCAACCCAGTTCAAAGTGCATTTTCCAAAATATACAACTCACCAGGGCATAAAATCATAGAAGCATCAACCTCGGCAGGTAAAACAACCATTGCAGAAATGGCAATAATGCATCATTTACATAACAGCAAAAAAGCAGTAGTCATTGCACCACTAAAAGCTCTTGCTGATGAAAAATATTCTGATTGGACTTCATCTGAACATAATTTTTCATCTTATAAAATTTCAATAGTTACAGGCGATTATCTTCCTGCTGAAAATAGGCAAAAAGTTCTAATGGAATGTTTAAGTTCTGATATTATGCTTTTTACCCCTGAAATGTTTGACAGCCTAACAAGAAAAAAGACTAATGAAATCATAGAATGGTTTAATAGTGTTGGCGTAGTAGTAATAGATGAATGTCATCTTCTTACAATGCCATGGAGAGGGTCAACGCTGGAAAATTCTATCATCAGATGTTTTGAAATTGCTAATCCCGAATTAATTCTATTAAGTGCAACTATGACCAATACGGAGGAAATAGCAAAATGGCTGGAAGATATAACAAATTCAGAAGTATATCTTATTTCCAGCGATTGGAGACCTACAAAACTCAATGTGCACTATGTTCCTTATGTAAATGGAGGCGGATATTTTCAAAAAGTAGAAACTTTAATAGATGAAGTGATAAAAATTATAAACGAATATCCATTAGATAAATTTTTAGTTTTCGTTCATAGCAAAAGCATAGGAAGGAAAATAAAAGAAAAACTTGAAAAAGAAAGTTATGGAGAAATTTATTTCCATAATGCTGATTTGGAAGCTGAAAAGAAAAAAGAAATAATTGAAAAATTTAATAACCATAAATTAAGAATTATCATTGCCACATCTACTTTGGCATGGGGTGTAAATCTTCCTGCAAGAAGAGTAATTATCGTAGATGTTACAAGAGGAATGGAAGAAGTTAGCCCTATTGATATAAAGCAGATGATAGGGAGAGCAGGTAGATATGGCATTGATCCATGTGGAGATGCTTATATACTTTACCCATGGAATAAACCAAAATATAAAAATTACATTAATAGGCCAGAAAATTTTGTCATAAATAGCAGGTTACTTGATCCTGATGAAATTGCTTTCCATGTTGTTGCTGAAATAAATAAAGGGAAAAACAATGCTAACCTACTAAGGGAATGGTATGAAAAAACACTGGCATATCATCAGGAAATGACACTTATTCCTCTTCAAGAAACAATTGATAACCTCACAAACTGGGGGATAATTGAACAGCACGGAGAAACATTTATATTAAATCCAACTGGCAGAATTTCAGCATGGTTTTACTATTCACCGTATGTGGTAGCAAGATTGTTAAACAATTTTTATCTTTTAAACATGGAGAAAAACTTTTCAGATACTGCCTTGTCTTCTGCAATTGGGACTGCACTACCAGATTATCCTGTATCTAAATTCGCACTGGAGGGAGCATATGAAATTTTTGGGAATGAAGTTCCTTATGAAAAACTTGGGGCAACCTTTTCTATATGGGTACTAATTAATGGGCTTATTGATAAAGCCCATGGTGACCTAATAAATCTTATTAGGCAAATTCAAGCAGATAGCGAAAGGCTTTCCTCTGTTCTTAAAGCAATAGAGGGATTTTATAAAATAGACTGTAAAAGCAATGAACTAATGTATCGCTTGAAATACGGTGCTCCTGCTGAATTTATCCCTCTCTTACAAATAAAAGGCATAGGGCTGGCAAGAGCCAAAAAACTTTATGAAGCTGGGATTAAAAATAAAGAAGAATTGATAATGAAAAAAGATCTTGCCAGGGAAGTGTTAGGGAAAAATTATGACTTAATAATAAAAACAATTAATGTAAATAAATTCCCAAATAAAGAATTAGCTACAGCAGGTAGCTTGTTTTAAAATATAACCCCGACAGATTTCTTCTGTCGGGGTTTTTTGTTTATTGAAAAAATTTTTCCATGTATATCTTTATCCCTCTTGCATTTGCAAACTGAGGATCATTTAAAATAAACACATCATCAAATCTATTTTGTAAATATATAGCTCCACCACCAGCAAGAACTACTACTATATCTTCGTTTTCTTTTAAATTTAAACGATAATTTTTAATAATATTCCCATATTCTTTTATTGTTTTAATAACCTTTGGGATATAAAAATTATCAATGTATTCCATATGGTCAATTTTATATTCTTTACCCAAAAAACGAAAAGTTCCAGTTTTTAAAATCAATTCTGCCATTTCTAAACTTATAAACTCTCCATATTTAACAGTAATTTCATCAATAATTTTTCTCAATATTACTTCCACACCTAATGGGTAACTTCTAAATAGTTCGTCATACCCTTCACCTTTATTAAAAAATACAAAATCAATAGTATAGTATCCAATATCTATTACTATTACTCCTTTATCAGCATATAAAGGATTATTTTTCAAAAAATCAAAATATGCACCAGCTCCTTGTGAATAAAACTCAATTTTTTCAGGAACAATTATATGGTCCTTGTTATAAATAATTTCACTTCTACCTAATTGATATTTAAAAACAGCAATCTTTTTCTCATTATACATTCCAGGAGGGATACTTAATCCTATACCGTCTATCTTTACTCCCTTTTCTTGAAAGTGTTTCAAACAATATCCTATTAATGCATAATATTCATCACTGCCAAAAAAATCTTTTGAAACCTGCATATCTGATAAAGTATCAGGGCCTACAAGATAACCTTTACCATTTACAAAAATTGGTGATTTAGTTTGTCTTTCAGTTTTAACAAACGGCTCTACAATTGTTTTAAAAATTAATTTTTCATTATCTGAAACAACCTTTGTGTATCCAAAACCTGTATCAATTCCTAAAAACATAAACACACCTCCTAAGATAATAATTTTGATATTGAAAATTTATTAGGCTTTTTAATTTCTGCATCATTGTTTATCTGCGTTTCTTTTTCTGTTTCTTTATTTTCCTGAGAAGAACCAGACAAATCATCTTTTTGAATCACAATTTCCTCTTTAGGCTTTAAATTTGAACCATTTAATTTCGACAACTGCTGTAACGACGATGCAAAATCAAACGAATTTGGGTTTAAACCAGTTTCAAGAATTACCTTTTTAACAAGTCTAATTGCATCTGCTACGAACAAAGAACGAAACGTCTTAGGCATACTTTCCAAAATATTAATTACATCTGCATCCTCCTTTAAATTTAAACTAATACGATACAACTTAAAATCCTTTCGCATAAATCCTCCCTTAAATCAAAATTTCTTTCTATAATATTAATGTCTACTAAAATCGCCTAATGCTCACTAAAGTTTTTTAATGTCGCATTAAGTCCACTAATGTTCACTAATGCTACTCTATAATATTACACAAAGCTCTAAATATTTTTTTTTAATCAGCATAAATAAACTTTAGTAAGCTTTAGTGAACTTTAGTAAGCTTTAGTAGGCATTGCAAGTATAAACAATAAAAGCATTAGTGAGCATTAGTAAGCTTTGGTGAACTTTAGTGAACATTATCAATATAAACAAATAAGAGCGTTAGTGAGCTTAAGTGAACATTAGTGAGCATTAATAAGTAACATTAACGAATATTAAAACAATAGTAAGCTTTAGTAAGCTTTAGTTGACATTAGTGAACTTTAATAAGCTTTAGTGAAATTTAGTGAACTTAAAATAAAAAAGGGCAGGTTATATGCCTGCCCCTATACAGTTAGCATGTTGCTTCTGCTGGCTTAAGAACAACCTCTTCAGCGGGCTGACCCGTTGGGTAGAGGTAAAACTCTTTATTTTCATACATCCAGATTCTTCCGCAATTTACACAGAGATACATCTCAGGTGGAGCTTTATATATTATTCTTCCATTTTTAGCTATCACGAAATCTGGTCTTACAGGAGCATATAGTTTATCAGCATTCTGAAGGAATCCATTACAGCGTGGGCAACGAAAGGAGAAATCATATTTCCCGTCCCTTGTCTCTGGTTTTTTAGCTTCTACTTTTTTATTTCTTAGCTTTTTCATATAAATTCCTCCTTGTTTTGTTTTTTGTTTTTTACTTCTACTTTTCAAAGATCAAATTTTATATTCTTATTATACAAAACCCAATTTTTGAGTTTTGAAAGATTAGGTTTTTCCCTTAAAAATCAATATGTTTTTATTTTTAGGGGGAAATCAGCCATATATAAAATCAACAAAAGGTTAAAATAAAAAAAAATGAATCATTGCATCTTTACCTACGACATTTTAATTGCGTTTTTTATCAAAAGGGTAAACATATATATTAAATTCTTAAAATGCAATTTTGAGTAAAAATTTTCTCTATTTACAAAAATTTTTTACATAATAAAATGGCTCTTCCATTTTCTATATAGTATTGTAAAATGAAAATCCACAATTACGATTTTTCAAGGGTTTGTATAATATTTTATACATAAGAAAATAATGGGGGGTCATTTTACATATAGTAGTATATAAAACGAAAAAAAATATCAAAAAAGTATTAAAAAAAATATTGGAGGTGTAATTTGATTAAGGCAAAAGAATCAAATTTAAAGGAGCTTGAAAAAATCAAAAATGAGATTATCCAGCTTTGTAATATGTATAAGGTAGAGTTTGGGGATAATTTATACTCAGGTAAACTTATACTACGCCCCATGAGGTGTAAACCCAAAGAATGTGAATATTGCCCTCATGGGCCTTATTGGTTTAGGGCTACATTTAGTAAGAATAAAAAGAAATTTATTTTTATCTATGTAGGGTCTAAATTAAAAAAGGCTGTGTTAAAGAAGAATGAGCTAAGCAATTGGGATAGATATGTTTTTTATGATAAAGAGATAAAAAGGTTAAAAGACAAAAAGAAGGTTATTATAAAGCAATTAAAGGAGATGGAGAAATATGGAATTTAGCGAACTTCTTTCTTCGCAAATTTTTACATATTTACCCAAAAATTACATTCAAACATCGCAAACAACCCCGATAAAAGGAATATGCGACAATCAACTTGTAACCATCTTCGGGATAGTAACGAATGTAAATTTTATGCCTGACATGCTTATTGCAAAAGTTTCTGATGGAACTGGGGCAATAGACGTAATTTATTTTAAATACAACAACTTTCATAAAATCGCATTTAGAAAAGGGCACAGGATATTACTTGCAGGGAAAGTAAAGGATGGCAAAATGGTTCATCCTAAAATTATTCGTGAAGAAATAAATAACAGCAATCAACTCAAAGCGACATATAGTCAAAAAATGAATAAAAGGAAACTCAACAAAATGATAGAAAACATCAATGATGAATCTGATCCTGTTCCTGAAGAAATTAGACAAAAGCGTGGAATTCCCTCATTAAGGGAAACAGCCCGAATGTTGCATTTCCCCCAAGAAGCCTATGAAGTAAAATTTGCTAAATGGTGTATGGCATATAGAGAGCTATATGACCATTTAAGTAAAATAGTTCCAAAATATGCAGTAAGTAAAAACCCTGATGTTTTAGATATAACCCAAATAAAGCAATTTGTAAAAGAAAAATTCCCATTTAAATTAACACAAGGGCAACAGAAAGCAATAAGAGAAATTCTACAAGATATGACATCAACAACCCCAATGAGAAGAATACTATTTGGTGATGTAGGAGCTGGTAAAACTGAGGTAGCAATTGTAGCATGTGCAGCAGGAGCTCAACTGGGCAGAGTAATGTATTTATGCCCTACTGAAATACTTGCAATACAGACATATCAAAGGGTAGCAAAAGCACTTGGGCATTTATGGTCAGTAGGGATATATAAATCAGACGAAAAAAAATACACATATAGGATTTTAGTAGGAACACATTCTTTATTAAACAAAAAATGGGTAGGTGGAGGCAGAATAGCATTAGCAGTAATAGATGAACAACATAAATTTGGAGTACAACAAAGAGGTGATTTAATAAGTAATGAAACACATTTACTTGAAATATCTGCAACGCCAATTCCACGCAGTTATGCATTATTTCTACAAAACATAATGGATGTATCAATCTTAGAAACCATGCCATATCAAAGAAAGATTAATACAGTATTGATAACAAACAAAAATGAATATAATGAAGTATTGGAGAAATTAGATGAATGTATAAATAGTGGGAAGCAAGCACTTATAATATATCCTGCTGTAGAGTCAGAAAGTAATGGGCTTCAATCTGTGTTAAAAAAACAAGAATATTGGAAGAAAAGATATGGGAAAGACAAAGTAGATATTTTATATGGGGGGATAGCAAATAAAGATGAGATACTAAAAAACTTTTCTACTGGCAAGACAAAAATTTTAATATCAACATTGGCAGCAGAAGTAGGAATAGATATTCCTGATTTAACCATGTGCATAGTAGCAAATGCAGAAAGATTTGGGTTAATTTCTTTGCATCAAATAAGAGGGAGACTATCAAGAAGAGGTGATGAATCATATTTTTATTTGATTTGTAAAAACAAAAACTCTATTGAAAGAATAATACATCTTGTAAACTATGATAATGGATTTGATATAGCAGAAGTTGATATGCAATTAAGAGGGATGGGAGAGATAGGGGGTGAAAAACAAAGTGGGCATTATTTTAGGTTTTTCTCATTTAAAGACAGTGATATAATAGAAAAAGTAAAAGAAGATTTATTTTTTAACAAAAAAATAGCTTAATAATATTTAATATTCTTTAAATAACACTTTTTTGCAAAATAAGCAAAAAAAATATTTGTAACTAGTTATATAACAAAAATTTTTAAAAAATTAATGCTTTTAAAAGTATCATAAAACAACAAAAAATAACAAAAAGGAGGTAGCGGTTTATGCAACACAAACCAATTTTAAATGCATTTTTAAAATTATTTAAAGGAGGGAGAACAATGAAAAAAATGTTGTCTTTGTTAGTTTTAAGTTTATTAGTAGTCTTTTTCGCAAATAACGCTTTTTGTGAAACACAGCAAAAAGAAGAAACAT
>Ga0078972_1013718_pt1 | contig 13212 bp, 11 predicted proteins | sample YelNatPaOPGAMG01_FD_67568 | JGI IMG/M metagenome (GOLD analysis project Ga0078972, IMG submission 67568) | Hot spring thermophilic microbial communities from Obsidian Pool, Yellowstone National Park, USA - OP-RAMG-01 (SPADES assembly) (version 2) | ecosystem: Environmental > Aquatic > Thermal...
GGTATAACAGAGCTAACCAACAGCACATTTATACTTCCAGGCCGAGAAGGGCGCATAAGCTTCAGCTTTGAAGTGCCCGACGACCTAGAAGAAAAGTATTATAAAGCCATATTTGAAATTGGAGGAAAAAAATACGAAGTAAAATTCTTTGTTCAAGGCATAAAAATAGCGGTTAACGCCTGGCTTGACAAACAGCTTTATGAAGAAGGAGAAAACGCCACATTAACCTTGAGGATCGATAATCTTCGCGACATGAACTTGACGCTGTTCTCAAGAGTTGTCCTCGGCGGCTACGAAGCCATCGAATACTTCAACCTCTCAAGCTACGAAACAAAAGAACTGACTTTTTCTGTGCCTGTTGTCTTTGATACTGGAAAACTCTCCTACTCAATTTACATGACATCAGGAAGAGCCCTTTACATAAACGCCTTATACATATATCCTAAACCACCAGAATCAGCCGGCATAATCCTCTACACTGACAAACAGGTTTACACAATAGGCGAAACCGTAACAGTTTATGCCAATTTCACTAGACAAGGTCAGCTAACTATGACAGCTCCTAATTTAAACGTTAACACAACTGTTTCTTCAGGCATGCATATATTCACTTTCGAGGTCCCAAAACTGCGATCTGGAACCTACCCGATAAATTATATTTTTGAAGGTTACCAGTCATCCTACCCAGTCGACGTTATAGGCTACTCAGCAAGAATAATAAGCTCAGAACTTGAAAACAAAACATACTCAAACGGAGATGTCATCTCCCTCACGTTAATCATAGATGCTAATAGAAACTTTGAAGGCTTAGTTAAGGCTTGGGTTTTCGATCCGCAGGGCAAAATCGTGGGCGAAGGCGAAGCAAACCACACCTTTACTATTGGAGAAAACAAAGTCAAACTAAGCATAATCCTGAATACAAACATAACAGGCTTACATGCCATAGCCTACAGGGTTTATGCCTACGGTTCCTTTATACTGTTGTCTTCTGGAGCTACATATTTCAACGCTGAAGTGCCTGTTACCGCTCCACCAGACACTACGCCGCCACAAATAGGCTACGTTGACGTAACCAACGCATTAAATGAAAATAGACCAATAACCCAAAATGAACCAATAGCAATTAACGCTATAGTAACTGACAATGTAAAGGTTGAAAAAGTAACCTTATACTATCGAAAGGCAGGCCAGCAGAGTTACACTAAAATTGTTATGACCATATGCCCAGGCTGCATAGACACCTATAACGCTACAATCCCCGCATCCCAAGTAACAACCGCCACCATAGAGTTTTACATAAACGCTACGGATGGAACAAACTACGCCACATATCCAGCCGCAAACCCAACCACAAACCCCCAAACAATAAATGTCAACTTATACCCAACACCTGTTGTTTTAAACCAGCCCACAGAAATTGCCGAAAACTCGATGAAGCTAAGTTGGACGCAAAGCGTTGACGCAGACTTTAAGAACTACACCATATATCGATCAAGCGCCTCTGGAATCCTTGGAACCGCCATCCAAACAATTACACAGAAGTCCATAACATTCTATACAGTAACTGGTTTAACAGCTGACACAACATACTACTTCACAGTAAGAGTTTACGATACGTACGGACTCTATGCTGACTCCAACCAAGTAAGCGGAAAAACACTAGCCGCTGCACCACCACCCGTTAACTTGCCCCCAACCGCGGTAGTTCTAAACCCGCCAACTGAAATTACTGAAAACTCTATGAAACTGAGCTGGACAGAAAGCATCGACGCAGACTTCAAAAACTACACAATCTACCAGTCAAACACCGCTGGAAGCCTTGGAACTCCAATCTACGCTATAACAACAAAATCAACGACATCATACACCGTGACGGGACTAACAGCAAACACAACATACTACTTCACCATAAGAGTTTACGACACTGGAGGACTGTACGCTGACTCCAACCAAGTATCAGCAAAAACACTGGAAAAACAACAACAGCCACAACCGCAACCGCCTACCGAATTACCATGGACACCCATAGCCATAGGCGTGGTTGCTGCTACACTAATTATAGTAATTGCGGCAGTTACCATTCGAAAACGGAAAATAACTAAGAAATAACCATAAAGGGATCTTGTTGCCAAAGGCTGGATACCTCAAGCTAATAATTTTCGCTACTGCCCTATTATTAACCGTTCAATTAAGCTACTCGTCAAACTCTTTAATCGTAGAATTTATTTATTGGAACCCTCATGCAGACCCGAGCTATTGCGAAACATGCCCCACATGGATTAAAGCCTATGAGGCGTTTACAAAAAAGAATGAAACAGTTACCCGCCTAAGCCAAGCATATTTAGGAAAAGCGGATTTCCAATGGATTGACGCAACTTCACCCTTGGGAATTAAGAGGAAGGAGCTATATCAAGTTTCCTCAAACTCTCTAATCATAAATGGCACCGTTAAGATAGAAGGCGACTTCAACGAAACCTACATAGAAGAAGTAATTGACAGCATGCTTAACAACACTTCTTTTATAAACGAACACTCTAAAGATTTTCTACCTACATTGGCATTGGCATTCTCGTTTGGCTTTTTAGAAACCTTTTCTCCATGCTTACTCGCAATGTTATCCTTTATACTAAGCTATACTTTAGGGGAATCCTTCACTGCAAAGAAAAGCTTCTTCCAAATAATGCTATTCGGAGTAGGCTTCGTCACAGCCGCATTTATCATGGGGCTAAGCTGCAGCCTACTTTTCATTTCACTCTATTCTTTCCAAAATATAATAACATGGGCAGTTTGCATTTTAGCAGTAATCTTAAGTTTTAATCTGCTAGGATTTTTCTCCATACCAATAGAATCCAAGACTCTACTTCAAAAGTTGTCAAGAAAATACATCTTAACCATTGGAGGCCTATTAATCCTAGGGTTTCTATTCTATTTCCTCGATCCGTGCATCGCCCCTTTCTTTTTTGCAATGATGCCCCTCCTATCGCCAAACGCATTATCAATAATTCTTCTAACCTTCTGTTTAGGAGTTTTAACGCCATTCTTCTTCATCGGAATCCTAGCCGAATTCATATCAAAACTAGCAAGAACAGCCTACAAGCACAAGTCAAAAATACGCGCTGCAAGCGGATTAATCCTATTAGCTTATACAACATATATTATAGCTTTTCATTTGATATAGAATAGAAATTAAAAGTTACCATGAATTATAGAACATCGCGAACACGCCAAGTTCTGCTAGCGTCTCCTGACAGAGTGTGAATAAATAGGTTATATAGGGGTTGATTCGCCAGTATAGTTGATGGTGTTTAGTTGAGGTTGTGGTCTATTCATCCCAAGTATCTTGATCGTGTGGGTTTGGTTGCTGCTTGGAGGGAGGGGCTTCTGGCCAAGCGGGTTTTGGAGGGCAAGACAAGAGGCTACTGTTATCATCATCAACTTTCAAGATTTAAAGGATATGAAAAACCAGTCGATTTGATAGATGCCTATCTTTTTCAAATTTATGTTGAGGCAAAAAGAAGGGGCTATTCGTTTGATAATTCTAAGATAAAGGGTGTTAAACTTCAAGGAGCTTTGGCGGTAACCCGTGGGCAGTTAGAGTTTGAATTCGCTCACTTGTTGAAAAAGCTTGAAACGCGGGATAAGAAAAAGTTTGAAGAATTAAAAGGCTTGAACCCTGAAACTATTGAGCCTAATCCAGTTTTTAGAGTGATTGACGGTAAAGTTGAAAGGTGGGAAAAGCTGAAAACTGGCTGATTTATTTTTCCCTTTCAGCTAGCGCGTTCTCAATCATTTTAAGAATCTGCTCATGTCTTTTCTCATCATCAATTATCCATTCAAGAAGTGTCCTAAAATTTTCAAGATCTAGCTTGGCTTCGTCTGCCATCAACTCAACCAATTTTACATGCATCACCGTCAAATATTCTTCAGCAACAAAACTCTCCAGTTTCATTAACCCCTTTATCAACGAGACAAGCTCCATGGAGCTTATCGCACTCTTATTTAGAAACTTTTCAGCGTCAGTCATTAGAGTTTTCCAAGTTTCACCCCAAACCTCTCCACAATCTTCAAAGCAAACCTCGACACTGCCATACAGCCATTCACCAACCATCCTAAAACATTCCGCATGCTTAAAGGAATCACGAGCAATAAAGCCTAAAAGACCTCTAATAAGCCTATCACCCACCAATTCAGCAATATGCCCATAAGCATTCGCAATCCTTTCCTCAAGCAAACTGGAACAATAAAGAAACTTATCCAAATCCTTTACAAACATCAACCCACCCATAAAGAAACCCCACAAACCAAACAAACACAACCATAACGTAAAACATTTACTAACTAAAAATACAGATTCCAAATTTCAAATCAACTATAACATCCCACTAGTCAGCAGTAATAGAATTTCTAAATCGATTCTCTTGTTAAACGTGACGATTGAAGGCAGTTTTATATACTTGGATGAAAGAACAAATTATTGGGTTATTTGAATGGCCTCAAAATCTTTTGCCCTTTTGAAATGGCTAAATATGGTTGCTTTTGTGGCTGTTGTTCTTGTGAATGGCTTGGCTGGCAGCACCACGCTGATTGGCGGCAAAACTACAGCTCAAGTTTCTGATGCAAATCCAACGCTTATAACTCCTGCAGGCTATGTTTTCTCAATATGGGGCGTTATATACGTTCTTCTCGGAGTCTTTGTGGTTTTTCAAGCATTACCAAGCGAAAAAGGAAGAGAATTTAGGGAAAAAGTTGGCTGGCTCTTTATATTGAGCAGCATTTTAAACATCGTTTGGCTTTTCCTTTGGCAGTTTGAGTATCTTTCCTTTTCAGTTGTTGTTATGTTCCTGCTTCTGGCAACTTTAATTTTAATTTACCTTCGCCTTGGAATCGGAAAATCAAAGGTTCAGCTTCGTGAAAAAATCGCTTTTCATTTGCCCTTCAGCGTTTATCTTGGCTGGATTACTATTGCTTCCATAGCAAATGTGGCTGCTACACTGGTTTCAATTAGCTGGGATGGTTTTGGAATAAGCCCAGAAACATGGGCCGTCATAATCGCAATAACCGCTTTATTAATTGCAATACTAGTCGTACTAACACGAAAAGACTTTGCATATGGGCTGGTGGTAATATGGGCTCTGTTAGGCATAGCAGTAAAACAAAGCACAAATCAAAACATCGTAACTGCGACAGAAATAAGCACCATTATCCTAGCCATAACTTTGATTGCCACGATCATTCTCCCAAAACTGAAACATTGAACCAACCATTAGAACATCCCAAAATTCACCCTGTTTATGACATCAATAATCTGCGTGAACTAAAAAATATTGTCCCCTACTATTGGTCATCGCTAACTCAAATATAGGCATTAGAATGCCATGCGTGGTTTACGAGCTTCGCCACAATGCCTTAAAGCTTTATTAAGTGAGCATGATAAGAGATTTGGAGTGTGGAATAAAATAGGGTATATGACAATTAAAATGCCTAAAGTTTTGGTGGTTTATGACAGTTTAACGGGGAACACTGCAAGAGCAGCTGAGCTAATAGCTGAGGGCGCTAAAGCCGTTAATGGAGTGAAGGTTGAGATTAGAAAGGTTGATGCGGCTTCTGTGAAAGAAATTGAAGAGGCTGAAGCCGTAATTCTCGGATGCCTAACGCGCGCGTGTTTTGAATGTTGGAGATTGGAGGATTTATGTTTTAAGTTTTGGGGTTTAAAAGCGGAAACGCTTAAACACGTTTAATGGTTTTTGCGTTTTATTCGTTTTGTGCTGCGTTGCTTTATCTGCAGTTTTGGTCTTTGCAGAAGGCTCCTCGGCTGCATCCCCAGCTTATCTGTATGCTTCCATCTTGACATTCAATTATTTTAATAGGGGCGATGATAATGGTTTTACGCACTGGCTCTTCATCATCGCCGCCTTTCCAGTCAAAACATGGAACAGAAACAGGAACAAGCAAACGCTCTCTTTTAAACTTCGGCATTTTCTCATCCCTTATCACGCTTTTTGATAGAGTTTCGACGATTTCCTTCTTCCATTAACCTTTAAAAACACTTTGGCCGTCGTGCAGGCTTATAGAGCTGCGAATAAAGCTTTAAAAGTTAAAAATACGTTGGCCTGAAGATGGTGTTTTGCAGAGACATACAAAACCTAATAATTTATAACACTAAAAATTGAAGGCAACTCGCTGAAGAGGGATTCGATGAGAAAGGCAATTGTCTTTGCATTGGTAATTGTGGTTGTTGTTATTATTTCTCTATCCCTGCTTGCTTTTCAACCTTACATGTTCCCTGAGGGGTTTAACAGAAGCGAACTTCCAGCGCTTCACGTTCAAGGAAATAAAATTTTAGATGAAGATGGCAACCGAATCATTTTTCGCGGCGTAAACTCCATCGGTGTCGGTGAAATGATGTACTACTATAAAAGATGGAATAAAGAGTATTTTGAAAAAATGAAGGAGTGGAACGTGAAAATTGTAAGATTTCCAATTCATTACGCGGCATACAAATGGTATGAAGAGAATCAACCAGGATACTTTTTAGAAAACCTTGACCAAGGGATAGAATGGGCTGCAAAAAACGGAATCTACTCAATAATAGATTTTCATTCCTGCGGTTGGCCTCTCACTGGCGAATATTTTGGCGGAGGGTACGATTCCAACTGGAGACGCAACATTTACGAGTTCACTCCAGAGGAACTGAAAAATTTTTGGAACACAGTTTCCAAATATTTCGCAAATGATACAAGGATTGCGTTCTATGACCTTTTTAATGAGCCTGCAAAAGATGATCCCAGCATGGGCGGTGTTGGAGACGACATATCTCTTGAAGCATGGCTTGAATGGCGCAACTTCGCTGAAGAACTTATAGACATCATTCGCGAAAACGATCCTAACCGTATAGTTCTTGTGGGTGGACTGCAGTTTTCATATTACATCAATCATGCAGTGGAATATCCTGTTCGCAGATCGAATGTAGTTTATTCCGTGCATATTTACAATAACACAAATTGGATGGTAAGCTGGGATGAAGCGTTTGGGAATGCAGCCTCTCGTGTTCCCGTATTGGTTGGAGAGGTGGGCTTCGATCCCGACGATCCAAACATCGGCGGAACTGTTGAAAATTTTGCTCGCCCCCTACTAAATTATATAGAAGAAAAGAATATTGGGTGGTTAGCATGGAATTTTGGTCCTGAATGGCCTCCTAAACTTTTGCTTGACTGGAGCTATACGCCTACGGTGTCAGGAGAATTTTTCTACGAAAAGCTGAAAAGTTAGATGCTGAGTGCGTGAGGTTTCAGAGGTAGTAACAGATATTAAAGCTTATTTTTTGAATTATTTCACGAAAGTGTGGCCATTTTACTATAACGGGCAATGGGATAACCATTATGGGGATGGCTTTACAATGGCAGTTTACGGCAATGGAAATAAGGAGTGCATAATTATTGTGTTAGAGGTTTGCATATGCTTAGATGCTTTTCTTTAGCCAGTGGCTTGTTGTCGATTTTACGCCAGCCCTGAACGGCACTACACTTTACAGCTGGATTTTCCATCACAAGTCTTCGCCAACAACACCTTAATTTATGTGGGATATAAGTCAGAGACAACCTTGAAAGTGTTGCCTCTGCCCGCGACGCCTCCCTATGAAAGTGTGGGCTTATGGGTTGAAAGGGCTCCTATGCGGGTTGCCAGGGGCGGGCTGCGCGCAGCTGCCGTGGGCGGAAAAATATACGCCATAGGCGGCTCCAACGATAGCCATCGGCCTTTTTCGCTAGGCACCGTTTTGGATGTTAATGAGGAGTATGATCCTACGCGGAATTTTTGGGTTTTCAAGAAGCCTATGCCTACTCCGCGGGCGCTCTTCGCCATAGCAGTCTACGGAGACAAGATATACGCCATCAGCGGAGTTTCCAGCGAGGGCGCAACGGGCGTAAACGAAGTCTACGACCCGTCCACGGACAGTTGGGAAATCAGGGCGCCGATGCCCGAAGAAGCTTGGCTTGGCAAAAACCCCAGTCTTTTCGAGGCGGCTGCAGCTGTTTTGGATGGTAAAATCCACGTTGTAGTTTCCGGTGGAGCCCATTATGCTTATGATCCATTAACGGATGCTTGGGCGAAGAAGGCCCCGTTGTCCTTGGAGGTCATCAATGCTCTAGTTGTAGTTGATAGCAAACTGTACGCAGTATCCGGAGATTCGCTGAATATTTATGAAGTGGAAAAGGACGCTTGGGCGCCTGTAACCTCTGCACCTTGGCAGTTAAACTATACTGCTGCTGGGGCATCGAACGAGGAAATATGCCTTTTTGGCCTTCCAAAGGTGATTACAACCGTCTTCGGGACGCCTGAACCAGGCCTGACGTATATTTACCGTCCGCACAACAACAGCTGGATTAGGGGCGCAACCATGCCTACAAGCCGCTTCTACCCGGGCATAGCAGTCATCGGCGGAGACCTATACTTTATAGGCGGCTTTATCCACGTCGCAGCTGATCTCATAAAGCCGAGCACGTCCAACGAGCAGTATACGCTCCAAAAAATGTCCAGCAACCAACACCTGCCTCCAAACTGGGAAGCTTTCATACAACCTGAACATCTAGCACTGCTCGCCATGACAATCATCGTAATAGCCGCCATTGCCGCCTTCTTCAAGCATGCGGGAAAAAGCGCAGAAGCAAAGGCAAGTGGAACTGCGGGATTTTAAAAAGGTAAAATTTTTACCCTTCCACTTGGCGTAACACGCGCCTTCAGTTTTGCCTAGGCGTCTGCATATCTCTTCAAAGGTTAAGCCTTCGCTTCTCAGCCTGAGAAGAGCTTCCGTTTCCTCGCTTGACCAGGCTGAAAGCCTAGAGGCGTTTTCAAGGCTTAAAGGCTTAGAGGGCTCCTGAACCGTTTCAGCACTGTGCGTTTTATCCGCAGCCTTGAGGAAGAAGCACGCTTGTCCTTCGTGGGCTCCCCTTTAAACTTTAACGCCTTCCCCTTCAAGCCGTGGCAGCCATTCCTGGCGGAAAGCCTTTGAAGGCACAACAAGCACCCGCTCATAAGGCTCAACCTCTACGAGGCTGAAATGTTGGCTTAACTCCTCAAACAACGCCATCAAGCTCCCTCCTCAAACGAAAAAAGCTGAAAAAGAAAAAGAAACGAGTGCGCGGGAGAAATCCCCAAGGTATTGGTTTTCTAAGTTTATGATGAAGCCGCTTAAAAGAGCATAATTTTGGGTAAGATTCAAAATTCGCGCGTAACAGATATTAGCGCTATTTTGGAATATTTTTTAGGCGCCTAGTTTATGCCGACGAATTTGCCCGCTGAAGCTAAACGTAAATGGGCTGAGGTTGCTGCTTCCAGAAATCCACGGGAGAAACTTCAGCTTATGCAGGAGTTTCTAAGCCTTGTTCCAAAACATAAGGGCACAGCCAAACTATGTGCACAAGTTAAAAAGCAGATGGCTGTCCTGCGAAGGGAAATTGAAGAAGGAAAGCGTAGAAAAGCTGGCAAGGGTGGGCCGAAGTTTTTCATAGAAAAAGAAGGCGCAGCGCAAATCATTGTATTGGGTTTGGCAAATGTTGGAAAGAGCAGTCTCCTCGCGACGGCAACAAAAGCGAGAGTTGAGGTTTCACCAACTCCATACACCACCAAAGAGCCTGTTCCCGGCATGCTTCCCTACGAGGACATTCAATTCCAACTGGTTGAAGCTCCAGCCTTAATGGAGGGTGCAGCTGATGGGAGAGCTTGGGGTCTTCAGACATTGGCTTTAGCTAGAAATGCCGACGGACTAATATTGATGTTGGATTTAGCGCATGACCCCATTGAGCAGATATCTCTGATTCTTGAAGAGTTGGAGAAAACGCGAATACTTGTCAGTAAGCCTAAAGCGCGAGTGGAAATCGAAAGGAAGTTTATGGGTGCTGGCTTACGCATAATTTTGTTTGGAAAACTTTTAGACTGCACTTTTAAAGAAGTTGAGGATCTCCTTAAAAGCTATAGGGTTACAGATGCGGTTGTTAAAATTTACGGCGAAGCTACTTTAAACGAAGTTGAGGATGCTATTTTTGAAAGCACCGTATACAAGCCAGCAATCATAGTTGCGAACAAGATGGATTTGGAAAATGCTGAAGCAAACTTGAAACTTTTAGAGGCATACGTGGGCAATCAACTTCCAATAGTTGCAGTTTCATGCAAGACGGGACGAGGCGTAGAAAGAATAGGAGAAAATCTTTTCAAAACTCTAGACCTGATTCGAGTTTACACCAAAGAGCCAAACGAGAAAAATTTTTCTAAGAAACCTTTCGTTCTGAAGAAAGGTTCAACGGTTTATGATTTAGCCAAAAGCATTCACAGCGACTTTAGCGAAAAATTCGCTTACGCAAAAGTTTGGGCTAAACGCCTAGTTTTCAGCCCCCAAAAAGTTGGAGCCGCGTTTCCGCTTGAAGATAAAGATATTGTTGAAATCCATACAAAATAATTTGGAAAGCTATCTTGAGGCTTGGGCTATTCTTTCCAGTTCGTGGCGTCTTGAAACCGCATAACTTTTCATGTCGTGATTTGCAGCTAAGATAAGTTCTTCAGCTAGGCATTCCTCAATTGAACGGGGGTTATGCATTGCTGCTTGTTGTGCGCCTTCGCATATGTGTCTTAAAGCTAGGTCGACTCTCCTCTGGGGTGAGACGTCAACGGATAAGTGATAGACAATTCCGCCGTAGGCTATTCTCGTCGTGTCCTCGCATAGTGCAGAATTTTCAACGGCTCTGACAAGCACTTCTATAGGGTTTCTTCCAGTGCGCAAGTGAATAATTTCAAAAGCGTGTTTAACAATGTTTACAGCTTTAGCCTTTCTCCCAGCGTTTTTCCCAGGGCGCATCAGGTTGTTTACAAGCCTTTCAACAATGTTTACGTCTGCCTTGCCGAAGCGTTTGTGTTCGTGACGTCCCATAGTGTGGGGAACAGCGACTGGTTTAAGCGATATGTATCTCTTTAAGCCTAAGTCTTTGACTTCAACGTCTTTGAAGCTCCATTTGCCGAAAAGTTTTATCTCCTTCTCCTCTTTTTTCTGTTCTTGACTCAAAATTCTCACCGCACTGGCTTCTGTTTTCTTCCAAGCACAAGCTCTTTAAGGGATACGCCGTTAACCATGATGACTTTCCAGCGTACTCCTGGAATGTCGCCCATGCTTCTTCCACGGGAGCCGCCTATGCCTTCAACTATTACCTCGTCGTGTTCGTCGACAACGTTTAGGGCTCCGTCTCCTGGGAGAAAAGCTGTAATAACTCTTCCGTTCTTGATTAGCTGGGTTCTGACGCATTTGCGTATGGCGCTGTTGGGCTGTTTGCTTTCAACGCCAACTTTTTCGAGAACTATGCCTCTTGCCATGGGTGCGCCTTCAAGGGGATCAGCCTTCACGTCTAAGCCTAGCATGCGTCTTTTATAGTACATGCTACTCCATCGAAACTTCCGCCTTTTTTCAGCTAGCTTTCTTGCCGCTAACTCGCCTCTCGGAGACTTTGAGCCCATAGCCCCTAAATTCCTCTCGCTACGTCTAATCACAAATCTAATATTTAAGCTGAACGAAACAAACTCTGCTAGAATATTTAGACAAATAGTTAAGGCGCTAAAATATTCAGCTTTGGCAAAATAAAAAAATGGGACAGGAAATAACTTACCAGCTTGCTAATGGAGGCGGTTTCATGAATTACTGGCGCTTGTTGAAACTTGAAACCTATAATGCTTACATGAATATGGCTGTAGATGAAGCTGTGCTGAACGCCAGAATGAAGGGGCTGGTGCCAAACACCGTGAGGTTTTACCGTTGGAATCCCTCGGCGGTTTCTATTGGAAAGTTTCAAATTGCAAAAAACGAGGTTTACTTTGAAAGCTGCATTAAACATGGTGTAGATGTTGTGAGGAGGATAACTGGGGGAGGAGCCGTTTACTTGGATGCAGACGGGGAAATAACATACAGCGTCATAGCAAGTAAGGAAGACTTGAAGGTAAAGGATGCCACAGAAGCCTACGCAAAAATCTACGCTGGAATAGTGCAAGCCCTAAAAATTTTGGGATTGGAGGCTGACTTCAACGAGGGCGCAGAAAGAGCAAGCCCAAACTTAACCATTAAGGGTAGGAAAATTTCGGGAAGCGCCCAATGCCATAAGGCTGGAATTGTTTTACAGCATGGCACTCTCCTTTTAGACGTCAACTTAGAGAAGATGTTCACTTTTCTAAGGGTTCAATGGGCTGAAACACTTATGGAAGTGGTAAACATTGCAAGGAACAAGATAACTTCAATAAAGGCGGAGCTTGGAAAAGAAATTTCGTTTAATGCTGTGTACCAAGCTCTAGTTGAAGGGTTCCAAGTAGCCTTTAAAACACAATTTAAGAAAGAAGAGCTTACACCATATGAAAAGGAGCTTGCAGAAAAACTCTGCAGAGAAAAGTATTCCACAACAGACTGGAACCTGCACGGTAAAAGCGCAATTTAAAATTTTAAAGCATAAATTTTAAGAAGAAAACGAGAAAGAAATTGAAAATGGAATTGCAGAAAATGAGAAGACTTGGAAACAAGCTTGCTTTTTTAGCTATCTCGTGTTGCGTTTTTATTTTTCTAAGCAGCATAACTGTTTCACATGAAAATCCAACCCTAGTCACAGTTTACTTTTTTGATGTCGGCCAAGGAGACTCCATATTCATCGACACTAACGGTTTGGACGTGTTAATTGACGGTGGGCCTCGCAGTGCCGGCGCAACATTGATAGGCTATTTGAATGGGCTTCACGTTTCACGAATAGACATTGTTGTGGCTACGCATCCCCATGAAGACCATATAGGCGGCCTCATAACCGTACTAGGCTCAAGCATCACCGTAAACACTGTTTTGTATAATGGCGAAGTAGCGAGCACTCAAGTATACTCGGATTTTATCAGCTTAGCCCAAGGTAAAATTGAGATTGCTGAAAGAGGCCAAGTATATGTTTTAGATGCAAATGTAAACTTTTCAGTCTTAAGCCCCACGCAGCCTCTCGAATTCGCTGATGTAAATAGTAACAGCATAGTTTTGAGGCTTCAAGCGGGAAATGTAGCCTTCCTTTTCACTGGAGATGCGACTTTCGAGGCTGAAAATAGCATGATGAATGCTGGCTTAAACCTTGAAAGCCAAGTTTTGAAGGTTGCCCATCACGGAAGCAGATACGCAACTTCAACTGATTTTCTTAACGAGGTTAACCCGGCATACGC
>Ga0078972_1013721_pt1 | contig 13209 bp, 14 predicted proteins | sample YelNatPaOPGAMG01_FD_67568 | JGI IMG/M metagenome (GOLD analysis project Ga0078972, IMG submission 67568) | Hot spring thermophilic microbial communities from Obsidian Pool, Yellowstone National Park, USA - OP-RAMG-01 (SPADES assembly) (version 2) | ecosystem: Environmental > Aquatic > Thermal...
TGTGCGGGGGAACCTTTATCCCTCATCTCTCATCGCTGATATTACTGGGTCTATCCCCGCGTGTGCGGTGGAACCACCAGCCGTACACCACGTATTATTCGTGGCAGGGGTCTATCCCCGCGTGTGCGGGGGAACCTCAATATACTCATCCACTATGTCTCTCGCTATGGGTCTATCCCCGCGTGTGCGGGGGAACCCAAAGTTTTCGCCGTACCCCTGCATCTGGTCAGGGTCTATCCCCGCGTGTGCGGGGGAACCCCATGGCAGCCTGATAGCGTGATATCTGTCCTGGGTCTATCCCCGCGTGTGCGGGGGAACCATTTACGCCAGTGAACCCGCAGAAGTGACCAGGGGTCTATCCCCGCGTGTGCGGGGGAACCATACGGGCTGAGTATAGAGCCTCTTTGAGAGAGGGTCTATCCCCGCGTGTGCGGGGGAACCCTAACTCCTTTCTATTATTAGTATGATACATAGGGTCTATCCCCGCGTGTGCGGGGGAACCCTATAACCGCGATTCTTTGCGAAGAATTAGGAGGGTCTATCCCCGCGTGTGCGGGGGAACCCAAAGGTTCACGTAAAATATCGAAATTTATCAGGGTCTATCCCCGCGTGTGCGGGGGAACCGGCGATTGCTCGCCGTTTCAACTATGGTTATTGGGTCTATCCCCGCGTGTGCGGGGGAACCGACTTCTGGAAAGGCCAGATCGCCGCATTCCAGGGTCTATCCCCGCGTGTGCGGGGGAACCCCTACAGGGTAACACGATGAAATGATGTAAGTTGTCAAAGATCGGAGTGGTTCAGGTCCTGCTACTTGATATTTGGAAAAGGCCGTCTAACCAGCAACATCGCATCGTGTGCAACGATGTGCTTCGGAACTTCTCCAAGAGTTGCAAGACCGAGTCCACCATGGGAATCGGTATCGGCCCAGGTCATAAGAATGCTTCCCGTATTCAAGTTGCAATACCACTCTGTGAGTACCATCCAGATGCGGGAGCGAACTCCGGCGCTCATCTTTGGGTGTGCGTAGACGCCCGGCGCCAGTTCGAGCATTGCTGAGCCGAGAAAGCCGCGGTAGCGAGCCTCCACGTCGCGAGTAATAACGACGACCATGGGCATCAGTCTTTGAGCTCCGTAGTTTGTGTTGATGCCTGTGGGTCGAGATGTAGCAGGGTTTTAATGCGGTCTATCATCGACGGAATCACGGCGCGCTGGCGAAACACTTTGGCGGCGCGTTGGCGGACAGTTCTCTCGAGGGGCTGTGCCTTGGCGAGCGATTCCTTGACCGCTCCGAATGCTATTTCGAGGGTGATGTCATGGCGGTAGAGATCGGCGATATCCAGCACAAAGGCTTGCCCGGAGTCCTCGTGAACAAAGCCCAGTTGCGGAATGGCTCCGAGAGAGGCTACGGCGACCGCCGCGGCGGCTGACATGGCGGTGGCAGCGTGGTTGATTGCCTGATTGGGAGCATCGGTGGAATCCGGATTCGCACGGTCGTAGGAGCGGCCATGCCAGGGGATGCCGAAGCGTTCAGCGGCAATCTGATAGCTGCGTTTGATCCTTGCACCTTCCTGTCCGCGCAAAACCTCGATATCTCGAGTGAGAACGAACTCCGCAAAGCGCATCGCGTACATAGAACGGGCGACTTCCATGCGGGTTTTGGGGTTTGCCCAAAGCGAAACCTGGGCTCTGGCGGCAGCGGAACTGTCTGGCATGAGGGGTGGAGCTGTGTAAAAGCGCACTGCGCCTTCCCCAACGGCCGCTAGAGCACAGCCATGTCGGGCGAGCAGACGTAAGGCATCATGAGTCACGCTCGATCCGGGGCCCAGGAGAATGATGGAAACAGATTGATGGGGAATCTGATAGTCGCCAGCCTGCAGGTCTCCACCACCAGCGGTAATGAAGCGCAGACAGCCATCTTCGACTTCCAATCTGCCGCGATCGAGCCAGACGAGCCCGTGCCGATCGGCATGAGGGATTCTAGCTTTTTCCAGTCCGAGGCGGCCCGCAAGCATTCATGCTCTCCTCGGCGGGCGGAGCAGCAACATGCCGTAGCCATAGGCTTTGTGACGGCCAAGGCCGTTTGCAAGCAATTGCTGGAAGCGGACAGGGTCGGAGACTATGAGATTGCCCTGAAGGGTGGCATCCGGCCCCTCCGGAGCGACTCGTGTACGGGCGGCGCGGCGGCGGAGAAAATGGGCAAGTCTAACGCCCGGTTCAAGTGTTGCTGCGCCGTCGAGTCTTTCGCTGAGCCAGTCTGCGTAAACCATCTCTCTCGCGCGGCCTGCTTTGAGCATGTTGTCTTCGGTCGAGGACGCTTCAGGGAAGCGACGCAGAGCCTCGATGACAAATGCGTCCACTTCTGCGCCTTTAGCAAACGGTTTTCCGCCCGCGTCGGAGAGGGGCTTCATCAGGCGTTTTACGGGCCGAACGCGAATTTCAAACCCAAGACGTCGTCCTGAGCGCCAGTTATCGGGTACCACTTTCGTCATAATTTGCGAGAGGTTGCAGATGCTATCTATCTCCGGCAATGCGTAGGCCTGCGCGGATTCCTGAAGCATCGCGGCATCTGCTTTGCTGTAGGCATAGATGTAGCCGAGTTTGCCCCGCGAGGATGCCATCATCCGGAAGGGCTGCAGTTCGCCAGGGCCAAAGGTTTCGGTCAGCAGATGGTGAACGGCTCGGCCCTCGTCAAAACCAGCGTCAGATTCTCGGCCATAACGATTCCTATAGGAGGTCCAGCCGTAATTCCGAGATGCTGCCCAGCGGGCTAGTGCGGGAAGGGATACGGGGAGACGTGCCAGATAAAGGCTGCTCATTGCGTTTCCTCGGTCAAGGTCATGGAGCCTTCGACTACCGTGCGAGTTCCGCCATGGAGCCCGGTCTTCCAGTTGCGCAAATCGGGAAGGGCAAAGATACGATGCACCTCACCTCCTGAAGTTGGACCCTCCGCGAGAGGCCATAAGGCTCGCACGGTCTGCTGCCCACCATCGCATGCGGGAAGTTGACGTAACGCTTCGTATGCTGAAGTCGCCCTGATTTCACCGTGCAAGATCGGCATTGATGGAAGACAGGGTTTGCGTCCGAAGAAGATAGGTCGAGCAGGAAACTTGAACGCCTCGATGACGGAATTGAGGCTGGGCGTGGTGTCGGATGGCTGTAAACGCAGCGCCACCGTGACACAGGCGTCAGCATGGTAGAAACGCTGGCGGCGATGGGGTGAATCATAGGTGGCCCCGTCGCGACCTTCCGGCTTTCCAAGAGTTGTCCATCCTTTGTCGTTCTTCTCGAGTTTTGCGTTCTGCATATCGGTCAGAAGTCCAAGGGGATTTTCGCGGTCGCGCCGTGCGGCGAACACAAGCCGGTCCTGGAGTGATTGGTGGGCACTCCAATCAGTACGCTCCCAGCCCAGAGCGTTGGCGATCATGCCGGTGAGCATGGAGGCGGCTGGGAAGTCCCGTGTGACGCCCACTTGGTCAATGGCCACCCCGCCGAAGGCGACTAGAGGAGCCTCCAAGTGAAGGATCAACCAGCGGAGATCTCGGCTCATACGGCTTCTCCAACCTGACCTGCGGCCCAGGTGGCCAGATCGGGGAGCGACGCTTTTGCCAATCCCGGCAATTCGATGCTGGCCAGCGAAAGACACTTCCGGGTTTCTCCCGTCGAGTAGGCTTGATCGAGACCGCTTAAATGCTTCCCCAAGGCTTCTACGGCGCGGTCCAAGTCGGGTTCGACGGCTTTTCTGAAGGCCCCCGCAAGACTGCGCGGCTGACGATCGCCGGTCTCCAGAAGGAGAAAACTAGCTCGATCATAGGGAGCCGTGGAACCGAGCTTGGCACCTGGGGAAACTTCGGCAATCAGATAGATGAGGTTGTGGACGACGCGCGCGGCGAGTTTTCTCGCACTATCTTTGTCTGCATCTCCTCCGCAGTTCTTGATTAAGCCAGGAATGTCAACGACCACGTAACCGTAAAACAAGCCTGAGGTGAGTTCCGTCTCTTGAATTGTGTCGGCGCCGCCATCGTCGGCGTCCTCTTTGAGGTCGTCCATCGCAGTGAAATAATCGCTCTCGGTTTCAGCTGCGTGAACCGTGAACGCGTGGGCCACGTGAACAGGTGCCTCGATATTGGCGGCAGGGTCCGATGTCACCATGCGTCCAAAAAGTGCAGCCGCGAATCCGCCAGGCAGTGCCGTTGTCTCGCGTAGTACTTTGATGTTTTCCTTGAAGGATTTGGCCCAGGTGCTGACTGCTTCCTTGGCGGCCTTAGCGTTTTCTGACTGACTGGCCAGTTTTTCCGCTTCTGCGGCGAGCCAGCGAATCTCCGGAGCGCCAAACAGCAGTGTTTGGCGACTCTGCTTTCCTTTGTCGGCCTTGTCGCCGTATACAGCCTTTTGGAATTCCGGCTCCAGCGCATCGATCACTTCAATCGGGTACTTCTCTTTAAGTGGTTCGATGATCATCCTGGTGACCAGTTCGCGGGAGCGATATGCCTGCTTGGAGCCATCTATCGCCAGCAGCGAATGCGGATCATTTTCGGCCTTACGCCAATGCCGCTTCAGGCATTGGGAGGATATGCGGGTGCGTAAGACTCCGCCATAAGGCAGACGCTTGGCAAGGCCGCTATCGTCGCGATTGAGGAGTGCGGCGGTATAGGAATGGAGCGTATGGATTTGCAGAAAACGGGTGGCGGGCATCAGGCGGTTCCTTCCTGTTTTTTGGATTGTTTGGCAGCGCGGTCCAGCTTCGAATAGTAATCGCGAGCAATGTCTTGAAGGGGGCGGGCGTCGCCCGGATACAAAAGCAGGCGTGCGATTTCGACGCAGTTGACACCGCTCTGCGGATTTCGAGTGCGGGCCAGCATTCTCGCAATACGCTCCAACGCTTCTCCTCGCTGCGCTGCCGACATTGCGAGCAGACGGGCAAGTCTCTGCTCGGACAACGCTGGTTTCGGTTCGGGACCAGGAGGTGGCCAAGCGGGATCGCCTCCGTCGCACAAGACCGTGCCCAGACGACGCGACCGCTCATGAAGCTTCGCATCGCCGCCGCGATTTCCGCGGGGCGTAAGAAGAGCGAGTATACGAATGATTTGTTTCCAGTAATCCAGGTCGGGGTCGCGAAATTCATATTGTGCAGCCAGGCGCCAGAAGATGGGGGTACCGGGTCCGTCCGGCTGCATACGCCTCAGCTCCGCCAGTGGACCGGGGTCGAGGCCCAGTAGCTTTGAGGATAAGGATTCGATGGCTTCTTCAATCATTGACATGGGTTGGATCCTCGCGGCTGGTATGGACCGGAAATAATTCCGGGAAGGAATTGCGTACTGCACGCTGGAAAGATTTACGGGCACGGGCTTCGGCACGAGGGCGAAAGAGACTGGGAGCAGGTACAGAGGGAATGGCGGCTTCAAAGATTGTCTTGGCACGCGTGTAAAGTTCCCGGGCGAACCGCTGTTGTTCTATTTGCAGGGCATCCCGGCTGACCTCTTGCGCTTCGAAGCGAGCCCAAAGATGCTCGAAGAAGATTTCGTCCGCTGCGCGGTCGAAGGCAGCGGAAGCATCCTTTGCGAAGGCATAATGCTCTTTACGACGCTTTTCGCTGTCACCGCCTGCGGCAACGAGCGCTAATGCGGCCCGTATTGCCTTGTCGAGTTTCCCAATTTCCTCAATTTGCTGCTGAGCAAGCTCGTGAAGCTCCTTGCGCCTTGGTCCCAGCGCCCGAGCAATCGCTCCGCCTATGGGCAAGACGCGAGACTTGAAGCCTTCGGTCTTGCTGTTGCCACGTGAAAGCGCTTGTGCGACAAGCGCCAAGGTCCCATTTCCGGAGTCATAGGAAGCAGGTTGTGCCAGCAGGGGCATATTCCAATCCCCAGAGAACAGCAAATCAACAAGTCTGGAGTAGTCGAAGTCACCCCCGGATAAAGTCAGGCTTTTGCTTTCGATCTTGTGAACAGGAACCCAAGGATCACCAACCGCGCCATTCATTTCCTTTGCTGCAATTCGGGGCGCACTGGAGGTACCCCGAAATCCAATAATCTGTTCATGCTGTACTGAAAGCCTGATACGCCGACAAACCTCAATGAACCATATGTCGAGTGATTGCAGCCGAAGCTGCTCACCATCTGGCCATGGAACTGTCCAGGTGAGACCTAATCCGCCTTTCGCCGGATACCCCAGGTAGCTATAGCTTTCGATCTCTTGTTCTCTTGCCGCCAGGAGCACAGTCAAATCTCGTCGAAACCACAGACCCGGACGAGGCCATTTGTGCTTTGAATCCTCTTGCGATAGCGGCGCCAGACCTAGCATCGGGCGTGAAGAAGAGCCTCCATTCATGCGCACAATGCCGTAGTTTTTTGCGCCGCCAAATCCTTCGCCGGTCTGTAGTGAGACGAGGGCAAAGATCCAGTCCTCAGAACCGGCCCTTTGAGCCACTGCCTGTTTCAGATCGTGGTTGCGCGACGTGATCAGAAGATCGAGCGCATCAGGTGTGGGAACCGAGTTGCTCAGATTCATTCCTTCTGGAACAGGCGGCTGCATGAAGGCCGGTTTCGAGGTGTCTTCCACCAACAGGCACCATGGTTCGTCCTCTGGGAAGTCCTGAGTGAGTCCACGTAAGGCACGCGCCCATTCCCGTTCAGTCTCGGGCAGACTATTGGCGCCAGCGCGGTTGAGTGCCAGCGCAGCCAGTTGCACGAGAAACATGTGCCATGCAGGGGCCTGATGTGGACGGAGAGACGGGAAGGTGTCCACCTCATCTCGTGTGAGTTGGGCGAGTAGTTCTGGGAGACTTGCGAGGGCATTCGGTGCGGTATGGATCAGAGGTTCAGTTATCAGGTTGAGGACAGAATCCATCACTCGCTCCGTTTCATCAGTCCGCTGCGATTGTAAGTCAACATAGTATTCCCAACCCTTGAGGTAAGCAAACCATCGCTCACTGTTGGTTTCACTGGTTTGGTTGTATCAAGTCCATGGGACCAGTGGGCGGGCAGGATCAGTCCGGTGATCATGGTTCCAAATGGACCAGTCACGGGTTCGTCAAAGGTTATGCGCGCGCCTTCTTCGCCGAGTCGGGTACGGATATTCTCTTCATTGTCTGGGAACTGAACGTCCGCAAATTCACGGTGTATAGGAAGGACGATGTTTCTTGCTGCACCTATGTCGGCGATTTCCTTGCCTATAACATTATTTCGGTATTCACTCCATTCCGCTCCAAGCTCTTGATGCAAGGCTTCTATGCGTTCTTCATGCATCGCGCTTTCCACAAGAAATCGGTTCATGGCTGGGATCATCCAGGTTGGTTGTTCAATTACGAGTCTTTCAGTGAGCTTAAGAATCGATAGATCGCGATAAATGCCGTTGAGGACTCCACTCCTGTCCTTCCATGCTCCCAGACCGTTTTCGAAAGCCGGACGGAGCAACGGAACCAGACCCGTTGCTGGCATCATGACGTGACATACAGGGGATTCGAAGCCATTTGGGCGTTTGCCTGAAGTGTGACGGTGAAGGCGGCCAATGCGCTGTAACAATACATCTATCGGGCAAAGGTCGGTGATAAGCAAGTCCGCATCGATGTCGAGACTTTGCTCCAGGGTCTGGGTCCCGATCACAATAACGCCCTCGCCGCTCCGGGTTTTAGGCGAAAGCGCATCCTCCACCGCCCTATCAAGCCGTTTTCTGTCTTCGGGAGCGAATCTGCCATGGTGCAGTGCAGGTCCATCCGCCGCTTTCAGTAAGAGATTTCCCTCGCCCGCTTCTCGGACCGCTTTCCAGGTGGAAACTGCTGCATCAACGGTATTCCGGATCACTAGCACCCGGGCGCCAACCGCAGCAGCAGTTATCGCCAACCGCGCAGAGTCTATCGGGTCCATGGTGGGCATCAGAGCCATTGTTACTGACTTATGTGGCTCCTTAGATGGTGCGCTTTCGGGCTCTTTGGTGCTGTTTGTCCATATGGCTGGATAGGGGATTTCTATGGCTTCCTCGAAGGAGGGCGGCGGCGTGCCCAACCACTTGGCGCGTGCACGCGAGCCTAGGGTTGCAGACATCAGGAGTGCGTAGCCACCACGGCTGACGTGCAGGTGGAGCAGGTGGTTTTGTACCTCCGTCATGTAACTGTCGCTGGCATGTACTTCGTCGATCAAGAGAAGACTGCGAGACATTGCCGATCCGCGCAGATGAGCATGCTTGACCTGCAGCGCCGCCAGCATGGCTTGATCCACCGTCCCCACCGCTACCGTCGCGGCTAAGTAGCGTTTGGCGCTCTCGGCGGCCCATCGTGATTCCAGAATGTCGTCGGGGACCTCGCCTTCGTCTTCCCATCGCACTTGCCATCCGGGTAGGGCTCTTCCCTCGACGTCCCCGGATTTCAAGTATCCCGGAACAGCGAGAATAGCTTCGGGCGCATCAGGTCCCAGGAAACGGCTCAGCATTGTGTTTACGCGGTGATGCAATTGGATCGCAGACGCGCGGGTAGGGAGCGCGAAATAGAGTCCGTCTACTTTGCCGGTATTGAAAAGGCGTGCGAAATGCCAGAAAGCTGCCTCGGTTTTGCCTGACCCAGTTTCTGCTTCGAGGATGACCATCTGTTCATCCGCTGAGAGCGTCGTCACAAGCCTTTGTGAAACACGTTGTTCGGCGAAACCAGTGATCAGGGAAAAGTCTAGACGTCGGTCGGCTATCGTCTGTAGTTGGGTCGTGTCTAGCCCTATGGATGAAATCGCCCTGTTTGCCTGTTCACGTGCCTTGCCGATGTAGTCGGGATCAAGTTCCGCCACAAACGGGAAGAAACGCTGATCTGAGCCGAGCCAGTCCGCAAGCGCAACAAAGCCACAGAAAAGGTGATGGAACTCTGGTCTGGACGGCAATTGCCGATCCCCAAGGGAGAATGCGAGGGGAAACCAGCGGCGTAAAGCTTCTCCAATTTCCATCGCGGCTATCACGGGGTCGTACTGCACTTGAGGAGTTTTAACTACTTTCCAATTCTTTCCGCCGCGGCTGTTCGGAACGAAAGGACGACCATGGTGTGCAAGGGCTGCAGAAAGAAGATTGATGTCCACGCCCCAGCGACCTAGATCATCAATGCAGAGGTGCTTTGCTATCGCGGGTGGTCCATCAGCGAGAAAGATCGCTGCGCCTTCATGTACATGCCCGTGTTTTTGCTCACGCCATGTGCCATCTGGCCACCCTTTGGCCTGAAAGCCGGGGTGTAGTTTGCCAATGTCGTGGAGAAAGCAAAGCACAGCCAGGCGCGCAAGAAGTTCCGGTGACAGATTTTCGCCCGCAGCGTGCTCAAGCCGAGCATGGATGACAGGCAGGCTTGTAATGGCTTCAAAGCAAGCAGCAACATCTGCACAATGATGTGCAAGATGATGGCAATTGCCAGTAGCCTTGTCCGTCTTGGCCCAGGGTGCGTCACGGAATTGTCTTTCCTCATTGTGGGACATATCGGAGATAGCCGGAAGCAGTTGCTGGCATTTTTTCTTGTGTCTTCACACAAGTTCAAACTACGGATACCGCTGTACAGCCGCCTTTGTGACAGACGCCCGGCCCATCGGCGCGGCTACTGGAAGTAGCGGATGCCAGCAGCTCTTGAATCTCAAGACCGGCGGCGTTCGCAGCCAGGAGTAAAAGCTCTCCAGCACACCGTGCGTCCTCGACGGCGTTATGTGCTCGGTAGGAGATTCCGAAGGTGCGTGCAAGGTTGGTCAGCTTGTGGCTAGGAAGATGAGGCCAGGTCTTGCGCGCAATCTTGCATGTATCAACCCACCGAGCGATGGGAACAGGTGCCAACCCATAGCGTTCATTCGCGCCGTTTAGCGCTGCGCGATCGAAGAAAGTATGACTGGCGATTGTGCGTTGTTCCATAAATTGCCGGATGGTGACTTGGAGATCCGGCCATGTCGGCGATTTGGAGATAGTCTTGGGGCTAATTCCATGGAGTTCGGTATTGAAGGGCAGGAAGGAGTCCTCGGGGTTGACGAAATTTCCCCAAGTCTTGGCAAGCTTTCCATCGCAAAAGCAGGCTATTCCAATCTGACAAATGCTCGAAGGCCTTTGATTAGCTGTTTCCACGTCCACCACGACGAAATCCATTTCGTCAATCTCCCCGATGAGTGTACGCCTGAACTTTAGGCTGTGCTACTTTGTGCAAACGTGATTCGCATGTTCATGATCGTGTTTGCCTATTCCTTTACAGCCAAAAAATAGTTGATCAAGCCAAGGCTCGTCGCCTCGGCAGGGTTGGGATTCATTGCAGTCGCCGTCAATCTCGGAGTCGTTCTCGTCTACGTACCAGTCGTCTTCCACGAAGTCATCTTCGTGCGGTTCTAACGGCATTGTGTTGTCCTTTCTGGAGGTGTGAAGGGCAGTGCAAATACGGTTTGTCGGAATAGATGTTGAGGGCGGGACTATCTTGACAATTCCCCTGGGGTGAACGGCGTGCTCGGTTGATTCGGGGTTGTTTCAGAGGGAAATTCTCTTTGCGGCTTGGGTACCATCGAGAAGATCACTAATTGGAAGCAGCGGTTGGTCCGGTCTTGTAACCAACGCGTAATGACTCGCATCTGAGTAGAACGCTCTGAGTGGAAGCAGTCTTCAACCGAGGTGAAAAACGAGATGCTCAGAAGTCGGTTGGTGCTTGACACCGTGTCGGCTCCTTTTAGGAGGTCGGTATGAATATGTCCGGGCATCCTGCGAAACGATTCGTAGAGAAGGCCGTTTTCGCTAAAGGCCGAGACAAAGTTGGCGAGATTACGAGTATCGATTTCATAAAGCCAAAGGGAGTAGGTGATCATTGTGGCTCCTGTTGTGAATGGAGGCGGATAGAGGTCCGTATTTGTTGGTTTAGAGTCTCGGATCGGGGATTTGAAACCCCACGCCTTCAGGCGGGATTTTTGCTTTTGTTTTCTGGCCCTGATTGACATATCGGTCAGAGTGGGCCGCGACGGCTGACTGTGCACGGCGGCTGAAGCAGCAATATCGGCCGCAGGGCCGATCAATCCGGCTTCCAGCCGTAACACGAAGCCACCGCCTGTTAGGCGGTTGAGTGTTCACGTCATCAGGTGAGGGACCGGCAGTGGGGCAAGGGTTGGCCTTTGCGGCGGTCTGTCTGATGAAGTGTGGAGTTGGAGGGAGGGGAGGTAGGGGAAATTGGAATCGATAGCCGGACGAAGGCCGAGTCCGTCGTACATTTGGGTCATACGCGGATCTTGTTCGAGAATGGGTTGCTTTTCATTCGCCTTGCGCCCTGTTTTACCTGGTGCACAGCGGAAGCGCTGACACATTCTGGGCGGCTTTTCAGCAAGGGGAGCCGCAGGATTCCAAAGTTGGGGCTCACCGTCCTTTAATTCTGCTTAATCGGAGGTTGATTTCCGTGGACGGGGAAGTGTTTGGGACTCTGGTGGGACTCCCGTGGGAAGGGAGGGTGAAAATAGCGAATAAAGAAGGGGGTGGATCGACACGGAGCGACGTTCTGCATTGATAGGATGTGTATGGACGATTTTCCGGTCGGGCTACGCAGAAGAATCGAGAATGACCTTTGATAAACCGGCTAGCCAGAGCCTCTGGATCGCTTGCTTCGAAAAAGCTGCAACCCATTTGGAAACTTAATAGTACGGGCCGGCGGTAAACGAGACGCCAGCGTGCAATAGCGTGCAATGGTCCGCGGTAAACATGGCATTCATGGCATCTACGGCAACGTGTTTTCTGTAAGTTACTCATTGCATTGCTGTGCAAAACGTTCGATCCCCGCTAGCCGCCCCATCCCTTCCATTCATTTCTCACTCCAGCAATATCACCCTTCGCCCCATCGGCGACAATAACCCCATGACCACCCCTGCCGACCCGGACGCAACAGGCTCATTCCTCACCCAGCCTCCAGCGATTCCGCCTGTGTCTATCCCTAAGCTCGCGCCACCCTTCGTCCCGCGCCGCTTCCTCAGCAACGGTCATCTGCAAACACTCGCAGGCAACTTCCTTCCGCGCAATATCGCCGTTCCCGAAGCGGAATCCCTCCTCGTCGAAGTCGACGGCCCCATCGACGAATACGGCCCCACCCAGATCCTCTGCCACTGCCACTGGCAGCCGGCGGAAGTCCGCCGCCAACAACCCACCGTTATCCTTGTCCACGGCCTCGAAGGATCATCGCGTTCGCAATACATCATCGGCAATACGGCCCGTGCGCTCTCCGCCGGCTGCAACGTCGTCCGCATGAACATGCGCAGTTGCGGCGGCACGGACCATCTCTCGCCCACGATCTATCACTCGGGCCGCTCGGCAGACGTCGGCAAAGTCGTAGCCCGCATCCTCCACGACCACCAGGTCGAATCCATCGTCCTCGTCGGCTACTCCATGGGTGGCAATCTCGTTCTCAAGCTCCTCGGCGAATACGGCTCCGCTCCGCCTCCGCAGCTCAAAGCCGTCGTCGGTATCTCGCCCCTCATGGATCTCACGCCATCCTCTGCCGCGCTCCACCAGCCCGCAAACCGCATCTATGAGTGGCACTTCCTGCGCAACATGCGCCGCCGACTCCGTCACAAGGCGCAGCTCTTCCCGCGACTCTACCAAACGGCCCTGCAAACGCCACTCCGCTCCATGCGCGACTTCGACCAGCACATCGTCGCCAGCTACGGCCACTTCCGCGACGCAGACGACTACTACCTCACCGTAGCCAGCTCACAGTACGCATCCACATTCCGTGTTCCAACACTCATTCTCCACTCCACCGACGACCCCTTCATCCGCATGCTCCCCGCCACGCGCGAAGCACTCCTCGCCAACCCATACGTCACCTTCGTCGAAACACAACACGGCGGCCACTGCGCCTACCTCGCCGACCCTGATCCCAACGCCAACCGCGCCACGCAGGTCTCTCCTAAAGACGGCTATTGGGCCGAGCATCTCCTCCTCAACTACCTCCTTCATCAAACAGGTCATACCCATGGAAGCTGACTGGTCTGCAGACATCGCACCCGGCCTGCCGGAAATCGCCATCCCCTGGTCGTCAATCGACACCGAAGAAACCCTCACCTGGCGGGACCTGCGCCTCGCCGGCCCTCAGCTCGACCACGCCATCCAGTCCATCCCGTCAGCCGCCGCAGAACCAGCACTCGCCGCCGCGCTGCGCACGCTCCACGCACCCGGTTCCCCATGGTTCACCTCCAAGTGCGACCTATGGACCACCACCCCCGCCGACCTCTCCTACGAAAACGCCGCGCCCGA
>Ga0078972_1013722_pt1 | contig 13206 bp, 13 predicted proteins | sample YelNatPaOPGAMG01_FD_67568 | JGI IMG/M metagenome (GOLD analysis project Ga0078972, IMG submission 67568) | Hot spring thermophilic microbial communities from Obsidian Pool, Yellowstone National Park, USA - OP-RAMG-01 (SPADES assembly) (version 2) | ecosystem: Environmental > Aquatic > Thermal...
AAGCGTCAAAGTCTTGTTGCAGCGATATTTGATGCGACGCTTACAAGTCAACAACGCAGGTGATTGGCTCTTTATCACGACGGTAGCGACACGATGGAGCAAAAGAGGGGCGCAAAAGAGTGTTCTTCTTTGGAGCAAACGGGCAAAGATTGGTGGCGTTCGTGTTTCGCCTCACAGTTTGCGGTTCACTTTCGTTCGCCGTTGGCTCAAATCTGGTGGCGACAGCATCGTGTTACAGCGAATTTTGGGTCACTCAACTCCCGTCATGACCGCTTACTACGCCAGATTGTTCGCAACCGACTTGAAAGACGCTCACAAACGACATTCGCCGATTGACGCCCTTGCACCGACGCTGAAACTGCCGAGACAGCGGATAAGGTGACAAAACAACGGCATGACACCCTGTCAACTGATGACCGTGCACCTTGCTGGTTCGCAGAGCAACAAAGGCTGCAGGACTTGGAGCGTCGCTATCGGCAAGCGCTTCATAAATTTCTTTTTGCTTCCGACGATGACCAAATTGAAGACGACGATGACAGCGTAACTTTGTGCGACCAAACCGACGACGAAACCCAAGCATGACCCGCACCCTTTCATCGCCGACCGCCAGCCTGCCAAACGGGCTGGCGGTTTTGTTTTCGCTGAAAACTTCAAGCAATGGGGGTGACTAAGATGGCGCAAGTAGCGTTGGCGAAACGGGAAAAGAAAGCGATAGCGCAAACGATTGACGCTCAAAGCGTCGTCGCTGAATGGCTGAGCGAACACCGAAGCGAAAACACTCGGAAGGCTTACGCTCGGGACTTGCTTGATTTCTGCCAAACGATTTACCGCACAACCGACTTGCGTAAAGCGCTCTCTCGTTTCCTGTCGCTCAATGAAGTTGAAGCGGGCATGACGCTAACAAAGTTTCGCCAACTTCTGAGGGAGCGGGGCGCTCAACCTGCAACAATCAATCGCAAACTGTCGGCGTTGCGGGCTTTCGTTGACCACGCACGGAAGCGGGGTATCGTCAATTGGCGTGTCACGGATTTGGTGAAAGGCGAAAAGCAGCGAACCGACCCGAAGGAGCGCATTCGCCAACATTTGCCTGCTATGACCGTTGAAGGCATCGCCGAAGCCTTGCGGAAGGTTTGGGACGCTTTACCCAACAAGGGTTTGCAAGCCTTGCGGGACAAAACAATCAACGCCCTAATGGCTTTGCACGGGCTTCGTCAGGTTGAAGTTGCAAGGCTTAGTCTCTCCGACTTGATTGAGGAAAAGGAAGGGCTCTTTTCCCTTCGGGTTTTTGGCAAGGGAGACAAAATCCGCATCGTCCAACTTAGACAAGACACGACGGAACTTTTGAAGCGTTACATTGCTGCGTTGAAGCGCTCAAAGATTGAGCCAATCGCCGATGCTTACGGCGTCCCGCTTTTCTTTAGCCTGAGAAAACAGAAGGGCAAGCGCTTGACGCTTCAACAAATCAACAACATCGTTGACGAAGCCTCGAAGGCTGCGGGCTTAAAACGGAAGGGACTGTCTTGCCACAGTTTGCGCCACTCCTTCGGCACAATCGCTGCAACGAAAAGGGGCGTCCCAATTCCCGACCTTGCCGCCTACATGGGTCACTCCAACATTTCAACGACAAGCCTTTACGCTCACGCTGTCGGTGTAGTCAACCCTTCGGCGATGATAAAGGAACTAAGGGCGATTTAACGACGAAAATGTTTCGGAACGATTGTTGGATGCACAACCTGTCCACGCAAACAAATAACAGCAAACGATAGACAGGGCTACTTGTAGGTTTTGAGAACGGCAGTTAACTTCAAGGTAAATTCATCTTCGTAGTTTGTGATAGTTACAATCTGACGGACAGCCCCTCCAATCTCAGGCACAACCCATGATGTAGATGCCTCTGATAAGAGGGTTTCTCCCATCGCATTTTTTGTTGTGGAACTCTCCGCCACCTTAAAAGCGACAAAACTACCTGCTGGAACAGACACCCTTTCAATCCCTTCCACACGGTAGGAGCCAATTTCCACTTTCCCGCTCGCAAAATTGCCAGTATAAGTGACCACTTGCCCCACTTCCATTGGGCTACGCCACATAATAACTGGCTCAACAAGAAGGTCATATCCTTCAGGTGTTGACATCCCAATCATCTTAATTGACCCACTTTCATCTTGTGCGATGAGGGTAAACTCTGTTAAGGTAATTGGCACACCACTGGTTGTAGTAATGTCCAAAGTAAGTTTCATTACCAAATATGTGGCACCATTTACGGAAGCCTCATCAATGTCAATACGAATAGTTCCCTTTACATTTTCAGATTCTCCAGTTTCAAGGTCAGTGTAAGTTCCACTTACATCATAAGTCCATGAGTTACCTACACGAAGGGTTTTGAAAACGCCACTTGGTGGGGTTAACGGAGCCTCTCCGCCTCCACCACCACAGCCTTGCAGGGCGAACACTGCCAAGACGAGGGAAGCAACTAACAGCCACCACATTGGGGTCATTGACAGCCATCGCTTAATCCTACGCCTCTCGCCCGACAACATCGCTAATCCCCCCTTTAATCCCGTGAGGCTTCGTTATACTGACGCAGCCAATTATATCAATGGAATGGTTAAATGTAAACTCTTGAAGGTGGCTCAACCGTTGAAGCGGTCTGAGGCTTTTCTCAGGCATCGCCTTCATAAATTTGAAGGAAGGGAAATTATGTCAAATTTCTTTCGCTGTAACTCTGTCAAGGTCAAGCGACCTACGGGCGTTTGGGCAAAACGACCCAAAGGGGCGATTTTTGTGGGCGACAGATTTTTGCGGGTTTGGCTTTCGTTGCTGACCGCACTTTGGGTTGTGACCTTCATCGCCGTCTTCGGGCTTATTCGCTCCGAAAGTTTGCGGGTTAGCAGAATTGAACTTGTCAATTCGCAGGGCAAAACTGTCGCGGTTTTGGGCGTTTCGCCAAGTGATGGCGGGGTCTTGTTGCTTTACGACAGCGACGACACGCTGCGGGCTGCTATCGGGATGACGACCGAAAACAACGCAGCAATTGACCTAAACGATGGCAACGGTAATCAACGGGTCGCAATTCAGGTCAACGCTGATGGCACTGTCAGCGTGAAAGGGCTTCGTTGATGAGCACTTTGACCGCAACCGCTCCCGCTCAAAAGACACTTGCCAAGCCTTGCCGCAGCGCCATCCGTCTCCCGTTCCCCGTTGCGGACGGCGAATGCCCCACCCCACCCCCGCCTGCCTTTATTCGCCTCTGTGCGCAAAAGGGTCAAAAAAGGTTGGTGCAACGAAGTCACGACAAAACAACAACCTCAGACCTCAAACCTCAGCCTTCGGACTAACGGACTGACGAACCCAATCATCCCACGCAACAAACGCAACAAACCTAACAAAATTTTCGGGCGTAAAGATGGAAGTTCAGAAATGCGGGGTATAACGCAATTTCGCCCGAAATTACTGCAAGCGACGCCACAGGGTTAAGGTGCAAGGGACGATGTTGCTAAAACACAATGCTTCGCATGCGCACGCAAAGCCGCCGAACTTTGTCCACATTCGTTGTGCGACGCCACTTGGCGACGCCGTCAACCCGCAGCGCTTGCGCTCGCAGCGGTTGCGAAACTTTCGTCGTTTCGCACGCTACGGTGAATTATTTAAGGTGCAAAAGCCCGACTTTCGTGCCGAAATTTGCTGCCGTTTTTCAGCGTACTCAGTTTTGTCCGCTTTAAGTCACGGGTTAAGCGGGCAAGGATTGGGATAAATTCGCCCATCTCAATGGGTAGCCAGACATGGATTTGGAAGTTGTTGGCTCTAATGAGAGGGCGATGGATTTTTGTTGTGGCACGGTAGCGGACGGGTTTGGTTAAAAAATCGTCCCGTTCCGCTACCCGCTCTAACAACTTCACGACCAAACCGTTGCGCCAATACGACGTTTTGGCTTTCATTAACCATCAGCCTCCCAATCCATAGGCGTCTTACACGCAGGACACAAAGGCGGCAACAAAGCCGCAGCGTTAGTAGTTTCTCTGTGACCGCAACGAGGACAGTGAACTTTTTGGAGTTGTAGGTTAGGAAAAGCGACAGGGATGACTTCATCGGTTTCTAAGTCCACGACGGCAGGTTGGTCGTTTTGCGACAAAACTTCAGCCCACCATGCATCAATCCATGCTTCAGTGTCAATGTAGCCGTCTTCGTCAGGTTGAGGTTCGCAGTTTAGTGTAGGTGCAGGATTGTCTTCGTCGGTGTAACACATAACTTCACCGCAGGTTAGGCAACGAGGGTCTGCGAGCATAAAGGCGTCAGGGGAGACATAACGCCATGAACCGCAGCGGGGACAAACAACTTTGACTTCTAAGTCGCTGTCGGGGGCTATTGGCAAGGACTTAAGAGAATTTTGTTCCGTTGTTCCGTTTTGGCTTTCCGAAACGGAACGCGAAAAACCCAATATTTGCTGGGGTTGTTCCATTGTTCCGTTTGTTCCGTTTTCCATATAACACAACGGAACGGGTTGGTCGCTGACCGTTGTGGGTTCAGTAGCAGGTGATGGCTCAAAATCTCTACCAGTTTCACTATCTTGCTGCAAGTTTATGGAAATTTCGGCGTTCTTTACATAGTTCGGAACAAACGGAACAACGGAACAGTGCCTTATTTTATTGGCGTTTTCGCGTTCCGTTTCCGAAGAGTTTAACGGAACAAACGGAACACCACAAGGCGTTGTGGAAATTTCTGCTTCGGGTTGAGGTGGGTTCGGGGCATCGTCGGGGTCTTGGGGCGAAGGTTGGTTCGGAGCAGGTAAGTAACGGGCAAAGGCTTCCGCGAAGTCAGCCAGTTCATACCCCTGCTTTGTCTCTCCATTGATGCGAACCTTCTTGGGCTTGACGCCAAATGGCTTAAGGGTTCGCGCCAACCAAACGCCGAAGCGCCGCCAATCACTGACAGCAATCCAACGCCAGAAGTCTTCAGGAACTGGCGGGTCATCCAACTCCTGAAGCCCTTCAGCAATCTCTTGAACGGTCAACTTGGTAGCCTGCTTTTGGGCAAAGATGTCCCGCAAGGCTGCCAGCAAACGAACATTTAGCGCTGTGTCTTCACGGGTTTGTTCTAACGCCACCATGGCTTTGCGGGCTCTTTCGCTCCAGCCGTTGCCTGCCATGTCGGCGATAGCGACCAAAATCCGCCAACCTTCGCGGGCTCGGTCGGAAAGGTTACGGGGCATCTCAGGGCGCATCGAGCGAAGTTGCTCTATTGTTTCAGGGTTGCTTGACCATGCCTCAAGGGCTTGCTTGATAGGCTCGGCTTCATCCTTTGCTTCTTCCCAGAAAAAGTCACGAACGATTTCATCGTCACGCTTGCGTTGCATAATAACAGTGATGGCTCGGTCTTCAACCGTGTCAGCCAGCCGACCTAACCCGACCAGAACCTTGGGACAGAAAGTTTCGTATTCGCGAACAACAAACTCACCCTTAGAACTTCGTTCCACTCGCGGGACCGTTAGACCGCGACGCCAACCTGCGTTTAGCAAAGCGGTCAACTCGTTGGACTTTTCTTTTCCGCTCAGCGTTCCCTCAATTTCGTCTACAATCAGAGTCATTTGTCCCGCGTATTTATGCGCTAAGCGGAAAAGTGCGGCTGTGCTGATGCAAGTTGTGGGGCGCGGGTTTTTGGCTAAGCAGGAAATGACCTCGGCAAGGCGGGTTTTACCGCAGCGTTTGGTTGCTGAGTTGATGCGCAAGTAGGGCGTGACATCGGCGGCGTCTACAACCCAAGTATGGGCAACCCAGAGAGCGATTGCATCGGCTTGCTCATCGGCCAAGACCACATACTGGCGAACAAAGGCACGGATGGCGTCCAAAATCTCCGACAACGAAGGTGGCCGTGGAGGATGCCACTCGGGAGTTTGAGCAACTAACTGAAGTAATTCCTCAACTGTGTGACCCGCTGCAAGCCAATCGCTGACATCGCCTTTTGGAGGCAAGTCGGGAAGGTAAACGATGCGCACGGACGCGGCGCGACCGTAAAGGGATTGGGCAACTTGCTCGGCGTGCCTGCGACCAGCCTCATCGTTGTCGGGCAAAACGATGACTTGACGCCCTTCAAGGGGCTTATCATCAACCTGCGACCACTTACCTGCGCCCATTGGGTTTGTTGTCGCGACCAACCCGTGTTGCCAAAGGTTGTCGGCGTCCTTTTCGCCTTCAACAATGAAAACGGGTTTTTGTGGGTCGGCTTGAAGGAGTTCAGGCAGGCGGTAAAGAGGTAACGGGCGAGGGATGCCTTCAAGTGTCCATCGCCAACCGTTATTGTTGCTGTCAGGTCGGCGATAGGCGAACCGTTTAGGCTCAAAGCGAACGGTTTGAAAAAGCAATTGACCGCTGGCGTCGCGGTAATCATAAACGGCGACGACGCGCTCCGTTCGCTTTCCGCTATCATCGTTTTCCCGCACAAACAAGTCAGCAACGCTGATGCCAAGTGTGCTGCAAACGGCGTCAATTGGGCAACCTGCGAAACACTTAAGCAAAATGCGACCATCGCTTTCCGTGACTGATAGACTTGGCTTAGCATCATCGTGCGCGGGACAATGGGCTTGCCATTGACCATTCGCAAGTTGGCGAGGCTTTAAGCCTTTTGCTTCCAGCAAGGTGATGAAATCTTGGAAGGTCATCTAACTTCACGGCTGCCCGACTTTGGCGCTAAACGCCCCTCACAAAGGAAACGGGCTTAGCGCCAGAGCGCAACGGGTAACGGGGTGAGAGGCGTGCGGGTTTTCCCGCTTGCGGGCAGCCGAAACTAACCCGCTACCCGCCACGCCAAACAGGCAGCCATGTTAGGGGCTCGGGAGAGGCGTGGAATAGCAAAAACGCACCAAACCGTAGAAACTCGTGCTGGTGGAGGTTTGCTTTTCAAATACTCCAAACACTTTTTAAGCCAATTTTGCATCATCAAAACTTTTGCGTAAATCCCAACTTCATCGCTAACATCGTCTTCCAACCCCAAAAACTCCCGCAACACTTCTTTCGCTTCTTTGTGTTCTTTTGCCAAAATTGCGAAAATGCGTTTCAATTGTCGCCATATTCGGGGATTATGCGGTTGTGATTTCGTTGCGTGGAATGCAAGACTAAGCGAATTCTGTTTAAGCGGGAAAATCTTCGTGGCGTTGTGGGGGAATGCTGAAACACCGCCCGAACTGTTGGGCGGGGGTGAACCGACTGGAGCGACAGCACAATAGGAGTATGCGTTATTGCCTTGCTCGCAATTTTCGTTTGGTTTGAGTTGCTCGGTGATGTAATTTTGTCGTCGCTCCATATCGGTTCACCGCCGAAAATTCTAACGCAATTTTTCGCCAGCGTCAACACCGGCACCTTCTCTTTTCGTGGCGAATTCCGCTATCGTGACGAATTTCGTCGTCGTGGTGAATTCCGTCACCGTTGCTGGTTTCGCCATCGTAGCGAATTTCGCCGTCGTCACGCATTGTCACGCATCCCAACTTTCCGTCCCATCGCTACAACCCAAATCCGAACCTGCGACACGGTTGTTTTCCCGTGGCTTTCGTGTTAATACTGTCAAGTGGGAGCAAAAATCCTGTGCACTTAGCGGGAAAGCGATTTGGGCGGGATTTGAGAGGGCTGAAAAAGCCTTGTTTTGCGGGAGCGGATGGGAATTGAACCCACCCACCGCCTTTTGGGCGGTGCACAGGATTTGAAGTCCTGGGAGGGCACCAGCCCTCAACCGCTCCCGTCTCCCGGTTCCGAAAATTACCGTAAACTCAAAGTAGCGCAAGCATTAGCGGCTGTAAAGAGGAATGACAACACCGCTGAACGCAAAAGCGTCGCTGCCCCAACAGCACGCTTTCCTCCGATGACCTCTTTACAAGTGAGAGCATTTGCGCTACCTTACAATCGTGGCTAAAGGAAAGCACAGAATCAACGGAACTATAGAGGCGCCGTAGCCGAGTGGCACAGGCGAGGGATTGCAAATCCCTTTACCCGGGTTCGATTCCCGGCGGCGCCTCCAATTCTTTTTGTGGTCACTCTTCACCCAGCAAAAACCGCAAGATTCGTCGGAATAAACCTTCGCGAACCTCCTCTGCGACAGGGACCGGTGGGGAAAATTGTTCGCCCGCAATACTCGCTGCCAGTTTGAAAATGCTTTGAGCCAACAAAGAGTTAGGCGCTCTCAGGACAAAAGGAACCCCTTCATTTACTGAAGTGACCGCCACTTGACCATCTGATGGTATTTGAGCGAGAATCGGGATGTTCAAAAACTCTTCCACTTGCTCAGGCGTCAAGCCGCTGAATCGGACATTCGATCGGTTCAAAACGAGTTTCAAGCGGTCTGAAGGGTAAAGTTTGCGAAACATTTCCAAGACCAATTGCGTGTTCCTGATGGCAAGCAAATCCAAAGCGGTGACAATCAAAATTTGGTCAGCAAGGTCAAGGGCTGCGAGGGTGGTGTCTTGCAGTATTGTTGAAGTGTCAACGAGGACGAAGGCGAAGTTGTTGCGCAGGACTTGAAGGACTCGTTCCACAAGGAAAGTGGTCACGAGTTCAGATAGTTCGGGACGAGACGGAGCGGCTAATACCCTCAAATTGCTTTCCTCGTGCCTCAACAGGAAAGGCTGCAAAAACTCAAAGTCAATTTCACCTTGAAATCGCTGGGCTAAAGAGGCTATAGTGGCTTCTGGGCGCAAGCCAAGCAGAGTTGCTACTGCCCCAAATTGCAAGTTCAAATCCACCAAAATTACAGGCTCAGGTTGATATGCCGCGAGCGCAACTGCTAAATTAGTCACCAACAAAGATGTACCGACCCCTCCTTTTGGTCCATAGAACACGATGATGCGACCGACTTGAAAGGGGCGTGAAATTTGCTCCCTGCTCAATTTCTGGATACGGCGAACCGCATTGTTCAGACTCGCTGGGAGTTCGGTGGCGAGTTGACTCAAAGGGAGCGCGTCCATTGCGCCCGCTCGGATAAACTGTCGGGCGAGAGCGAAATCTTCTTGCTGCAGCAAAACGATAACTTGAACTGATGGATTAGTTGTCAACCGTTCAACCAGAGGGACCGTAGCATTGCCAGCAAACTGAGCGGAAAGGACAATTATCATTGGCGTCGGTTTAGTTACAAGGCGCAGTAGTTCATCCGGGGTCTCCACATTTCCTGCCAATTCAAAAGTTCCTTCCCTCAACTCGGCGAACGCCTTTTGAACTGACAACCGTTCTTGCTCATTGGTGAGCGCTAAAAAAACAGGGACAGGCATTTTCACTCCCCCACCTTGAGCAAATCACTGCTGTGTTGATGTCGGCTGAGTTGTGCTGCCAATTGATGTCCCAACTGGGCTTGCCCCAAAGCCCCCAGCGCTTGGAAAAGTCCCTGTTGGCAGCCCAAAAGACGGGCGTGGAAGGACAGGGCGCTTTTGGTAAGTCTGCATCAACCTCAGCGCCTCTTCCGTGACGGGGATTTCTTCCATATGGATGGTGACTGCTATGACCAGTTCGGTTTGCTGGCGGACAAATTCTCGACTTTTAAACAGTTCGCCCAAGATGGGAATTTTTGAGAGCAAAGGGAAGCGGCTAATTTGCTCTCTCAATTCGTCTTGGATCAATCCTGAGATGACGACAGTATCGCCACTTTTCAAAAGCAACTTAACATCGTCAAGCCCACGAAACCGGAAACCGGGGACAGTGGTGCCTAAAACTTGAGTTGCTAAACCGTAATCGGGCGCAGTTACTTCCACTCGCATTTGAAGAAAAATCTCACCCCCTGAAGTTGCCTCCGGGTGCAGGGTCAAAGTTATGCCGAAAGGGAAGAAAACAACGGTTGCTGCTCCGGGCGCAGCGGCACCCGCCCCCACCCCAAAAAACCCGAACACAGGGATTGGGATTAGACCGCCGACAAGGAAAGTGGCATCAGCGCCTTCGATTGTCTTTTGCTGCGGGTTAGCGAGCAATCGCGCTTGACCGGACTGGATCAGTGCATTTATTTGAGCCCCAATAGGTGAAACGCGTCCAACAGGCTGTTCCACCGTTTCTTCGCCGAAAACGGCTTGTCCCGGTGTAACAGTAAAGATTTTGGTTTGAACCCCACCCGTCGTTCCTCCCGTCCCGGTGACTTGAGTTGTTCCCCAAGAGATGCCCAACTTCTGCAAAGCATTCCTTGAAACTTCCAAAACCTGAACTTCGGCGACAAACTGACGGACGGTGGGTTTCATAACCTCAAGGCGGTTGATCACAGTCCCAAAAGGCTTCGCCCTTTCCTCCGCCAACAACTTTTCCGTCAAAGAGCGGACTTGACCTTGAAGGATGACCTTGTCCTCTGCAATCGCGACTTTCACACCGGGAATACCAACTGCTTGCTCAATCAGAAGCGCCTTCTTCTCCTCAGGCGTAAGTTGTGGTGGGGACGGAGCGGGGCGAACTCTCAGCATGTTGATGACTTTCGGTGTGAGCATTTGGGCAAATGATTCTACCGCCTTGATTTCGTCAGGTGATTCAACCTCTCCCCTGAGAATGACTGCCACCGTTTCATCGGGCAATTGAAGGACAATGGTCTCTATCGCCAAACTTGAGAGCCCTCGTTTCAGCAAAGCCTCAATTTCTTCGGGCGTCACTTTCTTGGGTTGCGGTGGGGAAGGCTTCGGCTCTTCCTTGTGAACTGTCGAAACTTCAATCCACAAATTTGTTGGCTGTGCCGCCTCCTCCCACAAGACGATGTTTGTTGTGCCCTCGGATTTCGCATTGATGACCAATTCTCGTTCTGCCAATACGGTCACAGCGACAATCTGGGGATCCCCGAGCGCGAATCGGTCAATCGGACGCTTTGTCATCAAAACGGCACTCGTGCCCTTAATCATCTTCAGCCTAATGACTTCGCCGGGGGTGACGGTAACGATGGGGTTCAAGCGAGTGTCTATAGCTTTTCCCTCTGTTTTTTCGTCCGATGCTGCGAAGTTGCACAAGAAAAGGGCAAAAGCGAGGTTTAGAACCCACCACCGGCTCATCATCGCCGACCCCCTTCCTTTGTCTTTTGAGGCGGAATAACGAAGGTAACGGTCTGGTCACCCATGACCCCAATAACCCGCCTCCCGACAGATGAATCCTCTTGAAGACGGACAATTTGCATCGATCGTTGCTCCAACCTTTGAACTTGTTGCTGTAAACTTTGCACAGAACGGTCAAGGCGGTCTAACTGCGATGCAATGGCTGGTGACAAGGTGACGGGCGCAAGCGGCGGTTGACGGGTTTGGGAATTAACCTCGGTGCGAGTCGCCCGAGATGGTTGCGGCAGTTCACCGTGCTGCTTCTTGACGATGAGCGCAGCAACTTGTGGCGAACCGATAAGTTCTTGGAGAGTCAAGTCCCTCTCTAAGCCAGGAGGCAGCAACGGAGGCAATGGAGCGGAGTGAAGGGTGTAATAGAAAGTCGCGCCGCTGTCTAAAGCGAGGGCGATTGCTTTTGCTTCCTGTGGAGACAAAGCGACAAAGAGGGTTACTTGCTCCTTCTCTGGCGATGATGGTTGCGGCTGCTGAGAGGTTTGTTGGGATGTTGTAGAAGCCTGAGTTGGAGCGGTGATGGGAATATCACCGACTCGATTGTTGACAGCCAAAACCATTGCCCTCGGGACAATTGTCCTCACTTTCATCCCGGCGAAAACGGCATGAATGCTGATGTAATCCCCGGCGCGCAACGGCGGCACTGTTTCTGGACGAGTGACAGTCAACGCCATCCCTACTTGCCCCGGTGGGATAAGATATGCAGCGCTCGTTTCCCTCAAAGGCGGGGTGACATGATGGCGAAAAATGGGTTCGCCTTTTCGAATGAAAGTCAAGGTCAGTCGGTTGATTGCTTCGTCCTTGCTCAAAAACACCCCTTCCGGCGCGGAGCGAACTTCTCGCTCCTCCAGCAACTCATCGGTCAGTAATGTTCTGGGCATCAAGTCCACTGCAGCCACAACCACTCGCTCGCCACTTTTTAGGACAGGTCCACTGGGTGGAGTCGGAGGGTTTTCTGTTCTCTTTTTCGCCCCCAAGTAAATTGCCGCGACAATCACAAAGATGACCGTCATGAGCCCAAATAGCCGAAAGTAGCGCAGCCTTCGGCGCATTTTTGGTGTCACCTCAACCAATGACAAATGGACACGGATGACCGAACCAAATTTCCAGACCGAGCGCCAAAAACGAACCTAAGCCTAAAGCGATTCCGTAAGGCATAGGCATCTTCATCGGCGACGACCCTGAGTCAGGTTCCAAACGGAACGAACTGAGCAAAATCCCCTGAACCTGTCGCCAAGTTTCCGGCAACGCTTTTTTGCAAGCAAGAAGGAGAATTGACATCAATCCCCCGAGCAGCGCCCCGTAGAGAAAAGCCCAAAGCGCAAAAGATTGCCAAGCGGGCTGCCCTAATCCTTTTATCGTCCCCCAAGCCACAACAAGTTTAACATCGCCTGCTTTCAAAAGGTCAAGGGCAAAGAAGGGCAACATGAAGGCTAAAGCGAAAGCGAACCCACCAATGGAACGGATGAGACCCTCCCAACCGCTGACAGCGTTAACCAAAAATCCGGCGGCAATTGCGGGGAAGGTGAGCCAATTGGGAATTTTGTGCCACCGAGCGTCAGTGATAATGGCTATCAGCGAAACTGACGCGACCAAAAAGTTAACAAGCCAATCCACTGCCCATCCTCCTCGCTTCGATTTCTCAAACAGCGACTTTTCAGGCATAATTATACCGACAGTTGCTGACGGTTTGAAAACGACCAAAAGGCGGGGTATCCAAATGGCTCGGCGTCGGACAAAATTTGTCTGTCAAAATTGTGGTTACGAAAGCGCACAGTGGTTGGGGCGATGTCCCCAATGCGGTGAGTTCAACACCTTGGTTGAGGAGTTTGAGGAGCCAGAAATTTCCGAGAAGGTGACTCCTCGCTCCGAAGGCGGGAGACCTCTCCCAGCGACTCAAATTCGCCGACGCCCACTTCAACGATTGCCAACGGGTTTTCAGGAACTTGACAGAGTTTTGGGGGGCGGATTGGTCCCGGGAAGTGTCGCTATCCTGAGCGGTGAACCAGGCATCGGCAAGTCGACTTTGCTTTTGCAAGTCGCTGGCGTCATGGCGAGGCAAAACGGTCCAACCCTTTATGTCACTGGCGAAGAGTCTTTGGAACAAATCGGGTTGCGAATAGATAGGCTCGGAGTTGAGCACGAGAAACTTTTCGTTCTGGCTGAGACGG
>Ga0078972_1013723_pt1 | contig 13206 bp, 17 predicted proteins | sample YelNatPaOPGAMG01_FD_67568 | JGI IMG/M metagenome (GOLD analysis project Ga0078972, IMG submission 67568) | Hot spring thermophilic microbial communities from Obsidian Pool, Yellowstone National Park, USA - OP-RAMG-01 (SPADES assembly) (version 2) | ecosystem: Environmental > Aquatic > Thermal...
TGATAAAGATGCGGACGATTCTTGGGAACTTAAAGATCCCCACACAAAAGAAGTTAAAGAAATTGTTTCAGCCAAAATGCTTTGGCAAATGATTCTTGAATTAAGAATGCATACTGGAGAACCATACATTCACTTTATTGATACAAGCAATAAACATTTGCCTGAATTCCAAAAAAAGAAAGGTCTAAAAGTTCGTCAATCAAATTTGTGTTCAGAAATTACATTACCAACAGATAAAGATAGAACTGCTGTATGTTGTCTTTCATCGGTAAATCTAGAGTATTTTGATGAATGGGTAAAAGAACCTCTTTTTCTAAGAGATATTGCAGAAATGTTAGATAATGTTCTACAATATTTTATTGATAATGCTCCAGATACAATTAAGAGAGCAAAGTATTCTGCAATGATGGAAAGAAGTATTGGTGTTGGTGCTCTAGGTTTTCATGCTTACCTTCAAAAGAATCAAATTGCCTTTGAAGGTGTCATGGCTAAGATTACAAATAAGAGAATTTTTTCTCATATTTATTCAAAACTAAAAGAAGCAAACTTATCTTTAGGAAAAGAAAGAGGTGAAGCTCCTGATGCTATTGGAACTGGTCTAAGATTTAGTCATATGATGGCAATTGCACCAAATGCATCATCATCAATTATTATGGGTAATACTTCTCCAAGTGTTGAACCTTATCGTGCAAATGCTTATCGTCAAGATACATTATCAGGATCTTTTCTAAACAAAAACCGTTTTCTTGATGATATTATTCGGAAAGAATCTTATTCGCACCCAGATAATTGGTATGATGAAGTTTGGTCATCTATTATTGCAAACGATGGTTCAATTCAACATCTTGAATGGTTAGACGAAAATACAAAATTTTTATTTAAAACTGCTATGGAAATTGATCAAAGATGGATTATTGAGTTAGCAGCGGATCGCCAAGAATTTATAGATCAAGCACAATCAATAAATGTTTTCTTCAGACCAGACACAAACATTAAATATCTTCATGCTATTCATTTTATGGCATGGAAAAAAGGATTAAAGACACTTTACTATTGCCGTTCAGAAAAAGCTGCAAAAGCAGATAAAGTATTCAAGAAAATTGAGCGCCAAGTAATTAAAGAAATTTCGATGGAACAAATTGCTCAAGGTAATGACTGCCTAGCATGTGAGGGTTAAAATGAATAAGAAAAAAATCGATTTAAAAATAACAGAAGAAAGATCATATTTTAAACCATTCAATTATTCTTGGGCATATGATTCATGGTTAAAACATGAACAAATACACTGGCTTCACACAGAAGTTCCAATGCATGAAGATCTTAAAGATTGGAAAAAGAAATTAAGTAAAGGTGAGAAAGATTTTCTAACAAACATTTTTAGATTCTTCACTCAAGGTGATATTGATGTTGCTGGAGGTTATGTTAAAAATTATCTACCTAATTTTCCTCAACCAGAAATTAGAATGATGTTGCTAGGTTTTGCAGCAAGAGAAGCATTACATATTGCTGCATATTCACACTTAATTGAAACTTTAGGATTACCTGAAACTATCTATAATGATTTCATGGAATATTCTCAAATGAAAGAGAAACATGATTTTGTTACAGATATTTCAAATTTAGGAAAAACAAAGGAAGATATTGCATCGCAAATTGCAACATTTTCAGCATTTACTGAAGGTATGCAATTATTTTCTTCATTTATTATGCTATTAAATTTTCCAAGACATGGAAAAATGAAAGGTATGGGACAAATTATTACTTGGTCAATTGTTGATGAAACACAACATACTGAAAATATGATTAAATTATTTCGAACATATATTGAAGAAAATCCTGAAATTTGGACAGACGTTCTTAAAAAGAAAATCTATACAATTTCAGAAAAAATGGTAGAACTAGAAGATAAGTTTATTGATTTGGCTTATGGTATTAATGAAATGGAAAATCTTTCAAAAGAAGAGGTTAAAAAATACATTCGTTATATTACAGATCGTAGACTTATTTCTCTTGGTTTAAAAGGAATCAATAAAATTAAAAAGAATCCTTTGCCTTGGGTTGAAGAAATGATTAATGCTCCAACTCATACTAATTTTTTCGAAAATCGTTCGACAGATTATGCTAAAGGTGCATTAACTGGTGATTGGTCAGATGTTTGGGCTGTGTGAGATATATACTCCTGTAATAACAATTATAGGAGTATTAAATGACAAACAAAGCAATTACTGGCGAATGCGATTCTTGTGAATCTGTTTATTCGGTAGGATTTACCACAGAAATCGTATCGAATGATATTCCAGAATATTGCCCATTCTGTGGAGAAAGAATCGAAGATATTGTTGAAGAATCTGTTGAAGATGATCTTCCCGAAGAATATTCCGATTGGGAAGATTAATTCATGTGGATTTATAATGGTAAAGAATTCACAGAAGATAATATAGGTTCTTATTATGGATTCGTATATTTGATAGAAAACACACTAACAAATAAAAAATATGTAGGTAAAAAATTCTTTTATACATCTAAAACTAAGCAAGTTAAAGGAAAGAAAAAGAAATTTAAGATTTATAGTGATTGGCAAACATATTATGGTTCAAATGAAGAATTAAAAAAAGATGTTGAACATCTAGGTAAAAATTTCTTCAAAAGAACAATTATTCATTTGTGTGAATCAAAAGGTGTTTGTGGTTATCTAGAAGCTAAAGAACAGTTTCAAAGAAATGTATTAGAATCTAATGATTATTATAATTCATGGATCATGGTACGAGTTCATAAAAAACACTTGGGAAAATTAAATGCTTAATGAATTGGTTGAATATAAAAACACTGAATATAATGTTTTGTTTTTTACTCCAGTTTTCGATAAAACTGGATATTCGGGATATAAAATTTCTAGTTATAATTTAGATGATGTTGGTAAACCAATAATCGAATCGAAAATGGGATATCCAACATATCATATTTTTCTTCTAAAATTTAATATTGATAAAGATCAAGTTAATTTTCATTTCGATGAAGAATTTGATGGTGTTCTTTTAGAACCTCTTGAATATATGTCGAGACTGATTCAGGATAAAATATTTGGTGTTATCATTAAAAAATCTGAAAACTCCAAAAAAATTTTTGTTGAAGCAGTCAAAACAATTAAAGAAAATTTGAAGGATTAAATATATTATGATCTTATTAGACTTAAATCAAGTTATGTTCTCAAGCGTTCTTTCACAAGATCCGAAAAAGAGAAACATTTACGACGAAAATCTTATTCGCCACATTGTTTTAAATACATTGCGTTCTTTTAATCGTGAATACTCACAAAAGTTTGGAAGAATGATTTTATGTGCGGATTCAAGAGATTACTGGAGAAAAACTGTATTTCCATATTATAAAGCTGGTCGAAAAAAGGTTCGAGATGCGTCAACAATTGATTGGGATGTTTTGTTTCCTATGATGAATAAGATCAAAGATGAACTTCAAGAACATGGACCATATCAATTTATTATTGCTGAAAATGCAGAGGCAGACGATGTTATTGGAACTTTAACTCCAATTATTATTCTAAGTGAAGATGTTTTAATTATCTCAAGAGATGGTGATTTTGTCCAACTTCAAAAATATAATGGAAAATTCAAAGTAAAACAACTTAATCCTATTACTAAGACGTTCATAACATCTAATAATCCTGTTGAAGATTTAAGGATTAAAATTATTAAAGGTGATAGTGGAGATGGAATTCCAAACATCCTTTCACCATCAGACACTTTTGTGACTGGTACTAGACAAAAAACCATTACAAGTAAAAAACTTAATGAATTTCTTACTATTCCAAAGGATAGATTGGAAGAAATTGCTCTTATTGGTTATTCAAGAAATGAAATTTTAATCGATTTTGATTTTATTCCAAAAGAAATTAAACAAAAGATCATATATAATTTTAACGAACCGTTTAAGAAAAACAAACAAAAATTGTTATCTTATTTTATTCAAAATAAACTAACCACATTAATTGAATGTATTGAGGAATTCTAATGAAAAACATGTATGAAGTATTTGACGAGTTTGAGAAGGCTCGTACAAAAAAAGATAAAATTCAAGTTATCCAAAACAATCTTTCACCAACTTTAGTGAAAGTTTTAGAATATACATATCATCCAAATTATCAATGGAAAATTAAGGAAATTCCAGATAATTATAAAGTACCTGATACTTTACCGGGTGTTTCTTATGCACATTTAGGTACAGAACTTCGAAGAATTTATTTGTTTCAAGAGGGTCATCCATCAGCAGAAGCTATCGATGAAAGTCGCCGAAAAGAAATTCTGATTCAATTTTTAGAATCATTGGAACCAAGAGAAGCCGAAGTAATTATTGGTATTTTTAATAAAGATTTGGGCGTAAAAGGTCTTAATTATAAACTTGTCAAGGAAATGTTCCCGAATATGCTTCCTTGATTGTTGTAGAAAAGCAACAGCCCGTCTTGACAGGCGGGCTTTTTTATTGTATAATATCATTAAGATGGAGAATTTAAAATGTATAAAAACGAATGGGTCGATCAAATGTTGGAATATGCAGATTTAATTCATAAGACATTATCAGATTTTTATCGTGATATGGAAAATATTTTTGTTGATGATTTTGTTGAAGTTATGATGAATGAAAACCCAGCTTTGGCTATTAAATTATTAGATTCTCTTCAGAAACATTTGAATAAAGGAGAAAATCATGAAACAAATTGAATGGCAATCATTATATCAAGTAGTTAGAATGTGGGCAATTCTGAGTGAAATGCAGAAAGATCTAGATACATATTTTCCAGAACAAACATTATATTATCCACCTGGTGTAAGGTAAAATGCTAAAAAACGAAAAAACAATTCTTGCAAAACTTCTTTCAAATGAAAACATCAACGTTATGCATAATAACGTTGAAACAGCAAGCTTTGATCTAGAATCAAGAACTCTTACTCTTCCCATCTTCAAAGAAGAACTAAGTAATACTCTTTATGATCTTTTTATTGGTCATGAAGTAAGTCATGCCAGAAATACTCCTCCACAAGGTTGGCACGATTCAATTATTGACCTAAAGATTCCACGATACATCGTGAATATTCTTGAAGATGTTCGTATCGAGAAGTTGATTAAGCAAAAATATCCTGGTCTCAAGAATTCTTTTTTTCAAGGATATAAAGAACTATTCGATAAAGGATTTTTTGGTTCAACTAATCTAGAATCTTTTATGTTTCTCGATAAAATCAATATTTACTTTAAAGTAAGTGCATATGCAAAAGATATTTCTTTTACTCAAAGTGAAAGAATGATCATTGAAAAAATTGATAAAATGAAATCCTTTGAAGATGTTGTAGATATGGCAAAATATCTACATGAACTTCAAAAGAAATATGATGAAAATAAGAAGAATAAAAAAGATTTTGTTCTTCCTGATGACTCAGATTTAGAAGAATCCGATGAAAACAATTCTTTTGATTTTGAAGGTTCTTCATTTGCCGGAACTCAATTAGATGATTCTGATGAATTGAAAGGAAATGAAAAATCTAAAGAAAAAAAAGATACTCTACAGATTCGTGAAAAAGATATAGTCAATCAAGAAAAACTTGAAGAAAAACTTCAAACTGAAGGTCTTGATCTTGGAAAGAATAAAACTGAAAAAGAACTAGAAAAATTCAAGAGTATGATGACAAAAAGAGAAACGTCAACATATTGCATTACACCAACTTTCATTCTTGATAAATTAATTGTTGATTACAAGACTGTTGCAAAAGAATTAGGAAGAATTGTTTCAGATCCAAAAATTTATAGAAAATTTGTCAAAGAAAACGGTAAAACAGTATCCTATCTTGTGAAAGAATTTGAACTTCGAAAGAACGCAAAACAAATTCAAAAAGCACAAATTAAAAATACTGGCGATCTTGATATGAATAGAATCTTTTCGTATAAGTTTACCGAAGATATTTTCCGCAAGAATACTGTTGTTGATAATGGAAAATCACATGGAATGATTATGTATCTAGATTGGTCAGGTTCTATGGAGAATTATATTCACAAGACATTTAAACAAGTTCTTGAACTTGCTCTTTTCTGTCGAAATGTGAATATTCCATTTGAGGTCTATGCTTTTACAGATTGTTATAAAACCATTGTAGATAGAGATGTTGATGTTTTTGAAAATGATCGTATTCTAATTGATAATTTCAAATTACTTAATTTGCTAAGTAGCAGAATGTCTGGTAGAGAATTCAATCGAATGTCTGAGCTTTTACTCGATGTAACTAGAAATACAAATAGGAGAATGCCACATAATTATCATCTTGGTGGCACTCCACTTCATCAAGCTATTTTAAGTTCAATTCAAATCATTGACGAATTCAAAAAAAGAACAAGAGTTGATAAGGTAAATCTGATTTTTCTGACAGATGGAGATGGTGAAATTCTCTCATCAAAATATGAGATCGATAAGAGTGGATATTTAAAAAATAACTCTTATTTTAAACGTTATAATAAGAATTATAAGGTTAGTAATATTTCATCAGCGGATAATAATTACATTCACTATTCAGAAAATAAGAACATTTTTGTTAATTTTGAAAGAGATAAAAGGAATCAAGATCAAGTTCTTTATGATCTAGTAAGAAAAGTTACTGGTGTTAATATTATGGGTTTTTATTTGACAAGATATTATGATTTTTATCATGCTGTTAAAAAGATTAAATTAAACCCAGAAGAAATAAAAAAAGGTTCAGAATTTTTTGAGAAGGAACATTATTATCTCGCTGGTAAAGTTCTTGGATATGATGAATATTTTATTCTCAAGACAGATATTCCTAATCCAGAAGATATTAGTAAGATGAAAGAATCTGATCTGGAATCTATTTTAGAAAAATTCTATGAAATCATGAAAGATAAGATTAAATCCAAGGTTATTTTGAATCGATTTATTGAACTTATTATCTAAGAAAGGTATGAATGATGGGTCGTCCACGTAAAATTAGAGTAAATCCAGTCGAATCTGTCGGATCCGGCATCACCGGCAATCCAGTTCTCTTTGAGGAAGTGAATATTGCAGATCAAACACGTAGAATTTCTGATCTAAATGACAAATTTACACCTCTAATTGCACAAAAAGCGATTGCAAATCATATTTCCAATCATGGAACATGTTTCGAATCACTCGAAAAAGTTCTCAAGACGAATAAGTTAAGCAATGATATTCTTCGAAGCATCTATATTCCCATTTCACTTCATGGTCTTAAGTGTGATGAAAAGTATCTAAAGCCTATTCTTGATTCTGAAATTCGAAAGCTTAGCAAGCTTAACAAACTTGAGACAATGGATCGAGAAGCTAAGAATACTGTGAATATCGTCGATGAAAAGCCCAAAGAAAAAATAGAAAAAGAGATTATTGATGGTGCTCTAGCAACATTTGAGAGTTTTTTCGATGATATTATCTCAGGAAAAGAAGTAGATTCAACAAAAATTGCCCATCTTTTCACTCTACCTCAATCGAAAGAATTGGTAGCTTATGTAGAAAAAAGAAAAGAGACATTTGAAGAAGATTATGATTGTTTTCCCGAATATTATAGCAATATTCCCAAGAGAATGTTCAATAAGATTCTCAAGATGATGGACGAAATCCTTGAACCAACGAGTAATGCTCGTAAGTTAGTGCAAGAGAAGAAAAAACGAACCACTCCAAGAGTAGCAAAGCCAAGAAACATCCTCAAGGCGGTCGAAAACTTCAAGTATGCTCAGGTATTTGAAGATCGTAAATCACTTCATCCAAGCAAAATTGAAGGATCAAAAATCGTATTTCTCTATGATATTCAGACGAAGAAAATGATTCGAATGCAAAGTCAAGTGGGAACTACTCTAAGTATCAAAGGAACCACTATTTACAATGTAGATATGAACTCAAGTAAATCGTTCCGAAAGAACATTCGAAATCCCGATATTTTCAAACAAATGCTGCATAAACTAAATGCATGCAAAGAATATGATGATTTTCTGAAAGTTATTCATTCAAAGAATCTTGAATTAACAACAACAAGAACAAATGATCATATGATTATTCTATCTGCTTTTTAATAAAAAATGAACTACTTAAATCATTTCTTCAGTTTGGGTATTATCGATATTAATCTCATGTCAGTAATGATTGGATTAATTATTGGTGAATTGAATGGATTCACAAGACATGGAAGAATGAGAACCTTTGTGATTATTATTGGTTATCTACTATCCATTATAGTATTTTATTGGGGTAGATCAAAGTCATATTGGTAATCTCTCTGCAAGGTTTTAACATTGGTACCCGAAAACTCCTCCGGAAATAAAAAAAGGTACCAAAAAATTGGTACCCGAAAACTCCTCCGGAAATAAAAAAAAAGGTACCAAAAAATTGGTACCAGAAAACTCCTCCGGAAAAACTCCTCCGGAAAATTTTACCAGAAAACTCCTCCGGAAAAACTCCTCCGGAAAAATTTTACCAGAAAACTCCTCCGGAAAAAGTGGACCAGAAAAAGTGGACCAGAAAAAGTGGACCAGAAAAACTCCTCCGGAAAAAGTGGACCAGAAAAACTCCTCCGGAAAAAGTGGACCAGAAAAAGTGGACCAGAAAAAGTGGACCAGAAAAAGTGGACCAGAAAAAGTGGACCAGAAAACAAGTTACCGCTTAGCCAGTTTGGGCATTTTGACTTTTTTTTAATTTCACTTGGTTTTTCAGAAAAACCAAGATTACTCAAGATTCTTCAGTAGATCAAGCGCTTCCCAGACTACCAGAAGAATCATTAGACCGAACAGGAATTGGATTAGGATTTGCATGATTTAGTTGGATTCTGTGGTCACTTCAAACAGGAAAGATTCGGGCAGATTTTGGAAGCCGAGAACGACGCGAGCCATTTCCAGATTCTTTTCCAGTTGGTCCAACGCCGTGTTAAGACAACCGGCTTGGACTCGAACGACGAATTGTTGGTAGGTAAAAACGTAGTTGCGTTCCATGGTAGGGTTCCTGTTTCGATCTGGTATGACTCTAGTTTACTCTTGTGCCTGGCACTCGTCAAGCAGGGAATTGCAACAATTTGTACCTCTGACGCTGGTATGGAATTAAGTATATTCTTCCTCTGACCAGAACCGGAGGTGGCTGATGTCCACTGAACCTTCCTTGCCACTGCGAAGCCATTCTCCCCTATTGCGAGTCCAGACGCAGCTCGCTTCGGTTTCGGTGCAGTATCCACAGTCCACATAGGTTACCAGGTAGGATGCAGGATAAGGCGTATCGAAAACAGCATTCAAGTCGGGACGAATCATCATGATGCGTTTCTCAGTAGATTATCGTTGTTGGAAAACGGGAGCCTGGATTCGCTGCACCTTACGTTGCTTCCGATCCAGTTTGGCTGGCACGGATTGAATGCGATTTCCTTGCTTCAGGAATTCCAGCAGGGCTTGCGCGACTTCGAAGTCGGCTTGAGTGATGGGCTTGGACGAAGTCATGGTTTGGTAGGGTTCCTGTTTCGATCTGGTATGACTCTAGTTTACTCTGGTGGTGCCAACAGTCAAGCAGAGAATTGCAACAATTTGTACCTCTGTTGCTTGGAGACACTCTCGAAGAAGCTTGGTGATCACGTGTCTGGCTCTTAGCGCCTGATACCGAGATGGAACAGAAGCGGTGGAAACACAAAAAGATCCTTTGCGGACCAATTTCGATTGAAAACTCTAACGTCCCATAGTATTCGGAACTACTTTACTACCACTCGGCTCTAAAAACACCATTATACCTATCTGCATGAGTGGGTACCCTTTACCGACAATACCCGAACCAATCCTAAGGTCCTTTCTTTGATAGTCTGCAATCATTATCAAAAATGGATTCATATTTTATATTCTAGAACACTAGTGCCAGTGATGCAAACCCGTAGGACATGTGACAATGGTTCAATGAAATAATTTATTATCCACGAAAAGTATTTATAATAATTTTAACCTGAATAAGACTTATTCAGTTGACATATTCATATCACCATTAACGATAGCATAACGAAAAACTCGGGCATTACCAGAAACCCAGGCTTCATCATAAACTCGGGCATCATCATAAACTCTGGCATTACCAGAAACCCAGGCTTCATCATAAACTCGGGCATCATCATAAACGAGTGCTTCATCATAAATCTGGGCTACACCAAAAACTTGAGAAGTACCAAAAACTCTGGCATTACCAGAAACCCAGGCTTCATCATAAAGTTGTGCAGCACCAAAAACTCTGGCATTACCAGAAACCCAGGCTTCATCATAAACTCGGGCATCATCATAAACGAGTGCTTCATCATAAACCAGGGCTTTCCTATAAACTTGAGCAGATCCAAAAACTCGGGCATTACCAGAAACCCAGGCTTCATCATAAAGTTGTGCAGCACCAAAAACTCTGGCATTACTAGAAACCTTGGCTGCACCAAAAACTTGTGCTTCATCATAAAGTTGTGCAGAACCAAAAACTCGGGCATTACCAGAAACCTTGGCTGCACCAGAAACTTGTGCTTCATCATAAACCCAGCAGGAGCATTCCTGAGACAGGTTGTTTTCCGACTGAATAAAACCACCAAGATCACCGGCTTTAACATCACCAAAATCTTTGAGTGCACGAATCCGGTGAAGAATTGTTCCATTGGAATTTTTAATCGTTTCTTGAGTCAATTCATACTTAGCAGACATATTAACTCCTAATATTCAATAGACAATCATATCACCAGAAACCTTAGAATTGCCGCCAACCTCGGCGTACCCATGCACCCGAGCATTACCAGAAACCTCAGCTCGCCCAGAAATGCGAACATTCCCATAAACTTGTGCTTCACCAAAAACTTGAGCTTTATCAGAAACCCATGCATTATCAAAAATCATAGCTCGCCCAGAAATGCGAACATTCCCATAAACTAGGACTTCACCAAAAACTTGAGCTTTATCAGAAACCCATGCATTATCATAAACCCAAGCATTATCAAAAACTAAGGCTCGACCAGAAACTTGTGCTTCACCGTAAACTTGAGCATTATCATAAACCTTAACATCACCGTAAACCCAGGCTTCATCAGAAACTTGTGCTTCACCGTAAACCCAGGCTTCACCAAAAACCCGAGCTTTATCAGAAACCCTGGCATTCTCAAAAACCTTGGCTTTATCAAAAAGCCAACAGGTACCTTCTTGATCCAGATTCCTTTCAGCTTCAATAAAACCACCAAGATCACCGGCTTTAACATCACCAAAATCCTTCAGTGCGCGGATTCGATGAAGGATAATACCATCAATTTCAATCGTTTCTTGCGTTAGTTCATACTTATCAGACATTTTCAATCCTATTATTCAATTCACAATCATATAACGATAAATCCGAGCATCACCAAAAACCCGAGCAAGACCAGAAATCATAGCATGACCAAAAATCAGGGCAGATCCATAAACCCGAGCATTCTCAAAAACTCGGGCTTTGCCGGAAATATGGGCTTCACCAGAAACTTGAGCATTATCACAAATCTGGACATTTCCTGAAACTTGGGCAGCTTCAGAAACTTGAGACTCATCATAAACCAGGGCTTTCCTATAAACTTGAGCAGATCCAAAAACTCTGGCAGAACCAAAAACTCTGGCATTATCAAAAACTTGGGCTCGACAAAAAACCCGGGCATTGCCGGAAACATGAGCAGAACCAAAAACTCGGGCATTATCAAAAACTTGGGCATTTTCCGAAACTCTGGCATCATCATAAACTTGGGCATTATCAGAAACCCAACAGGTACCTTCCTGGGACAGATTGTTTTCCGACTGAATATACCCACCAAGATCACCGGCGTAAACACTACCAAAATCCTTCAGGGCACGGATCCGATGCAGGACAGTTCCATCGCAAACGATCGTTTCTTGAGTCAGTTCATACTTGGCAGACATTTTTATTTTCCTTACGCAAGAATTACGTTTTATGCGAAACTAGGCGACACTCTCTACTACGTTGGCGACGTGACTGGCGAAAGCGCATGGCGTCCAGTACGCCCTTTCAACATCGATAGGAACAATGATACATGAGGGTTGGAGTGTCGTCAAGAAGAATTTTCGATGGTGTTGCAAAGAAGCAACAGATCTGATCCTGTTGCTAAGAAGCAAGATGCCAGATGCCAGTTCAATGGAATTCAATGGAATTCAATGGATTTTATCGATTACACATAACAACCATATCATCATAAAGCTTAGAATCACGAAAAAATCCAGTCATTTCCTGAAGTCCGGGCATTATCCGAGACCCAGGCTAGTCCATTAATCCGGGCGTTATCATAAACCCGGGCAAGTTCAGAAACTTGAGCATTATCAGAAACTCGGGCATTATCAAAAACCTTGGCATAATCGTTAATCCAGCAGGTACCTTCTTGAGAAAGATTCTTTTCTGATTCAATGAATCCACCAAGAGAACCTGCCTTAACGCTACCAAAATCCTTAAGTGCTCGGATTCGGTGAAGAATAATACCATTGAAATCAATAGTTTCTTGCGTTAGTTCATACTTATCAGACATTTTCAATCCTTTTAAAAATTTATATTGAATCGATTCGTGTTTATTCAATAAACAATCATATTATCATAAAGCTTAATATAACCTGAAATCTGGGCTTCACCATAAACTTGGGCAGAACCATAAACCCATGCAAGTCCAGAAACCATAGCATACCCATAAACCCGAGCATTCTCAAAAACTCGGACTTTGCCGGAAATATGGGCATCACCAGAAACTTGAGCAGATCCATAAACCCGGGCTTCATCATAAACCCAGCAGGTGTCTTCCTGAGACAGATTCTTTTTCGACTGAATATACCCACCAAGATCGCCGGCGTAAACACTACCAAAATCCTTGAGTGCGCGAATTCGATGCAGGACAATCCCATCGAAATTGATGGTTTCTTGAGTCAGTTCATACTTATCAGACATATTCAAGATCCTAATATTCAAAAATTTATATTGGATTCGTTGATGTTTGTTTAGTAGACAATCATATTATCATAAAGCTTAGTGTAGCCGGAAATATGGGCTTCACCAGAAACTTGAACAGAACCAGAAACTTGAGCATTGCCGGAAATCAGAGCATTACCAGAAACTTGAGCATTACCAGAAAGCTGAGAAAGTCCATAGACCCAAGACTTACCATAAACTCGGGCTTC
>Ga0078972_1013727_pt1 | contig 13200 bp, 6 predicted proteins | sample YelNatPaOPGAMG01_FD_67568 | JGI IMG/M metagenome (GOLD analysis project Ga0078972, IMG submission 67568) | Hot spring thermophilic microbial communities from Obsidian Pool, Yellowstone National Park, USA - OP-RAMG-01 (SPADES assembly) (version 2) | ecosystem: Environmental > Aquatic > Thermal...
CAGCCCCAGCGTAATGAGCGCATAGATTGCACCGACAGCAATGCCATTCAGAAGCTGCTCAATAAAGGTGTTCATGCTTTTTATACGATAGCACCGCAACAGCCAGTTCGCAAGCATTTTTTCATTATTGAAGCCTGCGCGCTTCGCGGCCATGCCTCCTGGAAACTGAGCCCACTCGTCAAGACCACCTTGTAAGCAATGCAAACTGGATGCAAAACCCTTATACACATAGCCATGTTCGAGCTTGAAATACGTGATATTAGCAGCCCAGACCTGATTTGAAAGCCATATCGTTTTGTCTTTCAAGCGGTCGCACATGAGCCTTACCCTCAAATTCATCATAGACCCCAGCTCCAACTTGGTATACAATTCATGCATAAGAACCAAGAAATCATGTCGGAATCCGAGGCCTTATGCTCAAGCTCGAAGATTTAAAGCCTCATGCAGTCATAAAAGGCATTCTCCCTTCTAGCGCTGTCACGGTGGTGAGTGTCACCTGGTTCGGCTCCGATGCGCTCGAACTCACGTACAAAGATCCCCAGGGCCGTCCAGCCAATCAGCTTCTGTACCGCTCCGACGAAAGCCGCCTTGAACTCGTCGAGCTTGGCCGCCCCTGGAGCTTCGATGGCGATGGCAGCCTTTTTCGCCTTGTATCAGAAGCTCAGCGTATCCGACTCGCGCACCTCTTTGATCCAGTGCTGGCAGTCCACACCTCGGTGGTAGAGCCCTTGCCGCACCAGATCACCGCAGTCTATGAATGCATGCTGCCACGCCAGCCCTTGCGCTTCCTTCTCGCAGATGATCCCGGCGCCGGCAAGACCATCATGGCAGGCCTGCTTATCAAAGAGCTCATGGCCCGCGGCGACCTTCAGCGCTGCCTCGTCGTCTGCCCGGGCAATCTTGTCGAGCAATGGCAGGATGAGCTCTACCAGCGATTTGGCCTGCCCTTCGAAATCATGACGAGGGAAAAGATCGAAAGCTCGAAGACCGGCAACTGGTTTTTAGAAAACGATCTTGTCATTGCCCGCATGGACATGCTCAGTCGGAATGAGGAACTCCAGGAGAAACTCAAAGCCCCCGATTGCCGCTGGGACTTCATCGTCTGCGACGAGGCCCACAAGATGTCCGCGACTTTCTTTGGCGGCGAAGTGAGCTATACCAAACGCTTCCAGCTTGGAAGGCTTCTTTCGGGTCTTACCCGGCACTTCCTGCTCATGACTGCTACACCGCACAACGGCAAGGAAGCCGACTTTCAGCTCTTTCTATCGCTCCTCGACCAGGACCGCTTTGAAGGCAAATTCCGCGAAGGGGTGCATGCCGCCGATGCAAGCGACCTTATGCGACGCATGATTAAAGAACAGCTCCTCACCTTTGAGGGCAAGCCGCTTTTCCCTCAGCGCATCGCCACTACAGTGCCGTACAAACTTTCCGAGGGCGAATCGAACCTCTACGAAGCGGTAACCAGCTATGTCCGCGACGAATTCAACCGCGCTGATTCACTCGAAAACGAACAGCACACTCGTACCGTAGGCTTTGCCCTCATGGTCTTGCAGCGGCGTCTTGCCTCTTCCCCAGAGGCGATCTACCAGTCGCTCAGGCGTCGCCGCGAACGGCTCGAACACAAACTGGAAGAAGTCCAGCGCGCGCAGCGCAGTCTTCCCAATGGTGCCATGGCAGGCAAAGACCTGGATATCGATTTTGAGGATCTCGAGGACCTTGACGATGTTCCCGACGCTGAGGTCGAGACAATTGAAACCGAAGTGCTCGACGAGGCGACCGCCGCGCGCACCATCAGCGAGCTCGAAGCCGAGATTGGGACGCTCAAGCACCTCGAAACACTCGCTGCCACCCTGCGCCGCAGCGGCACCGATACCAAATGGCGCGAGCTGGCCAGCCTCTTGGGGACAGTTTTTACGCCCGCCGCCATTGCAGATGCCACCGCCGACCCTGAGCCGGCTTTTGGTACCGAGTCAGAGGCTGAGCCTCATTTCAAGGCTTCGCCGCACCAGAAAATCGTCATTTTCACCGAGCATCGCGATACGCTCAATTACCTGCATAAGCGAATTGCAACGCTCCTCGGCCGCCCCGACGCAGTCGTCACCATCCACGGCGGCATGGGAAGGGAAGAGCGCCTCCGTGCGCAGGAAGCCTTCAAATTCCAGGCCGAGGTCCAGGTTCTGGTCGCCACCGACGCCGCAGGCGAAGGTATCAACCTCCAGCGTGCCCACCTCATGGTCAACTACGACCTGCCCTGGAACCCCAACCGCATCGAACAGCGATTTGGCCGCATTCACCGCATAGGCCAGACAGAAGTCTGTTTCCTCTGGAACCTCGTTGCCACCGACACCCGCGAAGGCGAGGTGTACAAAAAACTCCTCGATAAACTGAGCGAGGCTCGCAAGGCGCTTGGCGGTCAGGTTTTCGATGTGCTGGGCAAGCTTCAGTTTGAAGGCAAATCGCTCCGCGACCTTTTGATTGAAGCGATACGCTATGGCGAACGTCCCGACGTCAAGGACATGCTCAACAAAGTTGTCGACCATGCCTTCGACCCTGAAAAGCTCAAGGAGCTGCTTGAGGAACAGGCCCTTGTCCACGATGTTATGGATGTCAGCAAAGTCCAGAAGATTCGCGAAGACATGGAACGGGCAGAAGCACGCCGACTCCAGCCGCACTATATCGAATCATTCTTCAAGGAAGCGTTCGCGCAGTTCGGCGGCACGCTGTACAAGCGAGAGCCGGGGCGCTATGAGATAACCCATGTGCCTGCCAGTATCCGCCACAGGGACAAGCTCCTGTGGCTGCGAAGCCCCATTCTCGAGCGGTATGAACGGATTACCTTCGAAAAGGACCGCATTGCGCCGCAGGGTGAGCCGTTATCAGCCTTTGTGTGTCCAGGCATGCCCCTTCTCGATGCGACCATCGATCTCACCCTGGAAAAACATGGTGAGCTTCTAAGACGTGGTGCAGTGCTTGTCGATGACAAAGACCTTGGTACTATCCCCCGGATGTTCTTCTACCTTGAGCACGCGATCCAGGATGCAAGCCAGATGCGCTCGGGCGAACGGCGCGTCATTTCGAAACGCGTCTTGTACATCGAGATGAATGCCCAGAATCAAACATGGCACATTCACTATGCCCCCTACCTCGACTATCGCCCGCTTGCCCAGGACGAACCCACTTTCGATGCGATCCTTGCCCGGCCCGAGTGCGCATGGATTACCAAAGATCTCGAAACCACCGCCCAAACCTATGCGGTAACCAAGGTCGTGCCAGAGCATCTCGAGGAAGTGCGCGCACGCAGGCTTGCGCACATTGAAAAAACCCGCGATGCGGTCAAGGACAGGCTCACCAAGGAAATCAACTACTGGGATCGCCGAGCCGAGGAGCTCAAGGCGCAGGAAAAGGCAGGCAAGCCGAATGCGCGTCTCAACTCGCAGGAAGCCCGCAAGCGCGCGGATATTTTGCAGGAACGCTTGCGCATAAGGCTCAGAGAGCTCGATCTTGAAGCGCAGATTTCGCCCCTTCCGCCAGTCATCCAGGGAGGATTTGTCGTGGTTCCTCTGGGGCTCATCCATGCGATGCAAGGCAAGAGCCTTCCGAATTCGACCTATGCAAAGGAGACACAGGAGAGTGCAGCCCGCGCCCGTGCCATTGTCATGGAAGTTGAGCGCCGCCTGGGATACGAGCCTGTGGATGTCGAACTGCTGAAACTCGGGTACGATATCGAAAGCCATGTTCCAGGCACAGGCCAGATGAGATTTATCGAAGTAAAAGGCCGGATATCCGGTGCTCCAATCATTACCGTGACGCGCAATGAAGTATTGTATTCGCTCAACAAACCGGATCAGTACATCCTCGCCATTGTCGAATTTTTCGATGACGACAGCCACAAGGTGCACTATGTGCGCAAGCCCTTTGCACTTGAACCCGATTTTGGCGTTGTGAGCCAGAACTATGACTTTGCAAGCCTTTTGGAAAAAGCGGAGGAACCGAGATAAAGCGAACCCAAATATGAAAAAATTAGGCAAATTATGAGAAATTTTCACAAAATCTGCATTATTTTCTTGCTTTTTTCGCAAAATCCGCTACAATAAGAGCAACGGAGGTCACTATGCTGATCCGCTCCACCTTTGCCAATCTGTATTCCTTCGATGCTCCGCAGACAATCAGCTTTATTGCGGGCAAAACAAGAACTCTTGCTCACCACATGCAGAAAAAGAATAACCGCAATCTTCCATCGCTCTTGAAATCGGCGATCGTATATGGCGCCAACGCCTCCGGTAAATCGAATCTCGTTAAATGCTTCAATTTTGCCAGAAATCTCATTGTTTACGGCTTAAAGATTGATGACCCCATACCAAGGACGCCCTTTCGCCTACGAGCAGGTGCGACTCTGGAACCAAGCTGGTTCGAATTCGAGCTCGACCTTGATGGCCAGATGTATGCATACAAACTTGTTTTTGATGATACCGCCATTAGTGGAGAATCCCTGACCCAGCTCTTCCCAACCTCGGAAAAATTGCTTTTCACAAGGACCTGGGACGGCAAAGCATCTGTCATCGAATTTCCTGAAGAGAAATTTGCGAACAAAAACGAAGAAAACCGATTCAAATTCATTGCACAGAACACAAGGCCGAACCAGCCATTCCTGACCGAAACCGTCGAGAGCAACAGCGATAAATACCGCAGTATCTACAACTGGTTCAGATACGGAATACAGATAATCTATCCAGAAGCAATCTATTCAGGGGCCCTCCCAAAATCGGAAGGGAGAACACCATCGATCTATGAAACATTTTTCAAGAACCTGGGGCTCGGCATTACTGCAGTAAAAGAAGAGCCATTGGACATCAAGAGTCCATTGAAAGATATTCCCGCCGAATTGATAAATGATATCGGCAAAGATCTGAAAAATGGAATGCAGATGATCCTTCATGGGTCTGGCAAGTCCCGCTACCGGTTACACAAGACCAAAGAAGGGGTCCTGGAACTCTATAAAATCGTTTTCTATCACGAAACCTCAGATACCCACGAAGAAATCCCCTTCGATCTCAAAGATGAATCGGACGGCACCATACGATTGATCGACCTCATTCCAGCTCTCGCTGACCTGTGCGATACAGAAAAGCTCTATGTAATCGACGAACTTGATCGCAGTATGCATGCCCAGCTGACAAGAGCCTTCCTTGAATACTTTTTCTCGTGTTCGACGTCACGGAGCCAGATTCTGGCAACGACTCATGAGCTCGACCTTCTCGATCTCGATTTGCTTCGCAAAGACGAAATCTGGTTTGTGGAAAAGGATAACGCTTTTACATCCCATCTCTATTCGCTCGAAGAATTCAAACCACGATATGATAAGGACATTAGAAAGGGCTATCTCCAGGGCAGGTTTGGAGGAATTCCCATAATCAGGAACATCACGCGTACGGGATGGGGAAAATGAAGCCGCGCCGTTCGATGACTCGTCTAAGCGGAATACGTGATGCAAGCATAATCTGTATTGCCTGCGAAGGTGCTGATACAGAACCCTCCTACTTTAATGCGTTAAAAACGAAGTATGTCGCCTTTCCTTCAAGGATTCATCTGGATATTGTGGAACGAGAAGACGCAAGCCTTTCAGCTCCTGATCACATCATTGCAATGCTCGACAGAGAAAAAAGAAAAAATGGCCGCCATCCTGATGATCAATACTGGATAGTGATTGACTACGATCGATGGGGCGAGCAGAAACTACGCCAGATTGCCCAGAAAGCCTCCCAAAAGCTATATATGCTTGCGGTGAGCCGTCCCTGTTTTGAGGCATGGCTGCTGTTGCACATTGTTTCGGAAGAAGAACTCGAAAGCCTTGCCCTGCAGGTGTCTGAAGCTGAAGATTGCAAAGCTGTCGAGAACATGCTACGCACGAAGCGCGGGCACTATAACAAAAAGCTCAATGACGCTGCAGAATATGTGGACCGGGTAGAAAATGCGATCAGAAATGCAAAGAAGCTCGACGCAGCAACTACCAATCGCTGGCCCCAATCCTTTGGATCACGAGTATATCTTCTGTGCGAGCAGATTATTGAACACAAGAGGTTCCCATGAAATATCCTAAAAAACTTATTGAAGTAGCCCTGCCGCTCGAGGCGATCAATGAGGCCTCAAGCCGCGAAAAATCCATACACCATGGACACCCGAGTACGCTCCATCTGTGGTGGGCACGCCGTCCGCTCGCCGCCGCCAGAGCGGTTATCTTTGCACAGATGGTGGATGATCCTTCTGCATGGCCAGATCTTTTCCCCACTGAAAAAGCTCAGGAAAAAGAGCGCCAGCGCCTCTTTAGGATTATCGAGGAACTGGTGCAGTGGGAAAACACTACCAACGAAGAAGTGCTCCAGAAGGCCCGGGATGAAATCTGGGCAAGCTGGCGCAGGTCCTGCGCAGCCAATGCCGACCATCCCAGGGCAGATGAGCTTTTCAACCGCACGAAGCTTCCTGCCTTTCACGACCCCTTTGCGGGAGGAGGCTCATTGCCCCTCGAAGCCCAGCGGTTGGGGCTGGAAAGCTATGCAAGCGACTTGAACCCCGTGGCGGTGCTCATCAACAAGGCGATGATCGAAATTCCGCCGCGGTTTGCAGGGAGGCCGCCGGTCAATCCCGAAGCTCGGTCTAAAAAGGAGCTCATCGAGCGGCAATGGAAGGGTGCGCAGGGTCTGGCCGAGGATGTGCGCTACTACGGCCAGTGGATGCGCGATGAGGCGGAAAGGCGTATTGGCCATCTGTACCCCAAGATCGAGATTACTGATGAAATGATCCGTGAGCGGCCTGACCTTGTACGGTATGCAGGGCGCACGCTCACGGTCATCGCCTGGCTCTGGGCGCGGACGGTAAAAAGCCCGAACCCCGCCTTTGCGCATATCGATGTGCCTCTCGCTTCTACCTTCATGCTGTCCACCAAGGCAGGCAAGGAAGCCTATGTGGAGCCAGTAATTGAAAAGGATGGATACCGCTTTACCGTAAAGGTGGGAAAGCCGAAGCATCTGGAGGCAGCAAAGAGGGGGACTAAGCTCGCCCGGGGTGCTAATTTTCAGTGCATTATTTCGGGGGCTGTTATAAATGACCCATATATTAAAGCAGAAAGTATGGCAGGCCGGATGGGAGCAAAACTTATGGCTATTGTCGCCGAGGGTGATAGTGGCCGTGTCTATTTTGCCCCGACAGCAGAACATGAGCACATTGCAGCACAGGCGAAACCAGAATGGAAGCCAGAAGTCTTAATGCCGGGAAATCCTCGATGGTTTTCCCCTCCACTATATGGTTTAACCTCCTTTGGCGACCTATTCACCCCACGCCAGCTCCTTGCCCTCACCACCTTCTCCGACCTGGTAGGCGAGGCAATACAGCGTATCGAAGCGGATGCCCTCGCCGCAGGCCTCGATCCCGACAAGCGTCCCCTGCGCGAAGGCGGCACCGGTGCCCGCGCCTATGCTGAGGCCGTGGGGGTGTATTTGGGGTTTGCACTTAGCAAGCAGGCTGATCTTGGGAATAGCCTATGTCGATGGGAACCAGTTGCGCAATGCCCTCGCCAGCTTTTTGGACGCCAAGCAATTCCAATGATATGGGATTTTGCAGAAGGCAACCCTCTTGGCTCAAGCTCAGGTAGCTGGAATGTATTTATTGATGGGATAGCAAAAGCATTTTCAAACACATTCGAAATAGTTTCTAGCAATATGATAGGTACAGCTTTTCAAGCCGATGCAGGGACACAAGATGTTTCGCTTGATAAGATAATATCTACTGACCCACCTTATTATGACAATATTGGATATGCTGATCTATCGGATTTTTTCTATGTCTGGTTACGGCGCGCCCTGCGCTCCGCTTATCCGGAGCTATTCAATACCCTGGCAGTACCTAAAGCGGAGGAACTTGTAGCCACTCCCTACCGACATGGAAGCAAAGAGCAAGCTGAAAATTTCTTTTTGGATGGCATGACTAAGGCAATGCATTGTCTTGTTGAGAAAAGTCATCCTAATTTTCCTGTTACTATCTACTATGCCTTTAAACAAACAGAAACCGAAACAGACAAAGGCGTTGCCAGTACTGGTTGGGAAACATTTCTTGATGCAGTTATCCATGCTGGCTTTTCAGTAACTGGTACATGGCCTATTCGTACTGAAAATGATAGCAGAATGATTGGACAAGGAACCAACGCCCTCGCCTCCAGCATCGTCCTCGTCTGCCGCAAGCGCGACCCGCAAGCCCCAACTGCCAGCCGCCGCGAGTTCATGGGTGAACTGAAGCAGGAACTGCCCAAAGCCCTGGCGCACCTCCAGCACAGCAACATCGCACCCGTGGACCTTGCCCAGGCGGCTATCGGCCCCGGCATGGCGGTCTTTACCCGCTATTCCAGCATCCTCGATGCCGAAGGCAAACCCATGAGCGTTCGCGAAGCCCTTGCCCTCATCAACCAGGTACTGGACGAAACCCTTGCCGAACAGGAAGGCGACTTCGATGCCGAAAGCCGCTGGGCCCTAGCCTGGTTCGAGCAGTTTGGCTTTGCCGAAGGCGAGTTCGGCGTTGCGGAAACCCTTTCCAAGGCCAAAGACACAAGCATCCAGCGCATGGCAGACTCTGGCATTGTCGTTGCCGGCAAAGGAAAAGTCCGCCTCTTGAAGCCCGAAGAACTCCCCGAACAATGGGATCCAAGCAGCGACAAGCACCTAACAACCTGGGAAACTGTGCATCACCTCATCCGCGTCCTCAATGCAGGCGGAGAAAGCGCCACAGCTCAGCTCGTCGCCAAGCTCGGAGCCACTGCTGATACCGCCCGGGAGCTCTGCTACCGCCTCTACTCCATCTGCGAACGCAAAAAACGTTCCCAGGAAGCCCTCGCCTACAACACCCTCGTGCAGAGCTGGCCCGAAATCCTCAGGCTTTCCAAAACGGCATCTGCCGGCACTACGGTCGCGGGCGAATTGTTTGATGAGCAATAATTTTGATGATCATTAATTATGAAGAAAGCTATGGAAATGTTAGAAAAACATGGTATTGTTTCTATCATGGCTTCACATAATGGAACCGAGCATTCACTTACTCAGAAAATACTTAAAAGAGTATGGCGAAGAGACGGAGGTTCCGTATTCACTGCTGAAGACTTTGCTGATGTAGGTGAACGTGGTGCCTTCAATATAGCTCTTTCCCGCCTTGCAAAACACCTTACTTTTAAAGGCGGGACATCACTATCCAAAGCTTTCGGGTTAATAAGCGGATTTTTGCAAGAATTAATGCCAAATATTTTTATATACAAATATGATGTAGCATTGTAATAGGAGCATCCTATGGCACTTTCCAATTACGAGCGCGTCGGCAAAGCCTTGGAATACCTCAAGAATGGCCTGGCGCCCTTCATCCAGCAGGAAGTCTCCGCGCGTTTCGATGAAGCCAGCGCAAATGCTGCCATACGGGATTTCACCGATGGCGATCGCCTGCTTGCAGGCAAAGGTATTCCCCAGTGGGATGTGGCCGCCTGCCTCAATTTCATGTGGCTCAAATGGAACGAGATCTTCGGCCGGACACTGGGAAATGCAGAACGCAGCCTAGTGAGTGAGCTTAAGGAGCATCGCAACCGGTGGGCTCATCAAGCAGCATTCTCGAGCGATGATGCCTACCGAGTCCTCGATTCTGCAGAACGCCTGCTCACCGCCATCGCTGCGCCGGAGTCTGAAGAGCTCGAAAAAATGAAGAACGAGCTTCTGCGCATTCGGTTCGATGAACAGGTACGCAACGAAAAGCGCAAGAGCTTGAGTTCAACCATAGAAAGTGCCGCCGCAGCGTCCTTAAAGCCCTGGCGCCAAGTGATCACTCCCCATAAAGATGTCGCCTCGGGCCGCTACCAGCAGGCGGAATTCGCTGCAGACCTCTGGCAGGTGCACCTTGGCGAAGGCTCCGACGAGTACCGCGACCCCATCGAGTTCTACCGGCGCACCTATCTCACCGAGAGTCTTAAAAAACTGCTTGCGAATGGTATCAAGCGGCTGACAGGCTCAGGCGGCGACCCTGTGGTTCAGCTTCAAACCAACTTTGGCGGCGGCAAAACCCATTCCATGCTCGCGCTCTACCACTTGTTCTCAGGGGCCAACCCTTCAGAGCTTATGGGCGCTGAGGAAGTTCTCAAGGCCTGCGGTGTCGACACGCTTCCTTCGGTACGCAGGGTTGTACTGGTTGGCAACAAGATTTCCCCGGGTAATCCCAGGCCCAAGAGCGACGGCACCCTCGTGCGCACTCTCTGGGGAGAACTTGCCTGGCAGCTGGGCGGCAGGAAAGCCTACGAGCGCATTGCCGCCGATGACGAACGTGCTACAAGCCCTGGCGATGCGCTCCGAGAACTCTTGAACGAATATAGCCCTTGCCTCATCCTCATCGATGAATGGGTGGCCTATGCGCGCCAGCTCCACGATCAGGGCGACCTGCCCGGGGGTAACTTCGAGACTCACTTCACCTTTGCCCAGGCGCTCACCGAAGCGGCAAAGAGTGCGAAGAATTGTCTCCTTGTCATAAGTCTTCCTGCCAGCGATACCGCTGGCTCACCTCACACCTTTGCCGATGATGCCGAAGTGGGAGGCGAGCGGGGTCGGGAGGCGCTCGCCCGCTTGCGCAACGTGGTGGGCCGGCTCGAATCCTCCTGGCGCCCTGCAACCGCCGAGGAAGGCTTCGAAATCGTGCGCCGCAGGCTCTTCGAGCCCATCCGGGACCCTGCACATTTCAAGGACCGCGATGTGGTTGCTGATGCATTCTCGGAATTCTATCAGAAAGAACAGCAGGAATTCCCTTCGGAGTGCCACACGGTCGATTATGAAAAACGAATGAAGGCTGCCTACCCCATTCACCCAGAGGTGTTTGACCGGCTCTACACCGACTGGTCGACCTTGCTCAAGTTCCAGCGCACAAGGGGAGTCTTGCGGCTCATGGCGGCAGTCATTCACTCGCTCTGGGAAAACGGCGACAAAAACCCGCTCATCATGCCATCAACGATTCCCATTGATGATCCGCGGGTGCAGTCGGAACTGACCCGCTACCTTTCGGACAACTGGGCACCGATTATCGAGAAGGATATCGATGGCCCCAATTCCCTGCCGCTTCAGATCGACGCTGAAGTGTCGAACTTGGGCAAATACGCTGCAACCCGGCGCGTCGCCAGAACGATTTTCCTTGGCTCGGCGCCCACCGCAGATGCCGCACACCATGGGCTCGAAGACCGGCGCATAAAACTTGGCTGCGTGATGCCCGGCGAATCCCCAGCAGTCTTTGGTGATGCCCTTCGCAGGCTCGCCGGCACTGCCACCTATCTCTACCAGGATGGCTCGCATTTCTGGTATTCCACCCAACCGACCGTCACCAAGCTCGCCGAGGACCGGGCCGAGCAGCTTGCACGCGACCCCGACAAGGTCAGCATGGAGATCGAATCGCGTGTCAGGGAAGACCTCAAACAAAAAGGCGATTTCAGCCGCATTCATCCCTTCCCCCATGGAGGCCAGGACGTTCCCGACGACCGCGATGCCAGGCTTGTCGTTCTGGATATCCTGCATCCTTACTCGAAGGATCCGAACTGCGAGGCGGTGCAGGAAGCAAAGCGCATTCTTGAATCTCGCGGCTCCGCGCCGAGAATCTACCGCAATACCCTTGTGTTCCTTGCCGCAGATGCCACACGGCTGCAGGACCTCGATGAAGCAGTCCGCCGCTACCTGGCATGGAAATCGATTGTCAATGAAAAAGTTCAGCTGAACCTGACACCATTCCAGGCAACGCAGGCAGAACAGCAGCTTGCGGCTGCGGATACAACCGTTCAGGCACGGATCCCTGAGACCTTCCAGTGGCTTCTCGTACCAACCCAGCGCACGCCTTCCGACCCAATAGAGTGGCAGCCAATCAAGCTCACGGGGTCAGACCCCCTTGCCGTTCGCGCTTCAAAGAAACTGCGCAACGAAGAGCTTCTAATAGGAAGCTATGCACCGACACGCCTTAGGATAGATCTCGACCGGATACCGCTGTGGCGAGGCAACCATGTCTCAGTGCGCCAGCTCTGCGAGGACTACGCCCGGTATCTCTACCTCACCAGGCTCATGAATTCCGATATCCTTGTATCGAGCATTCAGAGCGGGCTTGCATTGCTCACCTGGGAACAAGATTCCTTTGCCTGGGCCGATGCATGGGATGATCAGGCTCAGCGGTATCGCGGGCTTCGCTTTAGCCAGAGCATACCATTGATCGATCCCGACAACCCGGGCCTCGTTGTAAAGCCCGACGCAGCCCTCAGCCAAATACAAAGGGAATCAAAGCCGACACGCATCGAAATCCAGCCACAAGCGAGCGCCCTCAAACCCCATGAAACTAAAGCATTCCACCTGGCAGCATTCGATAGGGATGGCAGACCCATCCAGCCAGGACAGCCGCAGTGGTCGGCGACAGGCGGCATCATCGACGAAAGAGGTGTCTACACCGCAGGGCCTTCTGAAGGACAGTACGAAGTTCATGCCGAGCTTCAGGGCTTGCATGCGGAGGCGAGGGTTTTCATCAGCGAAGAGGCACAGCCTTCCATGGCAGAACGGCCCCCCACTTCACCTCATGCAACGATGCCCAAGCGTTTCCATGGCACCGTCGAACTCGACCCCGAGCGCGTCGGCCGCGATGCCGGACGCATCGCCGAGGAAATCATCACTCACCTCGCAATCCAAAAAGGCGCCCGGATCAAAGTTATGCTCGAAATCGAAGCGGAACTGCCACAGGGCGCTGACGACAGCCTTGTCCGCACCATCACCGAAAACGCCCGCACTCTGAGGTTCAAGAGTCAGGGGTTTGAGAGGGAGTGAGGCTCACTTTCGACTCGCAGGTTGAGCAGTACAAAAGGGACGGCGAATCGTAGTAAGCGTCAATTTCTCCCCGTTGCTACAACTTTTGAAGGAGCATCGCAACACCATCAAGCATCATCATGTTGATTGAGGAAAAATATTTCAGTACGAGCTCGGCGCCAGCCGGTACGGCAACAGCGCACGCTTGTCTTCAAGACTTTTTGCTTTCGGAAGCTTATCGAAAAGATGGCACAGATAGTGGTAGGGCTCATGCCCATTGGCCTTGGCAGTTTCTATGAGACTGTAGATCCCCGCAGAGGCATGTGCACCCAGCGGCGTATTCGAGAACAGCCAGTTCTTTCGTCCGATC
>Ga0078972_1013730_pt1 | contig 13199 bp, 11 predicted proteins | sample YelNatPaOPGAMG01_FD_67568 | JGI IMG/M metagenome (GOLD analysis project Ga0078972, IMG submission 67568) | Hot spring thermophilic microbial communities from Obsidian Pool, Yellowstone National Park, USA - OP-RAMG-01 (SPADES assembly) (version 2) | ecosystem: Environmental > Aquatic > Thermal...
AACGGCCGGCGCATTGCTTTGAAAGGCGTAGCCCCGTATTTTGGCCCACTGGATTTAGAGGTCATCTCTCGCGGGGAGCGTGGCCCCATTGAAGCCTGCTTTCTCTCCCCCTCCGAGCGCAAGCCGGAGCGCGTGGAGATCCGCCTGCCGCATCCCTTGGGCATGAGGGCCAGAGCGGTCACGGGCGGCCATTACGACCCGAGGCGCGAGACGGTTGTCCTTGAGGGATTTCAAGGGCAGGGCAACATAACGTTGACCTTTTAGGGGAACCTTTGCTATGGGCGGTTTATCATGATCAACGGCAAGAACACGGGTTGCCGCACAGCTGTTGGCGTAGCCGCCTCAGTGGGCGTTGGCGTTTCGGCGAGGCTCCCAAAGCGCGCCCAAGTAACGCAGAGACGAAAGGCCGTGCCCTGGGGGTTCTCCATGTGCATGTAATCGTTGCTGTTCTGGACGGCTAACAGGTATGTGCCACCTTCTGGGGCAATGTGCTCCGGGAAGAGCTCGTCCTGACGGCTGTATCCTTGCCGATCGTTTGCTATCAGCGCTCCTTGCCACCACCAGGCCGCCTTGTTGTCACTCCACAGGTGTAGGGCGGCGCTGATAATGCGCATGCCCGGTTGGGGAGCGTCCAGGTGGAAGGTTTGTCGGATGAGGTGTGTTGTCCCGTCCAGGCCCTCTTGTCGGCCCCGCGCGTCGGGCAACCCCAAGATAACCGCACCGGGAAAGGCCTGCCAAAACGGCACCGCCCAGCCATCCCACCAGACCTGTATGCCGTTACGCCAGGAGCTATCGGGCACAAAGGCCGGCTGGTTCCACCCCTCAGGCGCCGGTGGAGAGGTTACCAGGATGAGCGGTGACTCTGAGGCGTCATCCGAGGCGTAAGCGCGAAAATCCGCTGCAGCAATGCGATATAGGAGAGCCTCCGCCGGCGCAGAGTCGTAGCAAATCTCCATAGAAACTGGCGTCGGGGTCGGCGTGGGCGTTGACGTGGCCGTGGCGGTGGGCGTGGGAATCGGGGTGTCCGTGGCATTGGGCGTCTGAGTTGGCGTGGGGGTCGACGTCGCAGTGGGCGTGGGCGTCTCACAGCGTCGTACTGTCGCCTGAGAGCAGGCCGTCTGCGATTCAAGTTGATCGCTGGACACTGTCAGGCAATTCTCAAGTAACTGGCCATCCGGTACAACCGACCAGATGCGCATTTCCAGGTATAATCTGACCAACTGCCCGGGCGCGACCGCCGGCAGCAGCCACTGAACCGTCCGTTGGCCATCATACATTGCACCTGGGCTGCAATCGTCATCCGGCCAGTCTCCACTATCCCAGATACATACGTCGCAACGTCCAGGACAGATGTCCGGCAAGAGATCGCTGACTCGCACGTTCGTCAGCGTCTGGGTGGTGTTATTGACGAAGGTGAGCGTATAGCGCTGCTTATCCCCTGCACAGATCGGATCATGCCATGGGATGGGCGGATAGACCACGAGGCCCTCTGAGGTGGCCGGGCCGGCATGATACGCCTTAGAACCGGCTAAGGCTACAGGCCCCAGGGATGACACGGCCAAGATCAGGGCAACCAGCAAACATTTGGCTTTGTGCATTTCTATCGTATCCTCTTGGCTGCCTGATGCATCTTGAGCTGGTCACCCAGTACGTAGGCGTAAGCCGCTTATGCCCGCGAAAGGAGAACTCCAAAACAAAGCGGGCGGCGCGATTCGAACGCGTGACAACCTGCTTGGAAGGCAGGAGCTCTGCCAGCTGAGCTACGCCCGCATGAAGTAAGCAGTCGGGGAGAGAGGACTTGAACCTCCGACTTCAGCGTCCCAAACGCTGCGCGCTTCCGGTCTGCGCCACTCCCCGTTTCGGACCAAAAACAGTATAACCGAAAAGCGCCGGCCCGTCAAAAGGTGTTTGCGCTTGCATAAAGTCCCTCTCGGCGTATTATTAGCACACCTATGAGCGTAATAAAAGCCATGTTTTGTCTTGACCTAATTCCCTTTCAATTTATTCACGCACTCTTAACCCCTTTGGTAACTATCGGCGTTCCTCCTTCGTCACACTCTGTGGGGGGGAGCGCTGGGCGCAAGCAGGGGGCGATGGGTGCTAATAAGCCGGGGGATCTTGATGCTGTCTTTGAGCGGTTGTTCAACGCTTACCAGCAACCGATCCTGAACTATTTATATCGTTTGGTGGGCGATGTAGAGCGGGCTGAGGAATTGACTCAGGATGTCTTTCTCAAGGCCTATCGGGCTCTGGCGAGCTTGCCGGCAGATGCAAATCAGCGGGCCTGGCTCTATCGCATTGCCACGAACACGGCATATGACCAGTTGCGCCGCTCTAGGCTGTTGCAATGGCTGCCACTCTTGGAGGAGCGGAGCTTGCCTACGAGTGAGGGCAGCCCTGAGGAGCGCACCGGTGAGCAACAAGCGGTCCAGCAGGCCTTGGCGCAGCTACCGTTCGATTATCGTGCGCCCCTGATCCTTTTCAGTGTACAAGGGTACTCTATCAAGGAGATCGGGGAGATGCTGGGCATATCGGAAGGAGCGGTCAAAACCCGCCTCTGCCGGGCGCGCGAAAAGTTCCGTGAAGTTTACAGGGGAAAGCGATAAGATGGCCTGCGCGGAGTTTAGCGCACAATTAGCTATTTTCCGGGAATTGAGCCCGGCCGAACGCGAGCGGCTTCAGGCTCACTTGGCCACTTGCCCGGATTGCCAGGCAACTCTAGCCGCCTATATGGAACAGGATTGCCTGCTCTCCGCGCTGCCGACGTTGCGTCCCTCGGCTAGGCTGACGGCCGATATCCTGGCCCGCACCATAGGTCGCCGTCGCCTTTCTCGCGCTCCGGCCTGGCGCTGGGCTTCTGTGGCTTTGGTGACCCTGCTCGTTTTCCTAGCGGTCTTGGGAGTAACGATCGGCGCGGCGGCGGAGGCGCTTCCCGGCGATGTGCTTTATCCCGTCAAGCGCGCGGTGGAGCAAGTGCGCCTGACCCTCACCTTTGATCCCACAGCCCGCGAGAGCTATGAGCGCTTGTTGACCATGACCCGCTTGGAGGAAGCCCGAAAAGTGCTCCAACAAGGGCGTGAAGCCGATGTCGAGTTCCAAGGACCTTTGGAAGCCACCACTGATGGCGAGTGGTCGGTGGGCGGGATTGCGGTCCAGGTGCCCCCGGAAGCCTGGGATCAGATGCCGCCGCAGCCGGGCGTAGTTGTCGCGATTAAGGGCCGAGCGGCCGGCGGCCAACTCAGCGCGCGACGGGTGAGCCTCGTGCCGCCTAAGGCAGCAACGCCAACGCTTAAGGTTAGTCCCACGGCCTCGCCCAAGCCCAGTCCTACAGCGATGGCCCAAACTAGCCCTACGGCGACACCTAAGGAGGATGTTGTAGTGTTGCCCACCCTTCGGCCAAGCGTCACGAAGGAGCCGAAACCTCTTCCTAGCCCCTCGTGGACGCCGGACGCCGAAGCGACACGCTCTCTGCGCCGCACCTGGACGCCGAGGATCGTGCCCTTAACTCGCGTGCCTACCCCGACGCCGCGTAGGGCCAAGCCAACCTTTATCCCTTCGGATACACCTGAGGGTGGGGCTACGTCTACGCCGAGGGGCTGGCGTACTCCGTTGCCCTGGCCCACGGTACGTCCCTCGCGCCTTCCCTCCTATACGCCACGGGCGTGGCCGACGAGGACGCCGCGCGTCCCAGCACCGACGCCCAGACCTACGTGGACGCCGGAAATGCCTCAGCCCACGCCTTCGCCCGTTTACACGCCACGCGTCCCCGTACACACGCCCAAGCCCTCGCCAACGCCGAGAGGCCCCGATCCGACGCCCACGCCAAGGGTTTCTGGGCCGTCGCCGACCGCGACCTTGAGCCAGGATCAGCCTTGGCCAACCTCTACCCCGGTGCCGCCGACCCCCACGCCGCGCCCGACCCATACGCCGCTCCCGCCGACAGCGACGCCAGCCCCGCCTACCTCTACGCCAGGGCCGACGCCGACGCCCACTTGTCCTCGCTGTTACACAGTAACCCCCAGAGGAAGGGGGAGCGCACGAGGATAATGGGACTGATGTGTGCAGGCCGGTAAGGGCCCTCTGGGGGTACTTGATGGTGCGAATTGGACCGGTGATGGCGGCCGATTGTAACCTTTTTCGCAAGCCCTTCGTCGTATTGATTGAAAGGGTAAAGCCCCGATTCAAAACCATTTGAGGAGGTATTCGTTATGAGAAGAGCCTTATTGGCTGTGCTGTTCGTTGCGATCATCCTGGCCTTGGCAGTCAGCCCGGCCTTGGCTGACGCGGCGGTGACCAAGAAAGGCCGGCCCGTCGTACGACCCTTTGCTTTGGTAGGCCAAGTAACGGCCAAGGATGATGGTGCCAAGACCATTACGGTGAAGGTGCTCCGGGGTAATAGCGTGGTCAGAGGTTTTATTGGCAAGGAGTTGACGGTTTGTGTCACTGACCGGACTATCTTTCGCCTACACAGGAACGCGCGTACGGTCATCGGCTTTGAGGATGTGGAAGTGAATGACTATGTGAGCATCGGGGGAGTGTATTTGCCCCCTGCCCTTGGAGGCAAATACGTAGCCCTGCGCGTTATCGTTGATGTTCCTGTGCCGACGCCAACCCCCATCCCCACCGAGTGAGGATTGCGATTGGGCCTTGTGCCCTTTCCCCTTCCCCCCTTCGTAAGAGGGAGCCTCCCCCGGCTCCCTCTTCTAACTACTAGGTGTTCTGGACGAACCATTCCAAGAGTTGCTCGGCTTCGGCCTGCGTCCTGGTTGAGGTGCAATAGAGGGTCTTTTCTGGGCGAAGCTCGCGATGCATGACCTTGCACTCCTCCGGTGTGCCCCAGACCTGCACGGCCTTACCCCCCGCCTGGATGCACTGGTACAGCTCTATGTAATTCACGGGGTCACCACGACCCGCACCAGGCACGTAGGAGAGGGTGTGAAGGCCCTTGCTGGCCAGGAGATCGTTCATATGCACCAAGGCCCCTGGTCCATCCCAGTGGTAGATGGCGTGCTTGACGATCTCGGCTTCCTCTTCCAAGGCGGGAAGCACCCAGCGGCGGAACATCGCCGGGCTGATCATGCAGCTAAAATCGCATTGTAGGATGGCCGCGCCTTCCATGGAGTAGAAAACATGGCAGTACCCGTGCTCGCGCATGCGCCCCGCCCGGCTCACAGCCTCCCAGAGCACGGGGAAGATGGCCCGCGCGTCGGCCATGGCTCGGTCGATGACCTCCGGACGTTCAAGGAGATCCAGGCAAAGCCTCTGAGGCCCTCTCAGGGCCGCCAAAAGGTCCATGTTGGTATGCAGGTCGGGTGGGGAAAGGAGCATCTTTCCCGCCATACGCTCTGCAGCCCGGCGGTAATACTCCAACATCCTCTGCCACAGGGGATGCTCGTCATGCAAGCGCAAGGGCAGGGCTTGTTCCCAATCCTCAATGCAGGGTTCTGACCAGTTCGTATCGCCCGAATCCTCGGCCCAGTGCAGTGTGGCTCCGCAGAAGACGGCGACCTCGTCGGGGCCGAAGCTGGGCATAAAGGCCGGGATCGCTTCCCCTCCCCAGAAGGTCGCCTCAGCCGAGGCTAGGGTTCGGGTGATGAGCTCATCAATGTCGCCAAAGGCGCGCTCGCGGTAGGTGAGGGCAGGGCCCGGCGTGCAGCCATCGCGTGGCGCGGTGACGCAGACCACAGGGCGATCGATGATCTCCCCAGCATAATAGGCCTCCCAGCGCTTGGCTGCCTCCTCTAGGTCGGGCTTGAAGGCCAACTTGTGCGAGCTCTGGGCCATCGGTTGTGTCCTCTCCTCGGTTTGTAGCGTGTCTGCAAGGGCCTGAACCCTGGTGATGTCACAACGAGTGGACTGACCTATATGATGCCCAATTGTTTGCCCACCGTGCCAAAGACGTCCAGGACACGATCCAGTTGGGCATCGGTGTGAGTAGCCATGTAGCTGGTGCGCAAAAGCGACTGGTTGGGCGGAACCGCTGGAGGGACCACAGGATTGACATAGATCCCTGCCTCGGCCAGGGCCTTCCAGAACAGGAAGGTCTTCATCTCATCGCCGATGAGGATGGGGACGATGGGCGTCTGGCTATTGCCGACGTTAAAGCCCATCTCACGGTAGCCTCGTCGCATTTTCTCGCCGATGGCCTGTACGCGAGCTACGCGCTCCGGTTCCTCCTTAATGACCTGTAAGGCGGCAGCTACGGCGGCCGCGTTAGCCGGCGACATGCTGGCGCTAAAGATCAGCGAACGGGCATGGTGCTTTATATAGTCAATCACCTGGGCGTCACCGATGATCACGCCCCCTAATGAGGCGAAAGACTTGCTGAAAGTGCCCATAATCAGGTCTACTTGGTCGGTCAGGCCAAAGTGAGCCGCGGTGCCACGCCCTTGGGCTAACACACCTAAGGAGTGAGCGTCGTCAACCATCAGGCGCGCGCCGTATTCCTTACACAGGCGCACGATCTCGGGCAGGGGGGCGATGTCGCCGCCCATGCTGAACACGCCATCCACCACCACTAGTTTGCCTTTGTCTCCGCAGGAGCGCAGGACCCGTTCCAGGTCTTCCATGTCGCTGTGCTTGAAGCGCTTCATCTCGCCGAAACTGAGGCGGCAGCCATCTACAATGCTGGCGTGATCGTCGCGATCGGTGATCACCACATCACCGCGCCCGACTAAAGCCGAGATCGCCCCCAGATTGGCCTGCATGCCTGTGCTAAAGACCAAGCCGGCCTCCTTGCCCACGAAATCGGCCAAAGCTTGTTCCAGCTCATCGTGGAGCCGCAAGTTGCCGTTGAGGAAGCGTGAGCCGGTGCAGCTTGTGCCGTAGCGCTTGATGGCATCTATCGCCGCCTGGCGTACCTTGGGATGGGTGGTCAGCCCCAGGTAGTTGTTGGAGCCGATCATGATCATGCGCTTGCCGTTGACGATGACCTCGGTGCCCTCTGTGTCCTCCAAGGGGATGAAATAAGGGTAGTAGCCTGATGCCCTAGCTTCCGCAGCTCTGGTGAACTTGGCGCATTTCTCGAATAGATCCATATCTAACCTCCATAAGGGACGATGATAATATCTGAAAAAGTGAAACCCTTGGCGGTAACGCGCGATGCGGGCCAGCCCCAATCGTTTTTGATTCTAACCCGTGTAGGCTACCTTGTCCAATGGTTTTGAGAAACGGCCCCTTTGCTTTTTAGATCGGTTTAGAGTATCTTTTCACAGCTATTAGATGGCTTGTTTAGAATGCAACGTTTTTGATTTTATGCAAAGTGGTGATATAATAGAAACAATAAACCTCGGTGTTGACGGAAAGCGGAAGGGAGCATGTCATGCGACAGCAAGTAGATGATTTTCTCAACTCGTTACGGGAAGAGAAGGGCTATTCGAACAATACCATCGTAGCCTATCGCAATGATCTAGAGCAGTTCGCACAGTTCCTAACCAAAGCCGGCAGGACCTCCTGGGAGATGGTCGGCAGGGATGACTTGGTAGCTTACGTTAATTCCTTGCGTGGCGAGCGGGAGTACGCTTCGGCGACCGTAGCCCGGAAGGTTGCGGCAGCCAAGTCGTTCTTTCATCACCTGGTTAGCGTGGGTATCCTCAAGGACGATCCCAGCGCCAAGTTAGATTCCCCCAAAGTGCGCAAGTACTTGCCCACTGCACTCTCGGAACAGGAAGTTGATCGCTTGCTTAGAGCTCCTGCTAACCACAATACGGTCCGCGGGATACGCGATACGGCCCTGTTGGAGCTCCTCTATGCGACCGGCATGCGCGTCAGCGAGGTTGTAGATCTGGACCTTGAAGACATTGATTTGGAAACGTGCTCTGTGCATTGTGTCAATAAGAGCGGCAAACATAAGGAACGTACCATTCCGATCCATCGGCGCGCTGCTGATGCGCTGGCCAAGTATCTGGATAACAGTCGCCCCAAGTTGGTGCGTAACGAGAACGAACAGGCTTTATTCCTCAACCACCGCGGCTATCGGCTTACCCGCCAAGGGCTATGGCTGATTATCAAAAAATATGTTGAGGAAGCCGGCATTCAGGCCCCTGTGACTCCCCATACGCTGCGACATTCCTTTGCTACGCACCTATTGAATGGCGGAGCGGACGTGCGCGAAGTACAGGGATTGTTGGGCCATGCGAATGTGTCCACAACGCAAGTGTATACGCAGCTCAACCAGGAGAGGCTGCGTGAGGTCTATGACGAGGCCCATCCCAGGGCGCACTGACGAGCTTACCGAGGTTTAGCCCTCTAGATTTTGAGTGGCCAACCGGAAGGCTTTGCCGAACTACCGCGTCAAAATGGTGAGCGAGCGTGATGGCGGAGTATATAACACGCCAGATGGTCGTCGAGGCGGCCGAATATATACGGAAGCGTGGTTGTTCTTGCCCCCATGTTGGCCTCATCCTTGGATCGGGCCTTAACGCCGTCGCTGAGCGCGTCCTAGATGCGAAGATCATCCCTTATAGGGAGATCCCTCACTTCCCTAACTCAACCGTCCCTGGCCATGCTGGTCGCTTGCTTCTGGGATGCTTTGGGGGCTTGGAAACCCTGGTGATGCAGGGGCGCGTCCATTACTATGAGGGCTACTCGCTGGCTGAGGTCACCTTGCCCGTTCGCGTCATGCAACTCTTGGGCCTGGACACGCTGATCGTGACCAATGCTGCCGGAGGAATCAGGCCCGGTTTGCGTGTGGGTGACCTAATGGCTATCACCGATCATATCAATTTCGTCGGCATGGCCGGCCATCATCCGCTTCGGGGCCCCAACGATGAACACTTTGGGCCCCGTTTTCTTGACATGACCCGTGCCTATGACCCCGGACTGCTCGAGCTGCTACGCGCGGAGGCCAAAGAGCAAGGGGTGCCTTTGCAGGAGGGAGTCTATGCGATGCTCGCCGGCCCCAGCTTTGAGACCCCTGCGGAGGTGCGGTTCTTGCGCGCGATCGGGGCTGATGCGGTGGGCATGTCCACAGTTCCTGAGGTCATCGTTGCCCGCCATGGAGGACTGCGCGTGTTAGGAATATCGCTGATCAGCAACGTTGCTCACGATTCGCTGGCAGCGGGGGAAAAAGCCTCACATGAGGAGGTGTTGGAGGCAGGTCGGCGTGCTGAGCCTATACTGGCTGGGCTGCTTGAGGGGTTTTTGCGGCGTCTCTCGCGAGCCCGGATGGAGTAGAAATTGTGCTGGATGTCTTGAACTTTTTGTTCAACCTCATCGATCAGCGGGTGATCTGGCTATATGTAGCTTGTCTGATCGTCATCCTCGTTTATATTCGCGCTTACATCGTGGCCCGTCGGGATCAAGAGAACTCGGTCTTTACGATCGAAAAGGAGGTGGCAGCGCATAGGCAGGGTCGGGCCATGTCGGGCATTGGTGCTGTGTTGGGGATCATGGTGGTGATCACGGTGCTCAAGTTCTACGTATTGCCCTCGGTTGATCTCGCTGCCCTCGTTGAATTCACGCCTACGGTCACTTTACCGGTGCCGACAAGGGCGGCCACGAACACGCCCACTCTGCTTCCGACGCCTGTCCAACCTACTGTTACTAATACGCCTAGGTCCTTACGTTCTCCTTCGCCCACCAGCACTCCTGCGCCAACTTTGACGGCCACTCCCCGGACCTGGCCGGCGCAGTGCCCGGACGCAAACGTGCGTATTACCTCGCCAGGGATGAACGCCGTCGTTTCGGGCCGTTTGCCCATTCGGGGTACAGCCAACCACGCTCGCTTCCAATTTTACAAAGTGGAATATGGCCAGGGCGAAAAGCCGACCTCCTGGCACGTCATCAGCGACATTCATAAGGTGCCGGTGGTCAATGGGACGCTTGAAGAGTTGGATACCAAAGCTTTGCCTAATGGCGTCTATTGGCTACAGCTCGTCGTCGTAGACCAATCCGGCAATTTTCCGCCCCCATGCCAGGTGCGGGTGATCGTCCAAAACTAGGCGTAATTTGAGGATCCCTTGACGAGGCGGTTGTGGATCGTCCTGGCTTTTCTGGTCGTGAGTGTTGGCTGCACCATGCGGGGCGAGGCAGCCCGATTTACAGCTCTCTCGCCGACGATCAGTCTCTCGGCCTCTTGGACCTTGCCCGCTTCGGATACACCGCCGAATACACCGAAGCCGTCCTTCACCGCTCGCCCCACCGCTTCGGCTACAGTGACCTGGACGCGGAAGCCCAGTCCAACCCCAACCCAGACGGCAACGGTAACCCCAACGCCTGTACCGCCCAGGGTGGTGGCCAGCTATCCCCTTGACGGTGACCACGCCGTGCGCGTTGAGCGCGCCCTGGTGATCGAGTTTGACCGCCCCATGGATAAAAGCTCGGTCGGCGAGCGCCTGATCCTTTCCCCGACCGTGGAGGGCACGATAGATTGGCCGACGCCCCGGCGACTCGCCTTTATGCCCAGGGACGGGTGGACGGCCCACGCTTATGAGGCGATCTTGGCTCCAGGGGCTACGGATCTCCAGGGCGTGGCCATGCGAGAAGCGTTTCGCTTGCGCTTTGGCCGCAAGGGACATGGCGCACCGGTGCCGATATTGGTGTATCATCGTCTCAAAAAGCTCGACGATCAGCCCGGCGAGGCTCAGCTTACCTGGACGGTCTCTCCCGAAGCTTTCGCGGCGCAGATGACCTATCTCGTCCAAGGGGGTTGGCAGAGTATCTCCCCTGCACAGTTGGCTGCCTACCTCACTCAAGGCGAGCCACTCCCACGCCGGCCGGTGATGATCACGCTGGATGATGGCTATAAAGAGGTCTACACGCTGGTTTATCCCCTGTGCACCAAACTGGGCCTGAGGCCGGTGCTATTCATCGTGCCTCAATATGTAGGGTATGGGGCCTATATGGATTGGGAGCAACTACGCGAATTGGTCAGGGCGGGTTTCTTCGTGGGCGCCCACGGCTATGATCATGCTGACTTGCGAAAGCTCAGCGACGCGGAGATAGAACGGCAAATAGGGGATTCACAGGCCCTGTTGGCCGAGCGTCTGGGGATCACGGTGGACGCTTTTGCCTACCCTTATGGGCATTACGATCAACGTGCCTTGGTGGCCCTAGAAAAGTACCACTATGTGACGGCCTTTGCCCTTAATCCGAGCATCTTTCAATCCCCGGATCGTCTTTATCAGCTCAATCGCCTGGTGATCACTTATACGACCAGCCTGGCGGAGTTCGCCAGACTCTTACCTCAAAATTGATCGGGGTACTGCGCGAAAGAATGGCTTGCTGCCCCGCCCGTTTCATGTTAGAATCGGCCCTGTTGCGAGGATCCTGAGGGGGAGTCGTGATGATCTCATTTCATGGTTTGAACGGATGAGGGAGAAAACCTCGCTTTTTTTCCTCTTGCCCCTGTTGCTTCCCCTGGGGGGCGCTTGGATAGCCTGGATATTGCCTTCTAGCGGCTCCCTTGGCCGTGCTAGGCGTTGGCTTCATATCTTCGCCCTCTTAAGCGCTGGCGCTTTTCTGGTTGTGCTTGGAACGCATAGGCCCGAAACGGTGAGCTTTCCTTTCTGGGGTCAACCCTTTGACTACGAGGGGTTGGAATTCTCCGTAGATGCCTTGGCGATTAACTTTGCCGCGTTGCTCGTGGGAGTGTTGACGGTCATCAGTTTGTCAATGACCACTCGGCCTATGGATCGCTTTGATACGGTGACCTCACTGATCTTGATAGGATCAGGTGTTGGCACCTGTATGGCAGCTAACTTGCTCACATTATGTTTGATGTGGACCCTGACGGGCCTGGCTTTGTTGGGAATCGGCTTCATTCGGGTGCCCGAAGAAGGCATCCCTCATGCTATTCGCAATATGCTGGGCAATGTGCTTTCCACGTTTGCCCTTATAACGGCGGCGATTTTAGTGATCGTTGAACACAAGACAACCCGTTTGGCGGAGTTGTCATTAAGCGGTGTGTCCTTGGAGCTTTTGATGGCCGCGGCTTTACTACGTCTCAGTGTTTACCCTCTGCCCGGCAGTTTTAAACGTCGCTGGGAAGCACATCTGGCCTCTCTTGGCACGGGAGGGTACCTCTGGTTGCGCATCGTCAGCCTGACGGCGGCAAAGTTGCCCGGCGTCACTTGGCTTATCCCCTTTTGTGGCGGGACGATTTTCGTAACAGCCCTGCTCGCAAGCCTAGCGCCCGACTTTGGCACCTCTCTACCTTACCTGTTGTTGAATGGGGTCGCCCTCATCGTCTGTGCGCCACTTATAGAGACTCAAGTGGGCCTCGGAGTAGCATGGATTGCGGCGATCAATCTGGGCCTATGTTTGGCATTGATTCGTACAGATGTTCAGGTGCGCCCTGTAGGGCCGTTGAGACGCTGGGCGCGTATACCATTGATGGTCGCCTTGGGCTCGCTGACAGGCTGGCCGCTAACGTTGGGGTTCGTCGTCCATTGGTCTTTCCTCAAGCTCTGCTGGGTTGCGGGTTGGCGGGGCTTTGTCTTATTAGGGTCTGTATCCTTCTTACTAGCCTCGGTGCCCATATGGGGCAGGTTGCGGCAAATCCGCTATGAAAGCGGGGAGCGGAATGGGGCGCCTCGTGTGAGCGTATGGATTGCCTGGGGATGTGTGTGTCTTTTGGCGATAGCTCTGCTCGCGTTGGGGATTATGCCCCCTCTCTTGCAAAGGCTCTGGCCGAGGCTGAGCGGCGTCTCGCAATTGCCGGCCTTGTCCGTACTCTTTGGAAAGGGGATCAAGCAAATCGGCCTTTTGGTGCTGACGGTGGTCATCGTGCCCATTTTGGGAGGATACGCCTTTCAACGCCTGTGGGCCGGTGCTCCGCGTGGGCTCACACGCATGGCCGACGTCGCTAGCGCAGTGTTAGAGCTGGATTGGCTTTACCTGGCTTTAGAGGGGCTATTGGTGAGGGCTCGTTTTTTGATCAATCAATTTGCCATCACCATTGAACAGGCGCTTTGCCTGAGCTGGGTGCTTCTGTGGAGCTTGCTTATCACCTTGTTTCTATTAGGAGGTCGGCCTTAGATGCCCGTTATTGAGCGCCTTTTAGCCTTCCTGGATAGTCTGGCGCCAAGCGATATAGCTCTTGGGCTGGCTCTTTTGTCTACCTTGATGTTGGTTATAGAAGAGCGTCGGTTGGCCCTACTGCCCTTGCTCGCGCAGTACATCCTAGTGGCGCTATTGATTGGCCCACGAATCTACCGTCCCATCGCTTTGATATGGATTGGGGTAGGGGTTGCGATCTG
>Ga0078972_1009840_pt2 | contig 13198 bp, 11 predicted proteins | sample YelNatPaOPGAMG01_FD_67568 | JGI IMG/M metagenome (GOLD analysis project Ga0078972, IMG submission 67568) | Hot spring thermophilic microbial communities from Obsidian Pool, Yellowstone National Park, USA - OP-RAMG-01 (SPADES assembly) (version 2) | ecosystem: Environmental > Aquatic > Thermal...
TCTATAGGTTCTTCTTGGTATATCCATTTTATAAACCTAAATATAGACATATCTGGTCTTCCAGCAGGCCCATACACGGTAAAATATCTTAGTATAGACACATCTATGCCGTATAGGTAATGATAGCTATAAAGCATAGCTTCAGCACCTTTTTTAGAAGCAGCGTAAGGAGATATTGGAGTATTTACTGGAAGCTCTTCCACAAAAGGCATCTTTTGACCAGCATACAAAGAAGATGTAGAAGCTTGGACAAACTTCCTTGTACCAAAGTTTTTTGCCAACTCCAAAAGGTTTAAAACACCAAGCGTATTGGTAGAAAGGTAAACAAATGGATTTTCCAAAGAGTATCTTACGCCAGCCCTTGCTGCTTCATTTATTATGGCGTCTATGGGATTATCTTGAAATATCACCTCAAGAGCTTGTTTGTTTTCTATATCTATAGGATAAAATTTGAAGTTTTCATGGCTTTTAAGAGTATCAAGCCTCTTTAGTTTTACTTTTACATCGTAATAATCGTTAAGATTGTCAACACCAACAACACGATAGCCCTCTTCTAAAAGAAGCGTAGACACTTTCCAGCCTATAAAACCAGCAGTCCCTGTTACAAGTATTGTTTTCATAAAAGTATTGTATCATAAATCTTTTAAGAACATATCTCCCAGTATTTCACCACTTACTATGATATTATCGGCTATGTTTCTTCTTCTAAAAGTCTTTGCATTTTCTATTTTTAAAAGCTGAAGATTTATCTTTATATCTTTCTTTAAACCTCTTGCCACTACAGCAGTTAGCATAGACCTTGCATCTATAGATTCGGAGTCAAGATTTTGAATAGGTTCTGGAAATATGTTTATCTGTCTGGCAAGTTCGATCTTTGCATCTTTTAGCACCTTTTCTTTTACAAAATCCCCTTTTTTATATATGAAACTACCTGGGAGTTCTAAATCTTGATTGCTTATAACTACTATCAACGGTTTATCTTTGCCGTGAGATAGTTTTTCTATCATATAAGAAGTGGCTTCTGTCCATCCAGCCAAAATAATATGATCTTTTAAATCCGCCATTATTATGCCTCCTGTTTTTAACAAATTTATATATCTTATAAGCCCAGAGCTTATAAAAGCCGTTAAAACTGAAAATGAAAGCCATCCCATAAAAGCGATAACAACGGCCACAATTCTTCCAACAGTGGTGATGGGGGCTACATCTCCATATCCTACCGTGGTAGCAGTTATCATAGCAAGGTAAAAAGCATCAAAAAGATTGTGCATATGAGGATTGTGAGCATTTTTTTCTACAGAAAATAAGATGATCGTCAAAGAGAACATGCTTATAAAAATAAACATCAATATACCAAATATTTCATTTACAATATCTGATATATGGCTGATTAGAGTAGTGTAAATCTCTTTGTATTGCATTGATATCTTGAAGAATCTTGCTAAAAGCACCACTATTCTTACAAGCCTAAGAGGATGAAATATAGGAAAAATAGATATAAAATCTACTATGGAAGAAGGTTTTGAGATCCATAAAATTTTTGGTTTTATGGCCTTTAAAAAAGCTTTCAAAAAACCCTGATCCCTGTGTCTTATGAAATCCTTGGTAAAATTGCTACAAAGCCATAGCTTAGAAGCATATTCAAAACCTATTACGAAAGATGCAGCAAAATCAAACACAAAAGCCATAGAGTAAAGATCTTCATGTAAAGCGTGAAACTCGTTGAGAAGCCCAAGTACTATAGATAAAAGCACTATAAATATACTTATAGGATGATAGGTTTTGTAAGCGGTGGAAGACGGGTCTTCAAGTGTCTTGTATAAAAAATGTTTTACTGTCTTTAATCTCATACTGGTCTTAAGAATTCTTTTACAATTGATCTTTCTTTATCTTCAAATTTTACGGTGGCTATGTTTCTTGATATGCTTAAAACTCTTCCTTTTCCAAACACATCGTGAAGCACGAAATCCCCTTCTTTTATATCTATGGAAATCTTTGGTTTTGTTTTTTGGTTTTTAGGCTTATAATCTATGGGTTTATAATCGCTGTTTTGAGAAGCCTTTTTAAACACAAAAGAGCTGTCCATAAGGCTTTTGTCAAACTCTTCTAAAAAGTTGCTTGGTTTCCCCATATCTGTGAAGCTAAGGAATAAATGTTTTTTTGCCCTTGTGATACCAACGTATAAAAGCCTCCTTTCTTCTTCCATATCAAGTATATCGTTAAAAGCCGAAGAATGAGGCAATATCCCATTCTCAAGCCTTGGCATAAAAACAGCTTCAAACTCTAAGCCTTTTGCCTTGTGGATAGTCATAATTTTTACGCTTTTGGAGTTATCTTTTTCGTCCTCTTCCATCAAAGATATGTTTTGTAAAAACTCTGGTAGATACTCAAGTTTTTTCATTTGTTTTTCTTTGTACTTTTGTTCTTCTAATTCAAAAAACCTTATAAGCTCTTTTATGTTTTCAATCCGCTCTTGGTGATCTTCTTTGTATTCTTGGGTCAAATACTCAAAATATCCTATATCTTTTATAAGCTTTTCTAAGATGTAAGATATCGATTCGTTATCAGATTTGATATTGTGTATAAGGCGCTCCATGGCGCTTACAAACGGGATCTGATCCTCTTCCCCAAACCCTCCTATAAGTTTGCTGCGCCTTGCATCGGAAATACCTCCCAACACGTATTTTGTGGCTTTTATAAAATCTATAGACTTTTGCTTTGATAGATTGATAATCTTATCAACAGTTTTTTCACCTATACCCCTTTTTGGATTTAATATAGCCCTTTGAAAAGACAAAGCATCCAAAGGATTTACGGCAAGATGAAGGTAAGAGAGTATATCTTTTACCTCTTTTCTTTGAAAAAATCTCATCGCACCTATTACTTTATGAGGGATTCTTGCTTTTATAAACGCTTGTTCTATAGGGTTTGTTACATAGCTAACCCTTACTAATATAGCGATCTCTTCTAAGGGTACTTTTTCATTTAACTCACTTATCTTTTTTGCTATCCACTCGGCTTCTTTTTCTTCGGTAGGATGATGAGTGAGGATGGGTTTGGAGGCTTTTAATGAAATATCTGAACCGCTTGTTAGTATAGGGACAAGCTCTTTCCACTTGGCTTTTGAATTTTTCAAAACATCGTTGGCAAGAAGAAGTATTTCGGTGGTGGATCTGTAATTGGTGCTTAACTTTATTATATCTGGGTTGTAATCGTCTATAAAGTTTATTATGTTGTCTGGGTGAGCCATACGCCACTCATAGATGCACTGATTTGGATCACCAATTACACAGATGTTGTCTGGTTTTGATATGGCTTTTATAATCTCATATTGGGCGATGTTTGTATCTTGAAATTCATCCACTATTATATAATCAAAAAAATTCTGATAATGCTTACTAAAAGCCTCGTCGTTTTGAAGTCTATCTTTTAAAGCACCCATAAGATAGGAGAAACTAACAGCTTTTGCTTCGTACATTGCGTTGAAAAACGCTTCTTTGAACTCCATTACTTTTTTATCAAATTTATCATCTTCATCTAAAAACCTTATACCCTCTATCGCTTGGTTTACCGCTATATAAAGCTTTTTTCCTTCTTCTTTTGATACATCAGATCCTCTTAAAAGCCCCTGAAACAATCTTTTTGAGTCTTCTTCATCCAATACCCTAAAATCCTTTGTGAGGCCAAACAAAAGAGCGTGTCTTCTTATAATCCTTGAAGCTATTGAATGAAATGTCCCTATCCACTCTATGTTTATAGAGTTATCATAACGCTGTACCCTTTCTTTTATCTCGTTGGCAGCTTTGTTTGTAAATGTGATCATAAGAAGCCTGCTGGCCCTTACGCTTTTGTCTTCTTTTATAAGGTGAAGAGCTTTGTGGATAATGGTTTTTGTTTTACCAGAACCAGCCCCCGCCACCACCAATATAGGCTTTCCCTTCGAAAGCACCACCCTTTTTTGCTCTTCGTTTAAGCCCTCCAAATACACTGACATATCAAAATACCCTTGTGGGAGGTCTTGTGTAAATAGGCTCTACAAGAAATAAATCTACCGGATTACTATTTTTAAAAGCCTCATACCCAAGATAAGAAAACATATGTTCATATTCTTCTATATCTTTTGCATCAGCTTCTGGAAGCTCTTTATATTCTTTTGGAGAAGAAGATATGGCCTCAGCGTTTTTATAGAAAGCTCCTACGTAAGCATCGGAGACTTTTCTATACAAAAAAATCTCTTGATCTTTAAACATAGTTTTTGCTACAGCGTCTAAATTTACAAATGTGTATATAGGTTTTTCTAAAGACATAGCCATAGCCTTTATGAAGTTTATACCTATTCTAAGGGGGGTGGCGTATCCTACACCTATAGATACATAAAAAGCAGCTATTGATTTTGGGTTAATATCCAAATAAGAAAACAAAGAAGGAAGCAATCTTAAGGTTTTTTCGCTTGTTTTTTTGTAAAAGTTTAAAACTACCCTATTGTTCTCAAACAAAGATAACGATATACTGCTACTTGATGTATCTAAACTTAAAATCAGCATACATCTGATACATATTCATAATGAGGGTAATGTTGCTCCCAAGCGTATGATACATCCAAAAGTGTCTGCTCGTCAAAAGCCCTTCCTATGATTTGCACGCCTATGGGAAGTCCATCTTTTGTAAACCCAGATGGTATAGATATCGCTGGAAGTTCTGCCAAATTTACAGAAACTGTAAATATATCAGATAGATACATGGATATAGGATCGTTTAACTTCTCGCCAAATTTAAAAGGTGGTGTTGGAGAGGTGGGACTTATTATCACATCTACTTTCTTTAAAGCTTCTTGAAATTCTTTTTTTATTAGGTTTTTAACAGCCAAAGCCTTACCATAGTATGCTTCGTAATAACCAGAAGAAAGCACATAAGTCCCAAGCATGATACGGCGTTTGACCTCAGGGCCAAAACCTTCATCCCTTGTTTTTGCATAAAGTTCAAAGAGATCTTTAAAGTCTTTGGTTCTATGGCCGTATCTTACTCCGTCAAACCTAGCTAAGTTTGAAGAGGCTTCCGCTGGTGCTATTATATAATAAACTGGTATAGCATACTCTATATGTGGCAAAGAGATTTCTTCTATAGAAGCTTTGTTGTCTTCTAAGAATTTTACAAAGTTTTTAAAAGAGCTTTCTACTTCTTGATTTATCTTATAAGCCATAAACTCTTTTGGAATACCAACACGAAGCTCTGTCCTTGGTTTTAGGTTTTTAGAAAAAGAAGGAACTTCTATATTGGCACTGGTGCTATCCTTTGGATCGTAACCAGATATCACTTCCAAAAGAAGAGCTACATCTTTTGTATATCTACCAAAAGGCCCTATCTGGTCCAAAGATGAGGCAAAAGCCACAAGACCATACCTTGATACTCTACCGTAAGTGGGTTTTAAACCTATAACACCACAAAAAGAAGCTGGCTGTCTTATAGAACCTCCAGTATCAGAACCAAGCGAGAGTGGGATCATGTTGGCACCCACAGAAGAGGCTGATCCTCCAGAAGACCCACCTGGCACATAATCGAGATTCCAAGGGTTTTTTGTTTTGAAAAAAGCCGAATACTCTGTGGAAGAGCCCATAGCAAACTCATCCATGTTGGTTTTAGCTACTATGATAGCCCCTTCTTGCTTTAATTTTTTAATCACGGTGGCATCGTAAACGGATACATAGTTCTCAAGCATCTTTGAAGAGCATGTGGTTTTAAATCCATCTACATTTATATTATCTTTTATAGCTATTGGTATGCCAAAGAGCTTACCTTTTTGAGGTTTATCGTCCATAGATGTTGCTACATCATAAGCCTTTTCGTATAAGTCTGTCGTAAAAGCTTTTATATGGGGTTCAAAGGTTTCTTTTCTTTTTATAAAGCTCTCAAGTATCTCTGAAGATTTTAGTTTTTCTTCTATCATAGAATATACGCTTTTTTTGTAAAGCATCTCAATCTTCTCCTATGTCATCTCTTTCTATAGAGATATCTTCTATCGAAGTTTCGTAACTGGTACTTTCCATAGATGTACCCATAGTCTCTTCGTATTCTTCGGCACCTTTGGCGGTAAATCTGGTCCAGGGTATAGTTTTTAGCCTTTCATAGGGTATATATTCACCAGTCCATTCGCATATACCGTAAGTGCCATTTTTCATACGTTTAAGAGCCTCTTCTATCTCCTTTAGCACTTCCATATCCCTTTGGGATAAAGACTCCAAAAGCTCTTCAGTGTAGTTTATCTGGCCTAAATCCTCCAAATCTTGAGGTTCTTTGGCCTCTTCTGATACACGCTTTTGAACCTCTAAGGTCTCGTTGTGTCTTGCAAGGATCTTAGCCTTTTCTTCAAGAAGCTTTTTCTTTAGCTCATCCAACTGCTTTTTGGTAAGATGTTTCATAAAACCCCCTTTATTACCACTGAGATGTAATCTTGGATTTTTTGTTAAGGTACTTATCTACCGCCAAGGCTGCTTTTACCCCATCGGCAGCTGCTATAACAGCTTGTTTTATGTTGGTGCATAGTATATCACCTGCAGCAAACACCCCAGGCACAGAGCTCATCATCTCCTCATCTATCTCAAGACAACCATGCTCGTTCATTTTAACTTGCCCCATGAGAAAATCCACGGAAGGTTTATTGCCACCTATAAATATAAACACACCATCCACTTCCAACGTAGCTTCCTCTCCAGCAGATAACTTTTTCACATGAAGCCCTTTTACAAGGTTATCCCCAAGTATTTTAACAGGTCTTGTATGAAGAAGTATTTCCACATTTTGAAGTTTTGAGAAATGCTCAATCTCTTCTTGGGGTGCTCTGATCTTGGAAGATGGCACTACAAAATACACCTTTGACGCAAAACGAGCGATAAACTCCGCCTCTTCTATACCATAATCATCATCCCCTACAACGACCACAGGTCTATCTTTGAAAAAAGCCGCATCACAAACACCGCAGTAGGATACTCCTTTTCCCAAAAACTCTTCTTCACCAGGAAACTTGTGGGCCCTTTCCATAGCTCCGGAAGAGACTATGATGGTCTTTGATTTGTATTCTTTTCCGTCTATCGTATAAACGCTTTTAATCTCACCTTCTAAAGAAGATGCTATAATTTTGCCTTTTTGAAACTCAGCTCCAAAAGCCTTAGCGTGATCTCTCATCAATTTTAAAAGCTCAAAACCAGACAAAGGACCTCTTATACCAGGATAATTTTCTATTTTTTGAGTAACACCCAAAGCCCCATCGGCCTCGGCTCTATAAAGTACAAGCGTAGAAAGCCCAGCTCTTGAAGTATATATAGCAGCAGAGGCACCAGCAGGCCCCGCACCAATGATAATTACATCGTAAACTTTATCTTGTACGCCAATCTGTAATTCCATATCACACTCCTAAAAAATTAAATAAATATTATAACTCATGATGTGTTTTTGTAATTTGAGAAGTATCATAGAGTGCTGGTTAGCATGTTTTATATCGTGAGTGGACTAAGGAATAGGCAATTAAATCTAAAGCTATAGAGTGATAGAGTGCGTTAGCATGTTTCAAATAAGCGTGTTCTTAACAAACGCTTATCATACGATGTAAGAAATGCCTTTGGCACACTAGAGTGCTGGTAAGCATGTTTCAAATAACTGCCTTCTTAACAAACGCTCAGCTCGATATGTAAGAAATGCCTAATGTGGCACACTTTTTAAAATCATTGTAAAATCAAATCTTGTTATAAAATTTTTGGTATGGAAATAAAGATTTTTTCTTATGATAGAGAGTATATAATAGCTGGACAACATCAGGATGTGGAAAGAGAGCTAAGGCTTTCTTATATAGAAGAGCAAAACATAGGGCTTTTGAAAAATAGGCTTTCTGGGGCTTCTATTTATGTTGATCAGGACACGGTGGGCCTTATCAGTATAGGACCTAAAGAATTATTTTACGATACGTTTTTAGAGGCTTTTAAAAATATTGTAAAAGACGCACATATACAAGGGGTTCAGCTAAAGGTAAAAGATGCAAGGCTTTCTTTGATTCATGGGCTTATAGAAGATGATATTTATACGTTTGAGGTGTTTTTACCCCTTTCACTAAACGTTGAAAAAATCCTTAAAAGTATACATATGCCTGTAGAAAAACTAACTTCAAAAGGTATCAAAGCAGCAGACGATAGACTCACGAGCATCCAAAAAGCCCTAAACATTCCCATATCAAAAAAAGATTTTGTAAATATGCTTATATCTAATCTAAAAGCCCTAAACAAAGATCTAAATATATCTATAGAAGATGAGATTCCTTTTAAAACAAAAGACAAGACTAAAATCTTTGAAAATGTCAAAAATAAAGAAGGCTACACCCATGGGCTTTATAGATGCAAAGGTGGTACTTTTAGAGTTTATATAAAAGCATCAGAGGGTGTTTTAGAAGATATTTTTATAAACGGAGATTATATAATATCACCAAAAGATTATATTAAAAGCTTAGAAAACTTCTTAAAAGGTAAAAAGATAGACATTATAAAAGATGAGCTTGATTTATTTTTAGAGTCTAGAGCTTTTAAAAGCATAGATATATCAAAAGAAGATATAAAAGAAGCGATTTTGTTTACAATAAGAAAGCTTGATGCAAAAGATTTTGGTTTAAAAGAAGATACACTTATTGCAAGTATAGGAGGAGATTTAAAAGAAAACCTTCACAAGGCAAAGGTGATGCTGCTTCCTTACTGTGCCAAACCAAGATGGTGTGATTATAGACATCTTGATGATTGTGGGGAATGCGGTGGGTGCACGGTAGGAGATGCCTATAGGCTTGCCTACCAAAAGGGTATGATACCTATTACCATTACATCGTTTGAGCTTTTAAGAGATACGCTTCTTTGGTGTGCAAAAAATGGATATACCTATATAGGGCATTGCTGTTATGAGTTTTACGAAAAGCGCTACGAGGCTTTTCAAAAAGCTTCTATGTTTGGAGCAAATGGAGTGCTTTTTGATATAGTAGGTACCACTTGCTATAGTCTTGGTGTGGAAGAAGAAGAAAAAGCTTATCACGGTGAGTTTGGTGTAGAGCTTGATCTTATAAAAGACGATCTTACTAAGTCTTTAGCTTTTAAAGAAGATGAAAAAGAATTTAGCAAATCTCATCAGAGCTTTGATTTTTCAAAATACTTTTTAGATTTTAAACCCCCTTACTACAAAAAACCAAAAGCAGTGCCAACCCCAGAAGAAGATAGAACAAGAAGCGCTATGCAAATAGATGTCTTCAAAGGTGAGGCCACCGTCAAAGACAGTGTAGTCTCTTACAAAGAAGCATTTAAAGAGCTTGCAAGCCTTATTAAAAGCTCAAAAAACCCAACTATAATAGTAGGACCTCTTTTATCTTGGGATTTTAACGAAAAAGACCTCCAAGAAAAAGCCTATATCACAAGGCTTTTGATAGAAAAGATAAATGCCAATGTGAAGATACTACCAGATTATAGACCAAAGCTAAAAAACTACGATCCAAACGTCGAGATGGACCCACCAAACCCCCATGAAGCCATACTTCATGGCAATCACGATATCACCATTCTGATAGGAACGCACTGCTACAGGACAGATTTTGTTATAAGACTTCTAAAAAAACATACCCCCACTAACGTAGTGGCTTTGTGTGGGCTTTATGGGCACCCTGAGGCGGATTTGTCTACAAGCTTTACAGACGCTAACAAACTAAAAGAGCTTTTAGATATGCTTTGATTTACGGCACAAGGCTTTCATCCTCAAACAATGAAGCTTTGTATATAAGCTCTATTTCTTTTTCTGTAATCTCAGCGGGGTTTATATTAAAAGCGTTTCTACCGGTAAAGTACACATCCTCTGCAAGAATACGGGGAAGGTCTTCGTCTGGGACTATACCAAGCTCTTTTAAACTAATCGGAAGACTTAGCCTTTTAGTAAGGTTTTTGAGTGTTTCAAGAAGATGATACTCATCTTTTAAACCAAGCTCTAGGGCAAGTTTTCTATATTTTTCCGGTGCTCTTTTTATGTTGTAAAGGGTCACATAATATCCTAAAGCCGATAAGCCTTTTGCATGGGCTACTTGAGGGTATCTACCAGATATAGGATGTTCCATAGCGTGGATAATACCGGCTCTTTTTTGATCTATAGCAATACCTGCAAGCATAGCCCCGTAGCTCATGTTTTCTCTAGCTTCTTTGTTGGTGCCATCTTCATAGGCTATTTCAAGCCATTTTAGTATAAGCTTTAAGGCTATGACATCCAAGTCTTCTGCAATATGGTTATTTAGTCTGTTGGTATAAGATTCTAAAGCATGATAAAAAGCATCTATTCCTGTGGTGGCGGTAAGGTTTTTATCCATACTCATGGTAAGCTCTGGGTCTACTATAGCCACTTTTGGATAGTTTAGAGAATGAGCTATCGCAAGCTTTTCTTTTCTATTGGGGTTTGATATTACAGAGTATTTGTTTACTTCAGAGCCAGTACCGGCAGTAGTTGGTATAGCTATAACAGGTCTTGTGTAATATGGAATTGATTTTGGACCTTCTGGGTAAAACACGTATTCCCAGGCAAAACCTTCGTTAGAAGAGACTATAGCTATAGCTTTAGCCGCATCTAATATAGAACCGCCCCCAAGACCTATGATAAAATCTACTTTGTTTTCAGCAGCTATCCTTGCTCCTTTATTTACACTTATATCTGTGGGGTTTGGTTCTATCTCATCGTATATGATGACATCTCTTATGTTGTTTAAAATGAGGTTTGATATAACCTTGTCTAAGTATCCATGCTTTTTAGAAGACTTACCTGTTACAATAAGCCCTTTAAAACCAAACCTTCTTGCCACTTCACCTACTTTTGACAAACTACCGTATCCAAAATATATATCCACAGGCATGTAATAATTAAACACCATAAACCACCTCTTAAGTCATTATTTCGTCGCTTTTAAAAACAGGACCTTCTACGCAAGTTCTCACATAACCATCGCTGGTTTTTACCACACACCCAAGACAAACCCCATATCCGCAAGCCATAGGATTTTCCAAAGAAAGATAAGCATCAAACCCTTTTTGTTTTGAAATGTTTTGAACGGCTTTTAACATAGGACTAGGACCACAGGCATAGATATTCGCACTATCTATATTCTTTAGAGCATCCGTCACAAAACCTTTTTTACCAAAACTCCCATCGTCTGTGTAAACCTCTATAGGAATAGAGTATTTTGAAAACCAATCGAGCATAACAAGATATTCCTTTGACCTTGCTCCGTAGTATACTTTAAAATTTAAGTTTTTTTCTTTTAAAAGCCTACAAAACAAACTAACCCCAGATATACCAATACCACCAGCCAAAACAACGTTTAACTTATCCCTTGAGGCTTCAAAAAGCCCGTTTCCAAGAGGCATCAGTACATCCACAAACTCCCCTTTCCTCAAAGTGCTCATAACAGCTGTTCCTTTTCCTACTACATCGTAGTATATGTGTATAACATCTTCTTCTACATCTGCTATGGCGAAAGCCCTTCTATTTAAAGGATCAAAACTATCGTTTGGTTTTATCATAACAAAATGCCCTGGTTTTATATCGTAGCTATGGTTTAGCTTTAGCACCATCAAATATGTATGCATTCCCACTTTTTCATTTTTTAGGATTTCTAACCTTACATCTTCCATAAAAATATTATACTGTCTAAAACCCCAACAAGGTGTTATATTATTATTGGAGGAAACAAATGGGTATAAACATACCAACGGCTATTTACGATAAGTTGGTAGAAAAGTTTGGTAAAGAGACTGCCGTTGAAATTGCAGAACTTATTGAGGATACCCAAGACTATTTAGAAGAAAAAGTAGTAGAAGAAACTAAAAAAAGAAAGATAGAGTTAAGGGATGAGCTAAGAAAAGAGTTAGCTACAAAAGAAGATATACTGCTTGTAAGACAGGAGATAGAAACAGTAAGGCAGGAGCTAAATGGTAAGATAGAGGCTGTAAGACAGGAACTAAAAGGCGAGATTGAAGCACTAAGACAAGAAGTAAAAGGAGAGATAAAAGTCCTAAAAATGTGGATTTTCTTTTTGGGAGCTTTGATGGTGGTGCTAAATCAAAACTCTTTGGAGCTTATAGCAAGGTTATTGGGTAATATATTTAAATGAAAGAGGAGATTTATGGCCAACATCCCGATAGAGCTTTACAATAAGATAGAAGAAAGCGTTGGTAAAGAAAAGGCTGTAGAGATTGCAAAAATAATTGAAGATACAATAAACCACTTAGATGAACGTGTAGTAGAAGAAACTAAAAAAAGAAAGATAGAGCTAAGGGATGAGCTAAGAAAAGAGTTAGCTACAAAAGAGGATATACTGCTTGTAAGACAGGAGATGGAAACCATAAGGCAGGAGCTAAATGGTAAGATAGAATCTTTAAAACAGGAGCTAAAAGGAGAAATAAAAGTCCTAAAAATGTGGATTTTCTTTTTGGGAGCTTTGATGGTGGTGCTAAATCAAAACTCTTTGGAGCTTATAGCAAAGATATTGGGCAATATATTTAAGTAATATGCTAAAAGAGCGTATTGAAGAGGTTTATGAAAAAATAGAAAAAGCTGCTTTGAAAGCGCATAGGAAAAAAGAAGACATAAAGCTTTTGGCTGTTACAAAAACTGTACCTGAAGATGTTTTAAAAGAAGCTTACAGCCTTGGTATTAGGCTTTTTGGAGAAAATAAAGTCCAAGAGTTTTTAAGAAAATACGAAGCTTTAAAAGACCTTGATATAGAATGGCATTTTATAGGAGCTATTCAGACCAACAAGGTAAAGTATCTAAAAGACAAGATAAAACTTATACACTCAGTGGATAGAAAAGCCCTTGTGGATGAGATTTCAAAACGAATGGAGCATATTGATATTCTTATAGAGGTAAACGTAGGACAAGAGAGTTCAAAATCTGGTGTAGAAGAAAATCACCTTAAAGAGCTAACCGAATACGTACTATCAAAACCAAACATAAACCTAAAAGGGCTTATGTGTATACCACCTTATTTTGAAGATACAGAAAAAGTACGTCCTTTTTTTGCAAAGCTAAGAAACTTAAAAGAAGATTTAGAAAAGACATTTAATATAAAACTACCTGAACTATCTATGGGCATGTCCCATGATTTTGAATTAGCTATAGAAGAAGGTGCCACCATAGTAAGAATAGG
>Ga0078972_1013732_pt1 | contig 13194 bp, 15 predicted proteins | sample YelNatPaOPGAMG01_FD_67568 | JGI IMG/M metagenome (GOLD analysis project Ga0078972, IMG submission 67568) | Hot spring thermophilic microbial communities from Obsidian Pool, Yellowstone National Park, USA - OP-RAMG-01 (SPADES assembly) (version 2) | ecosystem: Environmental > Aquatic > Thermal...
TATTCTAACTGAAAAATTATAGGTTTAAGCTTAAGATAATATTTAAATATATAAAAAAATATATAAAATTATTGTTGCTATTAATTTTAAAAATAAATCTATATTCTTTACAATAGGAAACTTTATAAAAAGACATGATAAATTAATTTCATGTCAAGTGAAGTTTGGACAGAAAAATATAGACCTCATACTTTTGAAGATATTGTTGGACAAGAAGAAGTCGTAAAAAGAGTAAAAAGTTTAACAAATTCTTTAAATATACCTCATTTATTATTTGCAGGTCCTGCAGGAACAGGAAAATCATCTCTAGCTCTAGTAATAGTTAAAGAATTATATGGAGAGAAATGGAAAGAAAATTATCTAGAACTTAATGCTTCTGATGAGAGGGGGATAGATGTCATAAGGCAAAAAGTCAAGGATTTCGCAAGAACAAAAAGTTTAGGAAAAGTTCCTTTCAAAGTTATATTTTTAGATGAAGCAGATGCCTTAACAAGAGAAGCCCAGCAAGCACTAAGAAGAACAATGGAAAACTTCTCAAGTAATTGTAGATTTATTTTAAGTTGTAACTACATAAGCAAGTTAATAGATCCTATACAAAGCAGATGTGCAATTTTTCGTTTTAAATTATTAGATAAAAAAGATGTTGAAAAAGTAATAACAAAAATAGCAGCAGAAGAAAAAATAGAATTAACTCAAGAAGGATTAAATGAATTATATGAGGTTTCAGAAGGGGATTGTAGAAGAGCAATAAATTTATTACAAGCAACAACCTCGGTTTCTAGAAAAATAACAAAAGAAATAATAGAAACAATACTTGGCAAGGCAAAACCAAAAGATATACATGCTGTTTTAAATTATGCTTTAGCAGGAAACTTCAAAAGTGCAAGAGAAAAATTACTTGATATCATGCTTAAAGAATCTATTTCAGGAATTGATGTTATTAAAGAAATACAAAAAGAGATATGGAATTTACAAATAGATCCTATATTAAAAGTAAAATTAACCGAGAAAACAGGAGAAATAGAATTTAGGATAGTAGAAGGTAGTGATGAGTTCATTCAACTAGAAGCCTTACTTGCTTATTTTGTTTTAGTAGGAAAAGGAAAAGAATAATGTGGAAGTAAAAATGGATTTAATAAAAATAACTTCGGCATATGAATTTGCAAAACACGCCCATGATGGGCAATTTAGAAAAGTCCCCCCAAATGAAAAATATATTGAACATCTAATAAGAGTTGCAGATAAAGTTGCAGATTATGGAACAGTTGCAATATGTTCTGCTTTACTTCATGATGTTGTTGAAGATACAAAATATACCCTACAAGACATAGATTATATATTTGGAAAAGAAATATCATTAATAGTTGAAGGATTAACAAAAGATAGGGATAAAATAAAAACATTAGAAAAAATAAAAGTATACTCTCAATTAGATTCAAGAGTAGCATTAATAAAATTAGCAGATAAAATTGATAATCTAAATAAACCTCTAAACGAAAAATGGGCAAAGGAACAAGCACAGTTATGTTTAGGTTTTTATATACCTCTTGGATTCCAATATCATTTTGATGAATTAGCTAAAGAATTAGAATCATTATGTATTAGAATAAAAGGTAATTAAGATGTTATGTGATAAATACAAGCCCTTATATTTTAAAGATATAAAAGGACAAGAAGATGCTATATTAAAAATAAAAGTATTTATGAAAAATTTTCCAAGGAAAAAAGCAATAATTTTATACGGTCCTGTGGGGGTAGGAAAAACTTCTCTTGCATATGCTTTGGCAAAAGAAATGAATGCCGAAATTATTGAGATTAATGCTTCTGATTTAAGAGATAAAGAACAAATGAAAAAAATTATTGGAAGCGCTTCTCAACAATCATCTTTATTTGCAAAAAATAAAGTTCTATTAATAGATGAAATAGATGGTATAACAAAAGATGATAAAGGGGGATTAATGGAATTATTAATCTTAATAGACAAAACAAATTTTCCAATAATTATGACGGCAAATGACATATGGGATAAAAAGTTCTCTCAATTAAGACAAAAATCAGAATTAATAGAGATGAAAGATATAAGTTATAGTGATATTCTTTTATTTCTTAGGGAGGTTGCTAAAAAGGAAAATTTAAATTTTACTGACGAGGTTTTGAAGATTCTTGCAATAAAAGCAAATGGTGATATAAGAGCAGCATTAAATGATTTGCAAACAATAACAGAAGGAATAAATGTTGTTGAAATATCAGAAAGAAATAAAGAAATTTCAATTTTTAATATATTAAAGATAATATTTCAAGATATAACAAGAGACGATGTAATTTCTTTATTTGATAAAACAAATCTTGATTTAGATGAAATAACTTTATGGATAGAAGAAAATATTCCTAATGTTTACAAAAAAGAAGAATTATATTCTGCTTTTGAAGCATTAAGTAAAGCAGATATTTTTAATAAGAGAATAATAAAACAACAATATTGGAGATTTTTAGTTTATAGAAATATTTTGTTGTCTGCTGGAATTTCTGTATCAAAAAAACAAGGAAGATTAGGTTTTATTAAATACACAAAACCAACGAGAATATTGAAAATATGGACAATAAAACAAAAAAATATTTATAAAAAAAACATAGCGCAAAAATATGCGTATCAATGCCATATTTCTATAAAAACAGCAATGAAAGAATTTCCTATAATAAAACAAATAATAATAAGCAATGAAAAAATACAAAAAGATTTAAAATTAGAACAGGATGAAATTTTATTTTTGAAAGAGTAATTATTTAGAGAAGGTTCCTATAATTTTATGTTTCATTAACTCTTAAGAAAAATTATCCGCAGCTTCCAGAAGAACTGCTTCCTGCATTATATCCAAATCCAGGATTTGGTGTTGTTGATGATAAACTTACAGAACATTCTTGAGGTTTACTGCTAAATGCAGAACATATTGTTGATAAAAATGCTGCAGGGCTTCTTCCAGAAGAAGCTTCTACACCATTTATAATTAAAGTAGGGCTTCCCTGTACTCCATATTGCTGTGATAATTGTGAGTCAATAGCATAATAAGATTTTGCTTTATTTGTCTTGCATGAATTTAATTTTGAAATGTCAATTCCTGTTTTAGCAAGACATCTTGTTGAATTTCCATCTTCTAAGAAACATGTTAAATAATCATTGAATTTTGATGATTGTTCTTCTCTTATACATACTTGAGTATAGGTTTCTTGTTCTTCTTGATCACCATGCATAAAGTAATGAACAAATCTTATTTTAAAATCTATTTTATCTCCTAAGGTTTTTATTGTTTCTAAAATTCCTTTTTCTGCTTGTGTTCCATAAGGACAATAAGTCATAACAAATAATTCAACTACTGGCTTTGAAGTTTTCGGAACTTCTGTTGCTGTATTCGCTACAACATTTCCTGTCGCTGTTCCTGCTTTTGCTGTAGGAATTTCTTTTATAGCTTGGACAAAATATTTTCCATCTTTTGTAACATATACTGGAATATCTTCTCCTTTATATTTTACAGTAATCTCATATATATTTCCTAGATCTTTTGAAGAAACATATGTAACTTCTGAATCTGCGATTGTATTTAGGTAAGAAACAAGTTTTTCTCCTGCATTATCACCTGAAACAACATGTCCTGTTAAATTTCCTCTAAAAGAAAATATAATTGCTACAACAAACAGAACTGCAAAAATTATTGTTGTAAATTTCCATAACTTAATGTTATCTTGTGTTTTTGAAATTTCTGTCATGTTAGTTTTTATATTTATCGGGTTTATAAATGTTTTGAAAACTTTAAATTATATAATTTACAAGAAGAACCTATTTATAAATCTTTCTATTTATATTACTTTATAGTAATTACAAATCTTAATTTAAAATTGAGCAAAGACTTAAATAACCGCAATTCTATATTTTAAATAAAAAAGAGAATTTAAAGTTATTTTAAAATGCCTTATGATATTATTGTTGGAAGAGATGAAGCAGATAAAAAGATATTTGGAAAAAAAGGATTGGTTTTTTTAGGAAAAAGTTATGTAAGAATGGAGCAATATACTTCATTAAGTAATCCTATTTATCTTGATATAGCAAGAAGTCATGTTATTCTTGTCTCTGGAAAAAGAGGTTCTGGGAAATCCCATACTCTTGGAGTAATAGCAGAAGAGCTTGCCTTGCTTCCTGATGAAGAAAAAGTTAATATTGCAAGCTTAATTTTTGATACAATGGGGATTTTCTGGACAATGAAATATGAAAATGACAAAGATAAAGAATTATTAGCAGAATGGGGATTAAAACCAAAAAAAATTCCTGTTAAAATTTTTATCCCTTATGGTTATTATGAAGATTATGAAAAAAGAGAAATTCCTGTAGATGAAAAATTTGCATTAAATCCTTCTGAGCTTAATTCAGAAGATTGGATTATAACCTTTGGGTTAAAAATAACAGATCCTATTTCTATATTAATAGAAAGAACAATTGCAAGACTAAAAGAAGAAAAGAAGGACTATTATATTAAGGATATAATAAAAGAAATTAATAACTCAGACTCAAATGAAGAAATAAAAAATGCTGCTTCTGCTTTATTCGAAGCTGCTTTATCTTGGAAGGTTTTTGCAAATGAAGAACAAAAAGAAACATCTACTTCTCAACTTATAAAATCAGGGACAACAGCTGTTTTAGATTTAAGTATGTATTCTTCAACAGCTGCTTTTAACATAAGAGCTTTGGTAATAAGTTTAATTTGCAGAAAATTATTTAATGAAAGAATGTTAGCAAGAAAAAAAGAAGAAGTTCTTGCTATTCAGCATGGTAAAGATTATTTATCTTATAAACAAGAAAGAGAAATGCCTTTAGTTTGGTTATTTATAGATGAAATTCACGAGTTTCTTCCAAATGAAGAAAAAACTTCTGCAACAGATTCCTTAATTCAAATATTAAGAGAAGGGAGACAACCAGGAATATCTTTAGTCATGGCAACTCAACAACCAGGAGCTTTGGCAAGAGATGCAATAACACAAGCAGATATAATAATAAGCCACAGAGTTACTGCCTTGCCAGATATAAAATCTTTAAATGAAATTATGCAATCTTATTTATTAGAAAGTATAAAAAAATATATGGATGATTTGCCAAGTTTCAAAGGAAGTGCAATTTTGCTTGATGATAATTCAGAAAGAATCTATCCTTTTAGAGCTCGCCCAAGATATACATGGCATGGTGGAGAAGCCCCAACTTCTGTAAAAATCGAAAGAAGATTATAGTTATTCTTCAATATTATCAAAATTTTTGAATTTTAATCCTTCTTCTCTTTCTTTTTTTATTTTTAATGCAGATTTATCTCCATATTTTATTTTTTCTTCTAAATCATAAAAATATTCAAATTTTTCATTAAGATATTTTTGCAAATATTGAGGCAATCTTGACATAATATTTTCCATCTGCGGTTCTTGTCTTGGAATTAAATAATCATAAGATAGCCAATCTATTTTTTTAGCTTCTACATCTTTAATAAGTTCAAGTTTTTTTAATTTTGCCCCAACATCAATACATACTTTTTTGCATATAGGAATATATTCGCAGAAATTGCAGTGAAATCCATAAAATGGGGTAAATTCATTACTTTTTATCCCACTTACAGTCGATTCTAATAATCTTTTTAAGTAATTGTAATCTTCATAACTTCTCTTTGTTTCAAATGCTTTGCCTGTTCTTAAATGTAAAAAAGCAATTATTGGTTTTTCCCCGTTTAATTCTTCCTTATGATTTTTTTCATAAGCAAGACTATAAATTGTGAACTGAGGGTGTCTATGAAGGACAAAGGAATTTTCTTGAGGGGAATTTTTATCTGTTTTGTAATCTATTATATAATATTTTCCATCTCTAAAATCAATTCTGTCATAAACACCCCTTAATTTATATCCCTCAAATTCTACATTAAATCTTTTTTCAGTATCTATTGGAACATCTAAATTTATATTATGTTTATAGAAAGAAGATAATATTTCTTGGCCTACTCTAAAAAAAGAGCCTGCTTGTTTTTCGTGAACCCACGCAATTTCAGAATATCTCCCAAAACCATTTTTAACTACTCCAAACCACCATCTATAATTCCATGCTCCTAAAAAAGATTCTAAAGATTTAAAAGCAAACGGAGATTTTTTGTATTGCTTATTTCCTCTTGATCTGTAAAATTTTTTTAACATTACATGAATTTCTGAACCAAAAACTTTTGCAGGAGATTGTGGAACCTTTAAATGTTCAACATAATTAAAAAAATAAGAAAGGGGGCATCCCTTATAAGTTGTTATTTTACTTGCTGACATAACTCCTGGATCTACCATATAAATATATAATAAATTCATTTATAAGAATTATTGAAAAATAAAATATATATTGTTTTATCTTGTAATTATTTTACTTCAAAGTCAATTCTTATTCTAAATTTATATGGAGCAATTTCTCCTGCTTTTTTTACTTGCAAAATTTTTATTTTTTTTACTTGTTTTTTTGCTTCGTCTTCTATATTTTTTGTTCTTTCTTCTATCTCTTTTTCTTTGCAAAAATCATAATAAAAGATAAGAGTTCCTTTTTTACTAACTCGCAATGCTTCTTTTAGAAAAGTATATTTTAATTGAGCTCTTGGCATAACAATAACATCATATTTTTTAGGTATTTTATTTTTTTTTATTATTTGTTCTAATTTTTTTACATCCCCTTGGATAATCCTTACATTATTCAATTTATTTAATTTTACATTTTCTTCTGCATATTTTGATGCAAGTCTGTTTATTTCAATAGAATATATCTTTGATTTTGGGTTATTTTTTGCAATAATTATAGAATAAGGAGCAACTCCTGCAAACAAAACTAAAATATTTTTCTTCTTATTTAATTTCATTTGTTTAATTTTATTTGATACTTCTATTCTCTCATTGCTTAATCTCGGAGAAAAATAACATTTTTCAACATCTAGTTTAAATAAACAATTGCTTTCCTTATGTATTGTTTCTGTTGTATTTTTTCCATAAAGATATTTTGTTTTATATGTTCTTAATTTTCCTTTTATTTTTTCTGTTTTTTCAAGAACGGTTTTTATATTACTATTTTCTTGAATAATTTTTTTTGATTCCTGTATTTTTTCTTTTAAAGAAATTTCTTTAAATCTAACTATTGCAATATCCCCTATTAAATCATATCCTATAATTGATTTCATTGGCATTTTATACTTTTAAAAATTCCTATTATATAAATTTGTTGAAAATTAAGAAAACTTTAAAAATAAAGAAATCTTATGAAAATTATAAAAAAAGGTTAAAATGTCAAAGTTAATTGGATATATTGTAATGTTGATTGGTGTTGTTGTTATAGGAGCAGGATTATTATTCAAAAATATTATTGATAAAATTCCTTATCTTGGAAATACAAAAATTTCATCTGTAATTGGAATAGTTTTAATAATAATTGGTTTTTTCTTAACAAAACCTTCTTCTTCAAAAACACCAAAACAACTTCCTATATATGACAAAACAGGAAAAAAGATTATAGGTTATAGAGAAAGTAGATAACTTGCTCGTAGCAAGATGAGTTAAAATTTAGCTAGATAATTAAGAATTCATTCTATTAAAAGAATAAATTAAATTAGTAATAAAAGAAATCCATGTTATTAACTAAAAAATATCGCATCGCAAAATCTTATATGTAAATTCGCGAGAGCAAAAATTATAACTGCCTATATAATTTATTCAATCTTCTCTCTAGTATTTCAATAGTATCTCTCATAGCTACAGAAGGATTTGGAACCATTCTATATCTTTTCAATTGTTCTTCTATATCCGAAATCTGTAGTTTTATTCTCTCCCTTCTTGCTGCTCTTGCTTGAGTTATTCCAAAATATTGATGTATTCCCTCGTCAAAAATTATATTTATAAGAATAACTGCTACACCAACTCCATAAATCCAATTCATATCTGAAGAAATCCTATCTGCTCTTTTTAACCATAAAACAAGAAATACAACAGAAAAAACTAACCATCCTGCTCTTCTTCCTATTGGGCTTGAAATTGCATTATGAACGAAAAAGAAATAAATCAATATAGGCAAGAAAATCATTATAGATATTCCCATCGCACCAGAAGGCATTAAGATAGAAGCTATAATCCCTTCATTATTTATGTACCTAACTGCAAATATAGTTATAATAATAGAAATTAAAGCCGCAATTCCCTCTCTATCTTTAAATGCTTCTACTCTTTTCAAAGTCATATAAAAAACTGCAAAAAACAAAAATAATAACAAAATTTTCGCCCAAAAAAATTCATCAAAACCACTTGTTCCAATAATTGCTTCAAAAAAAGGCCCAAATATATCTTTTATCCATTGTATTATTGTTTCAGATGCTCCCTTAAAAAAATTAGTATTATGGTACCATTGAGCAGAAACAAATTGGATAGCAAAAATTAATGAAAATATACTAATAAAGATTAATCCTAGCTTTTTTGAATCCATATTTATAATATAACATGATAGTTTTTAAATATTATTATAGAAATTTAAAAGAGTAGTTTTTCTTTAAATAATTTGTTTTTATTATTTCTTAATTTATTCTCTTTAATATAAAAATATTTATAAACCCTTTTTACCTTTAGATTTCATGAAAAAAGAAAGTAAGATTTTAGCATTATTGCTTGTATCATTATTTTTAATATCATTTTTATCTTATTTTGTAAGTGCTAAAGATTCACAAGCACCAAGTAGTTCTGCAGCTGTTAAAACAGTTGGAGAAAAAATAAAATCATTTTTTTCTAATATCAATCCAAATACTTCTGGTTTATCAAATGATGTAAAATTAGGAATTTCTAAAATTCTTCTTACTATTTTAGTAATTTTATTAGTTTATTCTATTATTGCTTTTGTTCCTGTAATAGGAGATAAACCAGCAATTGCAGGAGGGGTTTCTATAATAGTAGGTATATTATCCTTTATTTTTGTGAAACCAGAAGATATACAAGGGATATTAGTAACCTATGAAGCTCTTGGAGTTATTTTAACAACAGTTCTTCCTTTAATAATAATTATAACTTTTACAATAAAATTAAGAGAAAAAAGCCCTGGAATGGCTGTTTTTGTAAATAAATTAATTATAGCTGGATTTGTAGTTTATATTGGTGTAAAATGGTGGACTCTCCCAAATAATGCAACTTTATCTTGGGTATATCCTATAACTTTCATTGTTTCTTTAATTTGGTTGTTTTTAGAAAGATGGATTTATTGGAAAATTTTTGCAGCAGCTTTATCAGGAAATACAGAAGAATTCAAACAAGGAACAATAACTTTAAACGAAATGAAAATAAGAGAACTGCAAGAAAAATATGATAAAGCAGAAAATGAAACAGAGAGAAGAATATTACAACAAAAGATTAATCAATTAAAAAAAGCTAATGAAAAATTAGGAAAGATTAAATAAAAAATCTCTTTAAACCTCTAAATTTTTAAATCTCTATTTCTTGTTATTTTTATGAAAAAAAGTGTTGTGATTATTTTGTTATTTATTTTGTTAGTAAGTCTGATTTATGCTCAAGATGAGATTAATCCTACAGATGAATTAAAGAAAAATACAGAAGTTAGTGCAAATGATATAAATAACAAAATGGATGTTGCTTTGCATAAAGAAATAGCAATTCCTTCTACACTACAAGATACTACTAAATTATTATTTGGAATACAAAAAATTACTTTTGAAACTCTTATAATAATTTTAGCAATATTGTTTATGCTTCTTATTGTGATTTATTCAATTGTTTCATTAATTCCTATTTTTCAAAAATTTATCTCTTTTTTAATTTCAATAATTATAACATGTTTAATTTCAATTACAGGATTTATAAATAAAGCTTTATTATTCAGTTTAAGTATAGGAAAAGATATCTCCTTATTAACAAAATTTAGTTTTCTTAGAATATTGCTAATTTTATTATTTTCATTGATAATAATAGTTATTGCTCTTTCGGTTTCAAATTTATTAAGAAAAAAAGCAGAAAAGGAAATTAATAAAGTCGAGGGTATGAAATTAGGTGTTGAAATAGGGAAAAGTGAAATTAGAAATAAAGCAGATTTAGGATAATTAATTCCCGGGTATTTTTCTTCCTTCTTTTACTCCTTCAATAAACTTGTTGGCTTTTTCTATCTTATGTTCTATTTCTTCTTGTTTTGCTTTTTCTTTGCTTTCTTTTGATGCTTTTGAAATTAAATTAGATATTTCAACTATTAAAACAAATATAATAACTGTTAAAAAGAAATATAAAAATTTCATCAATGCATTTTCTTGTTTAAATATTAATTTTCCTAACCAATTAATAATATTATAAAAAAGATTTATTTGAGCAAATATTATCATTAATAATAAAGAAAACACATAAGATAGAGCCCCTGCAATTTGTTGGTTCTCTATAGGAATAGGGACTAATTTTAACAAATTAACAACAGCCACAAATAAAATAATCCAAAAAACCACAATTCCAATAATTGTAGGAAGATACTCAATATTCCAATTAATCCCGAACAAAATTCTAAAAGTATTATTAGGAAAAGATTTTTTCATAAAAGTATCAATAGCCATAATTACTTTATTTTTTGATAATATATTTTTCCATTCTTTCTGTAAATATTCCCATTTTGTTTGAGCTTGTTGTGGAAGCTCTATATATTTTTCTAATTCTTCTTCAGATATAGGCAATCCCGGAGCCTCTCCCTGCGCTTTAACAAAATTTAATTTTATTATAAAAATTATTGAAAATAACAAGACTAAAGAAAATAACAAAATATATCTATTTTTCATATTCCTATAAAAAATTTGTTATTTATAAATTTTGAGATAATAATAAAAAATGTAACTAATTCTTACTTATATCTCACGGGCAAGCAATAGCAAGCAGCATTTATCAAAATAGCTTTTTCTGTTGGGATTTCTTTTTTTCTTCATATAATCTTTTTATCCCATTATTTATTCTTTCTTCTGAGAAATCTCTGCTTAATAATATTTTTTTTATTTTTTCCTCGTTAAATTTTGGAAATTCTATTTTAAAATCTTTAACATTTGGTTTGTGGAATAATTCATATATATCTCTCCAATCAAATTGTCTATCTGGCTCTTGTTTATTAATTAATTCTTCTACTGATTTAAAAATAAGATAGGGTTGTTTATTTCTTTTTACTATATCAAGAGCTTTTTTAGGGCCTATTCCTCTTAACCCACCGGGATTATAATCTGTTCCAGTTAATATTCCTAAACATATTAATTGATCAAGATTTATTTGTAAGTAATTCAAAACCTTTTGTAATTCAATAATTTCAGGGGATATATGAACAATTCCTGAAATTGTCTTTCTTGTTCTCGCTAATGTTAGATTTTGTATTAATCTTGGAGCTTGAAATAATAAAGAATCATAATCTTGAGATGCAACAGCATAAACTTTCTCTCTTTTGGCAAAATATGCTGCTTGAGCTTCACCTTCTCCAGGGGCTTGTATAACACAGATTCCTAAAGCTTCTAATAATTCTTTGCTTTCATCTATTATTTTATCATTAATTTTAGTTAATTGTTGTGAATATTTTCTCATAGCCTCATAATCTTCTCTTTTTTTTGCTTCTTCATATTTTTCTCTTGCTTCATCTTTTGCTTCTTGTCTTTCTTGATTTGTTTTTCTCTTAAGTTCAGGTGGCTCTCCATCAAAAACATAAACGAGCTTTATTCCTTCTTGCAATAAAGCTAAATTTCTATAAAATAATCCGGATAAATGAGAAGTTATATTTCCATTTTTATCTTGTAAAGGTGTTCCATCCTGTTGTCTTATTGTAGACAAAAATTGGTAAATCGTATTAAAAGCATCTACTGCTATGATCTTCCCTTTTAAATCTTCAAATTTTATACTTGTTCTTGGGACAATTTCAGCTATATTTAAACCCATATAATAAGAAAGAAAAATATGTTAATAAAATTATCTCTTAGAAGATTTCAAGCAAAATATTTGATATAGATTATCAAGTTCCTTTTCATTCATTCTTTTTGTTCTTTCTTCATATCTTGGCAAAAATGCAAATAAATTATTGGCTTTCTCCGGATGCCTACTATAAAAAGATTTTGCTAATTCTCTTGAAACAACATGCTCTTTTGTTTCTCTTGAAACATCAAAATCTCCTCTTTCATAACATTCTATTATATTTCTGCATTGTTTTTTAACTTCTTCATCCTCTGGAAAAGTTTTATTTGAAATGTATTCTCCTTTTGCTTTTCTTACATAATGATCTTTATACAACTCTCTTACTCCTTCTAAAAGATGTCTTGAAGTAAGTACTATTATTGGCTCTTCTAAATTTGGTTCTCTAATTTTCCATCTTCCTCTAAAAAAATAAACAGCTTCCCAATTGCTTAAAGAATCTAAAAAATCTTTAGGCAATTTTCCTGTGCTCCTTATTCCATAATTAACTCTTTTAAGAACATCTTTATTTATAGTATGATATAAAATATTATAAAATTTCTTTCTTTCTGAATGACCTTCTAATATTGCTTCTACTATAGCTCTTGTTAAATCATATTTTAAATAAGGCAAATTAAACCTTTCCCTTTCTGGATTGCAATGTTCCTTATAAAGGGCTTGTCTAACTAAATCTTCTTTATGCTCAGATAAAGTTATTATTTTTTCTATTTTCATCTTCAATAAGTTTATTTAATTTTTCTCTTTGTAAAGGCTAAATTTTGCAAATGGATTTAAACAAATTACATAACAATTTCCTGGAATTTTATTATCATTAGCACTCCAGTCAAAAGCAACACACCCTTTTCCTTTCAGATATTCTTTTCTTTTTTCAACTAAATAATCTAATTTTCCTCCATAATCTAATTTTCTTACTTCTCCATCAATAGTCTTTACAACTTTAGCAGGAGAATTTCTAACAGTTTCTATAAATTCTTCTCTTAAAGGTTGAATTGCTTCATTAATATCTATTGTCTTATATACACAACGTGAGGTATAAAAAATTCCAGCCAATACTAAAGGAAAACTAATAACTTTTTTTGCTAAATTTTTTTTCATTTTATTCCTCCTTAAAATATAATAGAAAATAGCCTTTATAAATATTTCTATTCTGTTACTTTGGTATAGTAATAACAAAAAATAAGTAAAGTTAAT
>Ga0078972_1013737_pt1 | contig 13191 bp, 12 predicted proteins | sample YelNatPaOPGAMG01_FD_67568 | JGI IMG/M metagenome (GOLD analysis project Ga0078972, IMG submission 67568) | Hot spring thermophilic microbial communities from Obsidian Pool, Yellowstone National Park, USA - OP-RAMG-01 (SPADES assembly) (version 2) | ecosystem: Environmental > Aquatic > Thermal...
AGTTGAGAAACCTTATGAAATATCTTTATATATTACCTATTAGGTATTTAAAAGACACGCTAGCTTTGCCCCAGCGAGTCAAAGCTAGCTCTGATGAAGGCTAAGCTACCTCTCTTACGAGAGGAACCATGATAGATTAGCATTCATAGAATCAATAAACAACTAATAGGTAAAAAATACTTAAGGTATGGTCATACTTAAAGTATAGTAATATATAACAAAATTTTAGGTGTTAACTTAAAACAAGATTGGTTTGACTTATTGATATAAAAGATATTAAAATGTATAATTTACATCCGAATTATAAAATACAAATTTATTGTCAAAATTAGATATAGGCAGGTATAATGAAGCAAACATATCAACCAAACGTTAGAAGAAGAAAAAAGAAACATGGTTTTTTACAAAGAATGAGAACAAAATCTGGTAGAAAAGTAATAACAGCAAGAAGAAGAAAAGGGAGAAAAGTTTTATCGGCTTAAAGGCTGGAGGAAAAAATTAATATTCTTGAAAGCATAAAAAATGATCAAGAAGTATCTAGAATAATAAAAGAAGGCAAAAATAAAAGAAACAAATATTTTTCGACCTATATTGATATTAAAGATTGTAATAATGAAGAAGGAAAAAAGATAATAAAAGTAAGGCTTGTTGTATCAAAAAAAGTTGGGTTATCGGTTGAGAGAAATAGAATTAAAAGAGTATTAAGAGAAATTTTAAGAACAGAAGAATTGTTAAAAGATAAAAACGTAAAAATAATAATATTTGTAAAAAAGGAAATAAAAAAAAGTAATTTTTGGGAACTAAAGGGAATATTAAAAAACATCTTTAAAGAAATATTAGATAACAAAAATCCTAATATAATTTAAAATTAATAAGGAAAAGTAAAGCAATAAGTAAAGTATTAATAAAATTAAAGTAAAGTATTAATATAATTATAATAAAAGTATTATAAATTAATATTTTTAATCAAATTATTTAATTGTTATAATAAGTTTAAATAAAATATTTTTAAAATAAAATGTTAAAATCACATAATTTATTTTTATATATTAATTTATATATTAAAAAAGTATTAATTTTTATTATTAAGGGATATAAAAAAATTATTTCGCCTCACTTGCCACCAAGTTGCCGATTTTACCCAACTTGTTCTAGTTATGCAATACAAGCTATTGAAAAATATGGTATTTTAAAAGGTGGAATTAAAGCCATATATAGAATACTAAGATGTAATCCTTTTAATAAAGGCGGATACGATCCTGTTAAATAAAATGGAGGGAAAATTTGTCCTGGTTAACTCAAATATTAAAACCAATTGAATTAGTTTTAAGTTACATAATTGAATTTTTTTATAGGTGGATTCCAAGTTATGGTATTGGAATTATTTTATTAACCATTGTTGTTAGAATTATTTTATTGCCATTAACAATAAGTCAAACTAAATCAATGGCAAAAATGCAAATGCTGCAACCAGAATTAAAAGAAATTCAAAAGCAATATAAAGATGATCAACAAAAAATGCAGCAAGAAATTATGGCTTTTTACAAAAAAAATAATGTAAATCCCCTATCTGGATGCTTACCATTGCTATTGCAAATGCCTGTATTTTTTGCATTATTCCAACTTTTAAGAGATTTGGGAGTAAAAGCAATTGGAGCTGGAACTCAAACAATTTATAAATTTTTATGGATGGATTTAAGAGTACCAGACCCTTATTACATTTTAGTAATTTTAATGGTTGCAACAATGATAATTACTTCAAAAATGACACAAACAAGTACACCAAGTACCGGTGGAAGCCAAGCTCTAATGACTTATTTATTACCAGTAGTTTTTGGATTTATATCAATACGTCTACAATCTGGAATATTAATTTATTGGGTAACAACAAATATTTGGTCAATAGGACAGCAATATTTTGTAAATAAAATAGTAATAAAAGAAAAAGAAAAAGTAGATAAAAAGAAAAAACCAGCTCAAGATATTTTACAAGATAAGAAAATCGAAACAAAAATAATTAAACAAAAATCAAAAAAGAGAAAAAGATAGCTTTATAAAGAGGTGTGAAAATAAAAATGACTGAACAAAAAAGTATGGAAGAAGCTATTAGTAAATTTGTAGAATCATTAGAAGAAGAGCAAAAATCTAATAAATTAATTGAAAGCAATATTAAATTAAAAGAAAGCACTGAAAAAAATAAAAATAATTTAGATAAAATAAAAAAGGAGAATAGAAATTTTAAGGTTGATTTAAAGAAAAATAAAGAAAGTAATGATATAAATAGTAGCTATGATAATAGGGAAGATGAAAGTATAGAAAAAATAAAGGAGTTTTTAAAAAAAGTAATTAGTAGTGTTTGCAATAGTGAAATTTCAGAAATTAAATATGATAAAGAAAATAATAAAATAAATGTATATGGGAAAGATCTAGGTATTGCTATTGGTAAAAATGGTAAAAACATGGAAGCTCTTGAATATATTTTAAATATTATTGCAAGGAAGAAAAATTTTTTAGAAAAATCTATTACAATTGATATAAAAGATTATAGGAAAAAGAAATATTCGACTATAAAAAATTTAGCATTAAGAATGGCAAAAAAAGCAATCAAAGAGGGAAGAAAGATTGTATTAAAACCAATGCCTTCTTATGAAAGAAAGATAATACATGATGTATTATCAGATAATAAAGAGGTAAAGACTGTAAGTAAAAATAAAGAACCTTATAGAAGAATTGTTATTTATCCTGTTAAAAATGATGATAAATAATAATTAAAGAAATTAAAAAAATAAAAAAATAAATAAATAAATAATTGACGCTATAATAAAATAAATTATAAGCGTCAATTGTTTTTTTAAAGTAATTAATATCATATTTAGTTTTATGATAAAATTTTAATATAAGAAAATAAAAAATAATTAAATTTAGAATAAGGAATTAAAAAAAATAATAATAGGATAAGAAATAATATGGAAGATACAATAGCAGCAATTGCAACAATAGTTGGTAATTCAGCAATAAATATAATTAAAATTAGTGGGAATAAGTCTATTGAAATTGTTGAAAAATTATTTAAATCAAAGTCCCAAAAAAAGATAAGTGAATTGAAAACTTATTCAATGATATATGGCAATATTTATGATGAAAATGATTTAGTAGTAGATGAGGTGTTAGTAAGTGTAATGAAATCTCCTTATTCTTATACACGAGAAGATGTGGTAGAAATAAATTGCCATGGTGGAATTGCAGCAGTTAATAAAATATTAGATTTAGTTATAAATTCAGGGGCACGCTTAGCTGAACCTGGAGAATTTACGAAAAGAGCATTCTTAAATGGAAGAATAGATTTAACTCAGGTTGAAGCAATTGCTGATCTAATTTATGCTAAAACAGAGGCTAGTTTAAAAATAGCTGCAAATAATTTAAAAGGAACTTTAAGTAAGGAAATAAAAAAAATAAGAGAAGAACTTTTGGATTTAATAATTGATATAGAAGCTTCGATAGATTTTACTGAAGAAGATATAGAAATTATTAGCTATAATGAGATGCTTGAGAAATCAAAAAATATATCAAAAAAGTTAATAGAATTAATAAAAAATGAAGAGAAAGGTGAAATAGTAAAAAATGGAATAAAGATTGCTATAGTAGGGAAGCCAAATGTTGGAAAATCTAGTTTACTAAACTCGCTTATAAAAAAAGATAAAGCAATAGTAACGCACATTCCTGGAACAACAAGAGATACAGTTGAAGAAATATTATATATGGATGGAATACCAGTAATAGTTACTGATACTGCTGGAATAAGAAAATCTAAAAATTTAATTGAGAAAATAGGAGTTGATAAAAGCATAAATGAAATTCAAAAATCAGATATAATAATAATAGTAATTGATAATTCTAGAGAACTAACAAACGAAGATATAGAAATAATTAATAAAGCAAAAGAAAAAAAATATATTTTGTGTATAAATAAAATTGATAAAAAATCAAAAATGGAGAGAAATGATTTAAAAAAATTTGTAAATGAAAAATACATTATTGAAGTTTCTGCACTAAAAAATATTGGAATTGAGAATTTAGAAGAAAAAATAAAAGAGTTAACAATAGGGGCAGAAAGATTTGATTTTGAAGAAAAAATAATAGTAAATAAAAGGCAAAAAATATATATACAAAAGGCAAAAAATTCAATTGATAATGCAATAAGTGCAATAAAATACAAATTGTCACAAGAATTTCCTGCATTCGACTTAAGAAATGCATATAATTTACTAGGAGAAATAATTGGTGAAAATATAAACGAGGATATTTTAAAGGGAATATTTAGTAAATTTTGTGTTGGAAAATAAAATACGCCAAAAGTTAAAATAAAAATGAAAAATGTCGTAATGTTTCACGTGAAACATTAGATTATTATATAAATAAAAAATATTTAAATATTTGAACCCTTATTATTTTTTAATAATAAAATTAATTATAAAATATTTAAAATTAAGAAAATAAAAAGCTTTTCCAATAAAAAAAGCATCACAAAAGATAATTTGAATCATTAGAGAATAATTATTTTAAAATTTGGTAAGTAAAGATATTATAAGAGATTAAGATAAGGTTATTATAAAAATAAAAAATTAAAAAATTTATATAAATAGTTTTCAAATTCTTCAGGGCTTAAATAGCCCAGTGAAGAATGAAGCCTTTTACTATTGTAAACTTTTTTTAATAAAATGTGTTAATCCTTGCAGTGCATCTTCAAAATTTTCATATTCAAACATGTATACTTCCTCAACTTTAAGTGTTCTAAAAAATGACTCCATCTTAGCATTATCATAAGGATTTGCTCGCTCTGACATTGATATTTCTATATTATTTTGCCTTAAAATACTTATATATTCCTGGCAGCAGTACTGCAGCCCCTGATCTGAATGATGAATTAGTTTGCCACTTATATTTCTATTTGATAGTGCATCAAGAAGTGCCTGAACGCTTAGCTGTGCTGATAATGTTCTTCCCAGGGCGTAACCTATGAGGTTTCTTTTGAGATTTCTCTTTATTTTTTAAGGTTCTTATGCTTTGTCTATTTTAACTTAATTTATTTTAGTATAAAATGTGTCAAAGGAGTGAGGTTTACTCGATTTTATTTATTTTAAACTAATTTATAGTTACATTTATAGTTTTATTTAAGTTTTAATATTTAAATTCTAAAATATTTAATATTTTTTTTATTAAACATTAACTAATAAAAAAGAAAATTAAAGTAACGAGTTCTAATAAAACTATTCCTTAAATAAATCAATTTAAATAGTTTAAATTAAAAGTTTAATATAATAAAACAAAAAATAAATTGATTTAATATTAAAGAACAAATAAAATTAAATGTTTTATATAATAAAAATTTTAAAAATAAATAATTTTAAATTTTAAAAAGAATGGATAATTATAATAAATATAAAGTAATTGTAATTGGAGCTGGTATAGCTGGATGTGAAGCTGCCTTAAATTGTTCAAGAATGGGATTAAAAACTTTAATAATAAATATAAGTATGGATAATCCAGCAATGTTAAAATATAGTCCAAAATTTGGTGGACGTTATAAAGGAAATATTTTAAATGAAATTAAATATTTTAATAATATTTTAAGTAATGCTATTTATATAAATGAAATTGCAAAATTAAAAGAAAACATAAATGGGATAAGCATAGTTTCTTATATTGTAGAAAAGAGAAAATTTTCTTTATTTTATAAATATTTATTAGAAAGTCATAAAAATTTAGATACAAGACAAGGATTAGTTACTGATATAAAAGAAGTAAATATAAATTCAGCAGTTGAATATGAAGTAGTATTAAATGATAATAGCAAGTTTTATACAGAAGCTATAATAATTACTGTTGGTACTTTTTTAAATGCAAAAATTCTTTGGGGCAAAAATAATATTAATGCAGGAAGACATGGAGAAATAAATTCAATAAGTCTTAGTAATACTTTAAAAGATATGGGATATAATTTAATTAAGACAAGGACATATATTTCTCCTAGTGTTGATATAAAAACAATTAATTTAAATAAAATAGAAAAAGTAGAATCAGAACTTTTAGAAAACAATAATCTATCTTTAGATGAAAATGATAAAGAAATAAAAAATATATTAAACTTTAAAGATTATATAAAAAATGAAAGATCAAATAAATTTTTTTGTTATAAATCAAAAACAAGAATTTCCAACTTAAAGAAAATATTTAATACTAGTTATAGTAATAATATTGGAATTGAGACATTAAAAATGGAAATTGATAATTTTTATGATGACCTTTCTGAAACAATTGAAAATATTGTTATTAAAGAAAAATTAAAAGAAGATAATGAACTAAATATTTCTTTATATCCTGAAGGAAACAATACAATGTCTTTATATGTAGAAGGATTTAAATCAATATTATCAGAGGAAATTCAACAATTATTATTAAATCAGTTTTATGGTCTTGAAAGTTGTTTAATGACTAAACCAGGCTATTGTATTGAATATTTTTCAATAGATAAATCTCAATTAAAAAAGAACTTTGAAAGTAAAATAAATAATAATATATTTTTTGCAGGTGAGGTAATCGGCAGATCTTGTTATGAAGAAATTATTTTGCAAGGGTTATTAGCTGGTATAAATGCTGCTTTAAAGATATATGGGAACAGAGAATTAATAATCGATGATGAAAAATTATTTATAGGTAAATTTATAAATTTATTTTTCAAAAATAATTTTGCTCAATCATATAAAAATTTCGAAAATTTAGATATTGTAATTAATAACTATAATACAGACGAAGCAAAAGAAATTATAAAAGTTAACTTAAAAATATTAAATGATTATATTGATATATAAAGATAAATAATTAATTATAAATTTTTTTAAATATTTAATTATTGTTTCACGTGGAACATTAAAATTATGATAAATGAAGAAAATTATTTTGATATTATTGTTGTTGGAGCAGGGCATGCAGGTTGTGAAGCTGCTCTTGCCTGCGCAAGATTAGGCTTTAAAACTTTAATATTAACAATTAACATTGATAAAATTGCTTTAATGCCATGCAATCCTGCCATAGGTGGGGTGGGTAAAAGCCAATTAGTTGCTGAGCTAGATGCACTTGGTGGAGAAATGGCTAAAGTAGCAGATAAAACATTAATACAATTAAAAATATTAAATAAAAGCAAAGGTCCTGCTGTTCAATCTTTAAGAGCGCAAATTGATAAAAAGGCTTATGAAATAGAAATGAAGTTTATTCTAGAAAATACCCCTAATTTAACTTTAAGGCAAGCTACAGTTTCTTCAATAATTACTAAAAATAATAAGGTAAAGGGAGTTGAAATTGAGGGCGGACAATATTTCTATTCCGAGGCAGTTATAATAACTAGTGGGACCTTTTTAAGAGGTAGAATAATTATTGGAGATAAAGAGTATATGGCTGGAAGAATGGGTGAGTATCCATCATTACGCTTAACAAAAAGTTTAAATGATATAGGAATAAAAACAGATAGATATCAAACTGCAACTCCGCCAAGAATAGATAAAAGGACTATTGATTTTTCTAAAACTGTAGAACAACCGGGCGAAACTACTCCACTTAGCTTTTCATTTTGGAATGAAAAAAAAGTTCCCAAAAATATTCCAAGCTTTTTAACATATACTAATAAAAAAACACATGAAATTATTGCTGCAAATATAGATAAATCTCCTATTAGATCTGGTATTATAAATACTCATGGACCAAGGCATTGTCCTTCTATTGATAGAAAGGTTATTAATTTTCCTGAAAAAACAAGACACCCAATTTTTATAGAGCCTGAAGGAGAATGCACTAATGAAATGTATTTACAAGGTTTAACAACAAGTATGCCAATTGAATTTCAGCAATTAATTGTTAATTCAGTGGAAGGTCTTGAAAATGCAAGAATAATTAGGCCAGGATATGCTGTGGAGTATGATTATATTTTCCCAAGCCAATTACATTTAACTCTTGAATCAAAGATAATTGAGAATTTATTTTTTGCTGGGCAAATTAATGGAACAAGTGGTTATGAAGAAGCTGCAGTTCAAGGGCTTATAGCTGGTATCAATGCTTCTTTAAAATTATCAAATAAGCCAGAATTTATATTAACAAGGGAAGAAAGCTATATAGGTGTTTTAATTGATGATTTAATTACAAAAGAATTATATGAGCCATATAGAATGTATACTTCAAGAGCAGAATATAGATTATTGTTAAGATCTGATAATGCAGATTTAAGGCTATCTAAATATGGCTATAATTTAGGTTTAATTAATAAAGAACAATATAACAAGGTATTAAATAAGGAAAAAGAAATTCAATATTTAACTGATTTTTTAAAAAGCCAAACTATTTTTCCAAATGAGAAAAATAATAAAATATTAAAAGAAATGAATTCTTCAATTTTAGAAGTACCGTTTACTTTATATCAAATATTAAAAAGACCTGAAATAAGAATAATTGATTTATTAGCAAAGTTTGGATTTAACTTTAATATTAAAGATGAAGAAGTCTATAATCAAGTTGAGATAAATATAAAATATGAAGGTTACATTATAAAACAAATTGATGAAATAAAGAGAATTTCCAATATTGAAAAATTAATTATACCTAAAGATTTTGATTATTTTAAAATAAATGGCTTAACTTATGAAGCAAAAGAAAAATTAACCAATGTTAAACCTAATACATTGGGTCAAGCATCAAGAATTGCAGGCATTTCTCCTGCTGATATTTCTATTTTATTAATTTTCTTAAAATCGAAATTTAGTAAAGTAAATTAATTTAAGTACATGGATAACAATAATTTTTATATTAAATATGCAAATAAGAATTCTCTAAAAGATGATGATTATTATTATATTTTAAATAATTATTTGTCTAAATTAAGGCTAAATTTTACAAATAAAGATATAGAGAAAATTGTTATTTTTTTAAATGAAATTTTTAATTATAACAATTATGTTAATCTTGTAGGAAATAAAGAGGAAGAAGAAATTTTTTTTAGGCACATAATTGATTGCATATCAATTTTTAATTTAACAGATTATTTTAATCAAGAAATTTTAAAAGAAAAAAACATAATTGATGTTGGTACTGGAGCAGGATTACCCGGGGTTCTTTTATCTATATTATTAAAAGATAGTAAAATTTTTTTATTAGAAAAAAGTAAAAAAAAAGTTAATTTTTTAAAAGATATTACAAAAAAATTAGAATTATCTAATATAGATATCATTAATTTTTCAGCTGAAGATATATTGAAAGAAAAAAAATTTAGAGAATTTTTTGACATTGTTACTGCTAGGGCGGTTACTAAAATAAATATTTTATTAGAATTAGTTATACCATTTTCAAAAATTAATGGTAAAATATTTTTATATAAAAGTCGTAAAGTTTATCAAGAAGCTATAGAATATAATAAATTAATAAAAAAAATGGGATGTAATATAAGTAAAATTGAAGAAATAAACATTCCATATTTAGATGAATTTAGAGCAATATTGATAATAGAGAAAATCAAAAAAACGCCTAAAATATTTCCAAGAAATTTATCAGTAATTAAAAAGTCTGAAATATATTATTAAAAGTTTTTTGTTATAGCTTATTTTAAAGAATAATTTTTTAAATATAATAAAAATATATTGTAATAATATTTAATTATTGATATATTTATTTTTGTTTAAATGTGCTTTTATGTATATTATCAGGAGCTCAATATATGAATATTTTTAATAATATATTTAAAAATAAAAAACAATTATCAGAAGTAACAGATACGAGGCAAGATAGTCTTAATAATAAAGAAGATACTGAAAAAATTATTAATTTGGACAAAAATGACATAGCCACTTTAAACAATGAAAAAAATATTTTAAATGATGTAAATGAAAAAAGTGTTTTAACTATAAATGAAGAAAATGCAACTGTTGAAGAAATAAAATTTCAAGAAAAAAAACATAAAGAGCATGTAAAAGAAAATAAGTCTATTAATGATAAATTTAATATGAATATGGATGATAATAATTATTTTAAAAAAGATAATACAATGTTAAAAAAAATAATTGCTATAGCTAATCAAAAAGGCGGAGTTGGTAAGAGCACAACTGCAGTTAATTTAACTTCATATTTAGGATATTTTGGTTATAAAACATTAATAATTGATATTGATCCTCAAAGTAATTCTACTAGTGGGTTAGGTATAATTCATGATTCTGAAAAACCGTCAATTTATAATATTATTATTGGTGGGGCAGAAGTTGAAAAGGTAAAAATAAAAACCGAGTTTTTAAATTTAGAAATTATACCTTCATCTATTCAATTAGCAGGAGCTGAAGTAGAATTAGTAACTAGTATGAAAAGGGAATATAAATTAAAAGAAGCTCTTGATAAAATAAAAAATAATTATGATTATATGATAATTGATTGTCCTCCCGCACTTGGGCTTTTAACAATTAATGCTTTAAGTGCAGCAGATGAAGTAATAATTCCAATACAATGTGAGTATTATGCACTTGAAGGATTAGGACAATTATTAAATACAATTCAACTTGTAAAGAATAATTTAAATTCCAATCTTGAAATAGCTGGGGCATTAATGACAATGTATGATCCTAGAATAAAACTTGCAGACCAAGTAATTGAGGAAGTAAAAAAATATTTTTCAAATAAAATATATAATACTATTATTCCAAGAAATGTTAGGCTTAGCGAAGCACCAAGCTATGGCAAGCCTATTTTACATTATGACCCTGATTGTAAAGGGGCACAAGCTTATAAAAGTTTTGCAAAGGAAGTGATTAAAAATGGCACAAAGAGGATTGGGTAGAGGTTTAGGCGCATTAATCCCAAATATTAATAAAAGCCAAGAAATTAATGAAAGTAATGAAAATAAAATATTTGATCTTAGTATAAACCAGATTGAACCTAATAAAAATCAACCAAGACAAAGTTTTAATGAAGAAAGTTTAAGTGAGCTTTCAGAATCAATTAGAGAGTTTGGTATAATACAACCTATTATAGTTAGAAAGCTTGATGGTGAAGATAAATACGAAATTATTGCAGGTGAAAGAAGATTTAGGGCAGCAAAGCAAGTAGGCTTAACAACGATACCAGCCATAATAAATTCCAATATAGATGATAATTCTAGCTTGGTATTAGCATTAATTGAAAATATTCACAGGGAAAATTTAAGTCCAATAGAACAAGCGCATACATACAAGCAGTTAATAGAAGAGTTAAATATTACTCACGAGGATCTTTCAAAAAAAATAGGTAAAAGCCGAGCTAGTATAACTAATTTACTTAGAATCTTAAACCTCCCCATTAGCGTGCAAAAATTAATTGAAGAAGGAAAAGTTACAACTGGACATGCAAAGGTTTTAGTTAGTTTAAAAAAACCAGAAGATCAACTTCAAGTTGCTGAAATGATTGTTCAAAAAGATTTAAGTGTAAGAGAAGTTGAGAAAATAGTAAATTTAAAAAATAATCCTCCCCAAAAAAAACAAACAAATGATGTATTACAATTAACAAAATTGCCAGTAGTTAGTCAAAAAATTTCTGAGTTTTTAAATGCACCAGTAAAAATAACCCAAGGTAGAAAAAAAGGTAAAATAGAAATAGAATTTGGCAGCATAAAAGAACTTGAAAGAATTGTTGAAACAATAATTAGTTAAATAATAATAAATTAAATTATTTAAGATTTAAGAGATGAGTTTACACCCCGTTAATAAAAGATAATAAAAGGCCTTTAAAAAAATATAGTAAAAGTATAAAAGATTTTTATACTTTTACTATAATAATTAAAATTTTCTATAAATAATTTTATCTCTTAATATTTCCTAAAACTTCTTTAGAAATTAATTCTACAAGAGCATCATACACAATTGTGTTAGCTTGTGGTTTAAATTTTGGTTCTTCTAAACCACAGCTAGTTTCGTCACAAGATATACATAAAGTCTTGTCAGATGCTGTTATATTTTTACTACCAAATACTTCCATTCTATTCATAACAGTCTTTTTAATATCATCTTGGACTACTTTTGACAGATCAGCATAGCTTATACATTCAGGATTTTCATTTAAAAAATTTCTAGCAGCTTTAACAGCACTTGCAGACATTTCAGTATAAAAATTAATCTTTGAAATTCCTAAGCTAATAGCTTTTTTAAAATCATCATCTGGTATTCCTGACCCACCATGTAGAACAAGTGGGATAGGAATAGCTTTATTAATTTTATCTATTCTATCAAAATCAAGTTTAGGTTCACCTTTATATGTGCCATGAACATTCCCAACTGAAATGGCTAAAGCATCCACTCCGGTTTCCTCATAAAACCTAATGGCATCTTCAACTTTTGTAAATGACTCAACGTTTGCTTCATGAGGAGTAGGTGCAGCTGTTCCAACTACTTCACCACCAATATTACCTATTTCTCCTTCAACCCCAACCCCAACACTATGAGCAATTTTTACAATTTCTTTAGTGCGTGCAATATTTACCTCTAAGGGTTCTGCACTACAATCAAACATTACTGATGTAAAACCAGCTCTTATTGCTCTTATAATAGTATCAAAGTTCTTTCCATGATCTAAATTAATACACACAGGAACACTAACTTCACGAGCAGCTCTTATAATAGCAGGTGCAATATGTTCAAGATTAAGATAACGAAAATGTACTTCTGCAAGTTGCATTATTACAGGAGAATTTGATTCAATAGCAGCTTCGATTATTGGATCAATAAAAGTCATACTTGTTACATTAAAAGCACCAACTGCATATTTATTTTTACTTGCATGGTCCAATAATTCTTTTAAGTTTATAAGTGACATAAGTTTTCCTCTCAATAATTAGTGATAAGTTAATGTTTTTAAAATTTTAATAAAATTAAAAAAACTGCTAAGCAGTCTAATAATTTTTTATTAAATTAAAAATATATTAAATTAAATTAAAAATGATTTCAAGCTTATAAAATAGTAAATTTTTTATTATTGCATTTTTATATATTTAATATTTGAAATATTTACAATACTTACAAAACAAAAAATTAAAAAAATTAAAAAGAAGAGAAAAAGCAAAGAAGAGAAGAAGAAAAGAAGAGAAGAAAAAAGAGAAAAGAGAAAAGAGAAAAGAGAAGAGCAAAAATTAATAAAAAT
>Ga0078972_1013739_pt1 | contig 13189 bp, 14 predicted proteins | sample YelNatPaOPGAMG01_FD_67568 | JGI IMG/M metagenome (GOLD analysis project Ga0078972, IMG submission 67568) | Hot spring thermophilic microbial communities from Obsidian Pool, Yellowstone National Park, USA - OP-RAMG-01 (SPADES assembly) (version 2) | ecosystem: Environmental > Aquatic > Thermal...
TATTTAGGAATCTTGGGAGATACTTGGCCACCATAGCGGATGTTGTTAGGGGGCTTGATGGGGATGCTGAGGTTTACCTGTTCGGTAGTGTCGCCGAGGGTAGGTGTTTGCTTTCAAGCGACATAGACGTTTTAGTTGTTACGAAGCTGAACCCGGGCAAAGTACTCGCATTCCTCTGGGAGAAAGGTATTAAAGACCCCTTTGAAATCCACGTGGTTAAGAGGGATATGCTGGAGATCTATAAGGCAAGGTCGAAGCTCATCAAGATTACACCATAGTCGACAGTTTTAAGATAGATAAGCTTAAATGGTGTGTACGAATTTTGAAGAAGGGTAGGCCTTCCATAAGGGTTAAGTATAAGGGCTATGGATTCTGGAAGAGCATAGATACGTTTAAAGACGTGGAGGATGCTGAAAAGTTGCCAAAAGGTAGCTCCTACTTTGAACGGGCATAGGAGTAGTATGGGATTGGTTGTTAGAAGGATGGTTGAGGGAGACTTGGACAGTGTTGTGGATATAGCCTCCAAGTCGTTTCACGGTATGAGGGATAGGGCTAAGGCTAGGATGTGGATAGAGTGCAACTTGAGGTGTAGCCCTAGGATGCAGTACTTCGTAGCGGAGGATGGGGGGCGGATATTAGGCTACATACTGTGGGTTGAGAGGGGAGGCTTCAGGGAAGAAGCAGTCCTAGAGCTCGAGCAAATAGCAGTCCGCCCAGAGTTTAGGGGGCAGGGTGTGGCGACAGAGCTTATCAAGAGGTCCCTGGGAGAGGTGAGGAGGTACCTTGAGGATAGGGGTTCGAAGCTGAAGCTGGTCCTAGTTATGACCGGTAGCGAACACGGTGCCCAGCACCTGTACGAGAAGGCTTTAAACGTTGAGGTTGAGTGTGTGATCAGAGACCTGTTCAGGGGAGATGAAGCCGTGATGGTTGCGAGGTATAAGCCTTGAAGGTCTTAGTCACTGGTGGTGCGGGATTTATAGGTAGTCGTCTTGTTAGAAGGCTTGTTGAAGTTGGGTGTGTTGTTAGGGTTTTAGATGATTTAAGCTCTGGAAGTATGGCGAATCTTTCAGGGTTGGATGGTTCTGTTGAGTTTATTCGTGGGGATGTTAGGAGCCGTGAGGTTGTCTATGGGGCTGTTAAGGGTGTTGATGCTGTTGTACATTTGGCCGGTAAGACTAGTGTTGAGGAATCCATCGGTAGGCCTTTAGAGTATAATGAGGTGAATGTGGCGGGTACTCTTAACGTTTTAGACGCCTGCGTTAAGGAGGGTGTTGGAAGGCTCATATTTTCGTCGTCGGCCTCGGTCTACGGTGAGCCTTCAGAGCTACCCTTAAAGGAGGATAGCCCTGTAAGACCTTTATCGCCTTATGCGGCTTCCAAGCTTTCGGCTGAGCATTACGTAAACGTCTACCATAGGGTTTACGGGTTGAACACGGTCATACTTAGGATTTTCAACGTTTACGGCTGTGGACAGCCTTTAAATGACTATTCGAGCGTCATAGCCAAGTTTCTGGGGAGAATTAAGTCGGGTGAGCCTCCGATAATATATGGAGATGGATGTCAGACTAGGGACTTCATATACGTGGATGACGTGGTGGATGCTTTCACAATGGCTTTAAACGGAGATGCTTCAGGTGAAACTTTTAACATAGCCTCCGGTAAGCCCACTACGATAAACGAGCTAGCCGATACTATGATAAGGCTTTCAGGTAGGAGTGGACTTAAACCCATACACGTGGAGGCTAGAAGGGGGGACATAAGACACAGCTACGCGGATATATCTAAAGCCGTGAAAATGCTGAAATTCAACCCAAAGACCTCTTTGGAGGATGGATTGACGAAAATGCTTAACTGTTCTGGAAAACGATGAAGGTCTTAGTTACTGGTGGTGCGGGCTTTATAGGTAGTCACCTTGTGGATAGGCTTATGTCTGAAGGTTGCAGGGTTATCGTTGTAGATGATCTGAGCTCTGGAAGGGTTGAGAACGTTAAACCTTGGCTTGACGATCCATCCTTCAGGTTTGTGAAGGATGATCTTAAGAACCTCGGCAGTTGGGTGGGGGAGTTTAAGGATGTCGATGCGGTTTTCCACTATGCTGCCAACCCTGAGGTTAGGGTTAGCGTTACGGAGCCTAGGATACATTTCGAGGAAAACCTTCAGGCTACATTTAACGTCCTCGAGGCTTGCAGGAGCTTTAAAGTGCCATATCTTGTATTCGCCTCTACGAGCACGGTTTACGGTGATGCCGAAGTCATACCTACTCCTGAAGACTACCATCCCTTGAAGCCCATATCCGTATATGGGGCTGTTAAACTGGCTTGTGAGACGCTTATAGGCACTTACACTAGACTCTACGGGTTGAAGGCTCTGATACTCAGGTATGCTAACGTAGTTGGTCCTAGAATGAGTCATGGAGTTATAATAGACTTCATACGTAAGCTTAAAGCAGACTCTAAAAGATTGGAGATACTTGGTGACGGCTCTCAGAGGAAGAGTTATCTCTACGTGGAAGACGCTGTAAATGCCACTCTAAAAGCCTTAGATCAAATGATCGGCTCAGACGAGCTAATGGAGGTATTCAACGTAGGCTCAGAGGACTGGGTTAATGTAAAGCAAATAGCAGACATTATTGTTGAAGCTATGGGCTTGAGAGACGTAGAGTACGTTTATCGACCTGCCACAGACGACGGTAGAGGATGGCTTGGAGACGTAAAAACCATGCTACTAGATATATCAAAGATCAAACGTAATATAGGCTGGAGCCCTAGGCTAAGCTCCAAGGATTCCGTGAAACTTACCGTTCAAAGTCTGTTATAAGAGGTTGCCTTTGACGGGTAGGCTTATATCCATAGTGATACCAGCCCTTAACGAGGTGGAAGGCATAGGGAAGGTTTTGGACGAGATTCCTAGGGAGAAACTCCGTAGCATGGGCTATGAGGTTGAAGTCATAGTTGTCGACGGCGGGAGCATAGACGGTACTAGAGAAGTAGCTTTAGATAGGGGTGCTAAGGTTGTCGATGAGCCTCGTAGGGGATATGGTAGAGCTTACAAGACTGGTCTAGCTCTAGCTAGAGGCGACATCATAGTTACCGGAGATGCCGACGGGCAGTATCCCTTCTCATTAATACCTGCTTTGGTTAAGCTCATGGAGAGAGAAGGGCTAATGTTTATAAACACTAATAGATTTCATAGGTATCATCTTAAAGCGTGGCGGAAGATTAAGATAGTTGGGAATAAACTCTTAACTCTAGCATTTAACGTTATTTTCGGATGTTTTATTAAAGACTGTCAAAGCGGTATGTGGGTTATTCGTAGGGATCTGCTCAGAGTCATGCGTGTGAACTCTGATGGTATGGAGTTCAGCGTAGAGATAAAGGCTCAAGCGTTAAGGTACTGTAGGGAAAAATTTATCGAAGCTCCAATATACTACAGGGAAAGGATAGGCCAGAACATTAAGCTGAGAATTCTCAGAGACGCTTTAAGAAACCTAGCCTACATGCTAATTTACAGGCTTAGAAGTTATAGTTAAGGTAGCTTAATGAAAATCGCAGTGATACTTGGAACAAGGCCTGAGATAATCAAAATGGCTCCTATCATTAGGGTTCTCGAGCGTAAAGGTGGAGACTACTTCATTTTGCATACTGGTCAGCATTACTCATACAATATGGATAGGGTTTTCTTTGAACAGCTTAAGCTACCTGAGGCGAAGTATAATCTCAACGTTGGATCTGGGACGCATGCCGAGCAGACGGGTAGGATGCTTATGGGTATTGAAAGGATATTTATGGGTGAAAGGCCTGACTTGGTTCTGGTTCAAGGTGATACGAATACTACTCTCGCAGGTGCTTTAGCTGCCGTTAAGCTTAATATACCGGTTGGTCACGTTGAGGCCGGTCTTAGAAGCTTCGATATGACTATGCCTGAGGAGGCGAGGCGTCGGGCTGAAATATTTAGGAATCTTGGGAGATACTTGGCCACCATAGCGGATGTTGTTAGGGGGCTTGATGGGGATGCTGAGGTTTACCTGTTCGGTAGTGTCGCCGAGGGTAGGTATTTGCTTTCAAGCGACATAGACGTTTTAATTGTTACGAATCTGAACCCAGGCAAAGTGCTCGCAGCCCTCTGGGAGAAAGGTATTAAAGACCCCTTTGAAATCCACGTGGTTAAGAGGGATATGCTGGAGATCTATAAGGCAAGGTCGAAGCTCATCAAGATTACACAGTAGTCGGCAGTTTTAAGATAGATAAGCTTAAATGGTGTGTACGAATTTTGAAGAAGGGTAGGCCTTCTATAAGGGTTAAGTATAAGGGTAGGGATGTTACGTCTAAACTGTCTGGGAGGCTTAGGGGGTATCTTAGGGAGAATTGGGGTGCACCCTTCATAATAGCGTTCATGGTCATGTTGATGACGGCCGCTGGATACCTATGCTACGGTTTAGAGTCTATTGCAAACGATATAGCCGTATACGCATACTACAGCCTAGTCATAGGCGTGGTCCTACAGCTTATATGCTACCTCAAGTATGGTGAGAGGTAGGTTGAAGGCTGTTATATTGGCCGGGGGTCAGGGTAAGTATTTAAATCCTCTAATATATCCTCCTTGTCTTTCATATATGTACCTACATCTATGGAGGGTTTAAATGGATGGTGTTGTGGCGGCTGTGCTTTGCGGTGGTGAGGGTAGTAGGCTTAGACCTTTAACATTTTATTTTCAGAAGGCTATGATCCCCGTGGGTTCTAGTCAGAGGCCTCTATTGGAGTATGTTGTGCGTCTTTTGAAGGCTCACGGTATCTGCGACGTCCTGCTTCTCGTGAACTATAAGTATGAGCAGATATTGAACTATTTCGGAGATGGTTCTAGGTTCGGCTTACGTATAGATTATCTTGTAGACCGTGGGGATAGACGTGGAACTGGGTGGGCTGTTTTAAACGCCTATGAGCATGGGTTTTTTGAAGACTGTGGCGACGTCTTAGTCTACTATGGTGATATACTTTCAAATATAGATTTGACTGGTATGTTGGAGATGCATAGGGTTTCTAAAGCCTATGCTACTGTGGCCGTTTCTAAGGGTTATAGGCTTCCAGTGGGTGTAGCGCATATGGATGGTTTTAGAGTAGTCAGGTTTGAGGAGAAGCCTCTAATAGACGTTCCTGTTTGCATAGGTGTAGTCGCTTTTAAAGCTGAAGCCTTAAAGCTTCTCTATGAGAGCTTTATGGAGAGCCGTGAACTGGATATCATGGGCCATCTGATACCTGGGCTTATAGGGCTCGGTAAGCCTGTGAACGCATACGTGACCGGCTGCTTCTGGTACGATGTAGGTTCTACTGAGAAGTATGAGAAGCTAGACCACAGCCTAGTCGATAGGCTTTTCGAGTTTGAATCATATGAGCGGCTACAGTAGAGTCTTAGTTACTGGCGGTGCGGGCTTTATAGGTAGCCATTTGGTTGATAGGCTTATGTTTGAAGGCTGTGAAGTCACGGTTATAGATTGTTTAAGCTCTGGGAGCGTTGAGAACGTTAAACGGTGGCTTGAAAGTCCACGCTTCAGGTTTATTAGGGGCGACCTTAAGAGCTTCGGTGGATGGGTGGATGAGTTTAGGGATGTCGATGTGGTTTTCCACTATGCCGCAAACCCTGAGGTTAGGGTTAGCGTTACAGAGCCTGGGGTGCACTTTCAGGAGAACCTTCAGGCTACTTTCAACGTTTTAGAAGCCTGTAGACGGTTTAAAGTTCCATATCTCGTGTTTGCCTCTACGAGCACTGTTTATGGTGATGCTGAGGTTGTACCTACTCCTGAAGACTACCAGCCTTTGAAGCCCATATCCGTGTATGGGGCTGTTAAACTGGCTTGTGAGACGCTTATAGGCACTTACACTAGACTGTATGGGTTGAAGGCTTTGATATTGAGGTATGCGAATGTTGTTGGGCCTAGGATGAGGCACGGTGTCTTAGTAGACTTCTTGGGTAAGCTTAGGGCATGTCCTTGGAGATTGGAGATACTGGGCGACGGCTATCAGAGGAAGAGCTACATATATGTGGAAGACGCTTTGGAGGCTACTTTAAAAGCCCTAGACCACTTGCTTAGATCCGGTGAACCTATGGATGTTTTCAACGTAGGCTCTGAAGACTGGGTGAGTGTGAGGGAGATAGCAGATATGGTTGTTGAATCCATGGAGTTAAAGGGTGTAGAGTACGTTTATAAGCCAGCTACTGGTGACGGTAGGGGGTGGGTTGGAGACGTAAAAATCATGCTATTAGATATCTCGAAGATCAAACGTAATATAGGCTGGAGCCCTAGGCTAAGCTCTAAGGATTCTGTGAGAGTTACTGTTCGAAATTTATTAAAAGAGACTGTATTTGGTAAATAATGGTAAATAAACTCATATCTATAGTTATACCAGCTCTCAATGAGGTAGATAGTATAGGGAAAGTTCTAAACGAAATTCCCAAGGGGAGACTTCGTAGCATGGGTTATGATGTTGAAGTTATAGTTGTTGACGGCGGAAGTATCGATGGTACTCGAGAAGTAGCTCTAAGTAATGGAGCCAAGGTTATCTATGAGCCACGTAAAGGGTACGGTAGAGCCTATAAAACGGGTCTGGCTTTGGCTAGGGGTGATATCATAATTACCGGAGACGCTGATGGGCAGTACCCTTTCTCAATAGTACCTGCTTTAATTAAGATAATGGAAAAAGAAAAGTTAATGTTCATAAATACCAATAGATTTTACAGGCATCATCCTAAAGCTTGGAGGAAGATTAACATAATCGGAAATAAATTGCTGACGTTAGCATTTAATGTTATTTTCAGATGTCATCAGGGACTGTCAAAGTGGCATGTGAGTTATACGTAGAGACCTGCTTAAAGTCATGCGTATGAGCTCCGATGGCATGGAATTCAGCGTTGAGATAAAAGCTCAAGCATTAAGATATGGCAGAGAAAAGTTTGCTGAAATTCCAATATATTACAGACAAAGAGTAGGCCCAAATGTTAAGCTAAGAATTTTCCGAGATGGGTTACGAAATTTAGTGTATATGTTAATCTTTAGAGTTAAAAGCAATTATTGATCTCTATGAACTCGACAAACACGCTAAATGAAATATTAAATATCACACCTTTTCCTTTAGTCAGCTGGTATGGCTCAGCAATAAGACCAATAGAACAGTTAAGACTATTATTTAAAGCGTGTAATGTAACCATAAGAACAGTAGCCTCCTATGCGTCTCAGGATGTAAACGCATATGTATACCCAAATCATGTAAATGCTTTAAATAGTTTTCTTATGCCTGCACTATTCAGGATGGGTTTTAATCCGAACAGATTTATTCATGATATCATTTTTATAAATTATCTCAAAAAAGTATTTTTATTGAATAGAAACATAAATAAATTATACATTCATCTAACATTTACAGAACGGTATGTTGAAATTATTAAAAAAATATTCAATTTTAGAAATATGTCCAATATAATTGATGTGCATGGTATATCAACTTACAGTATAGAAAATAGTTTACTATCAAAACTTTTTTCAAACATCGTAGAAAGTGTTGCCTATAAAAATTCCGTCATTGTAGTTAGCAATGCATCAATAAAAGAATATTTGAAGAGAAGTTTTGGTCTAAATGATTCTTTTATAATTCCTGATGTGATAGATGTAAGCCATATTGAAGAAATTATGAAAAAGTCCGCTAATAGTATAGAAAAAATAAAGGTATATCTCAATATCACACCAAGAGATTTTATTATTGGTTATGCAGGATCAATTAATTTTATTCAGGGATCAGACATATTGATAAAAACCATGAAATTATTGCTAAAACATTATACTAATATTAAATTTCTAATAGTAGGTTCTTCTTTCTCAAAACTGCAGAGATTAACTAAAACGTTAAATATAAGTTTCTTACCTTCTGAGAAAAAACGCATTATGCTTCTTTCAAATATTCCATATTTTATATTGCCAAAATATCTTTCTATTGCTAATATTCTAATCACACCAAAACGATATAATTTTGAAAGTAATCAAAAACTTTTATTATATGCAGCAATTGGAAAACCTATAATATGTTTTAATACATATGCAAACCGTTTTCTTTCAAGAGAATTTAATTTAACTGGCGTTTTTCTTGCTAAGGAATTATCCACAGAAGCATTTATAGCTGAAATTATGAACCTTATAGACAAAATTTATGATACTCAAAGCGACGAATATAACTATGGAGCATTAAACAGAAATTCAATAAAACTCACTTCCATAAAAATTATTGAAAATTTAAAAAATTTGCTCATTAATTCACCTTTAGATAAATAATGAACTCAAGCTCTTCTAAATTTAACGTAAAATTAATTTTACCCCTTATAATAATAATTCTATATACCATTTTTGTTATTGTTATCTTATATCAAACATTTACACCAAAAGGCGATGCTACATTGTATTCTAGCGTGATCTATGAATTGCTTAGAGGAGCTGTGCCTACGGAAAAATATTATATTGTCCCATTACTTCCTATAGTCTTATTTTCAAAATTGCTACACGTTGAACCTCCCTTAATACTTATCATAGTAGATATTCTATTGAGAATTGTCTTAACCATGATACTATTTTATATTTTTTTAAGACAACTTGGAAATGCGGATTTAAAAACCATCATATTAGCCACTTTTGTATTTATAGGAATCATAAGTTTAAATATACCTCCAACTTTTATACAAAAATTTTTTGGGGCTTCAGGTACCATACAATTTACTTATTATAAAATATTTACTGATTTTAACTCGCCTGAAACTTACAAACTTGCTTCCATAGCATTATTCCTCTTAGCAATATTAATTTTAGATGTGAGATTATGGCTGGATTACTGGAAAATAATGATTTTATGTACAACAATAACATATTATTATCCTGGCATCGGTTTATTGACTTTGCTAAGTTATAGTCTAAGTATATCAGTTGAAGAAAAATTAACCCATAAAAGGAGAGTTATACTTTTCTTAAAAAATACATTTTTTACAACAATAATATTCACTGTCATATTTGGCTTACAAAGCATTTTTATAAGAAGCTTCGAATTATCATCATATATCAATTTTGCAAACATATTTCAATATTTCAATATTTTACCCATTTTTATTATCTTTGTGGTAATATTCGTTATGAAATATAATACCATAAAGTTTTTAGTTTATAAATTTAAGAATATTATTAAAATGAATGGAAAATTTATCCAGTATTTCAGCATATTTGTAAAAGCATTATCCTTAATTTTTTCAATTATTGCTTTAAGAATTTATGATTCAAAATTTTTCTCTCCTTATTATATCAATATTCAATATTTATCAGCTTACATTATAGCAACACTTCCTATAACGCTGGTCTCATTATCAAATTCACATAATAATTTTTGTAAAAAATCGACAAGAGAAGAGCCACACATATCATTAAGTAAAAAATTTATTACAATATTCCTTTCCATGACTTTATGTTATTATCTATTTTCTCTCATATATATACATGATATTATATTTTTCCTAAAGGGATCCATAGTTTTAAACATATTCATACTAGTTCATATTTTCCAATCTGTTACAAGAATTTTTCAGAGAAAACATTTAAATGCCCAAAATGCAATTTTTCTACTAACTTTCACTTTTCTATCACTTTTTGGTTTTTATGAAAACTTAAAACTTTGGAGTAGCGTTGATGTAGCAAATTTTATTGGAATAACTAGTTCAATATTTGATAACACCCACAAACAGATAGAAAGTCTTAAAAAAATAATAGGAGATAAAAATGTATTGCTTATATCAAGTGATATTCACACATATCATCTACTTATGTTGCATGGATTTCCTAATCTTATCCATCCTGAAACTATAAGTCTTAAAGATTTACCTCAAGATTTTTGCAGTGAAGTATACTTTATTCAGGTTAAAGATAGAATTGGAATCATCGCAAACATTTATGAAAATATTCCACATACAAATCACCTAATTTATTTCGTTAAAGGAATTACTTTTGATAATAAGACATTTGTCTCAAACGTTGTATATTGTGCGTCTTATGTTAACGGAAGTCTTCAAAGGTTAAGTAATTATCCAGTTATACATTGTTCAAATGTATATGAAGTTAAGAAGGTCTCTAATAATATTTTTATTATTGAAGCAGAGAATGTAAAAATTGAACATGATTTATCCAGATTTATCATCAATGATTATAAATATCACCTGTTTGTTTTCATACTTTTGTCTCTTCTTTATACAGATGCCATTTTATATATGATTATATATGACTGAGGTAAATAGGGCATTGGTTTCAATAATTATACGGGCATATAATGTCGAGAGATATATAAAAGAAGCCATAAAATCGGCCATGAAACAGGAGTTCTCAGAGTTAATAATTTGCTATGATCTCGGAAGTTCTGACCAAACTTTTGAAAGAGTAATGGAGGCTCTTAAAGAAGGCCAATCTCCAAACAAAAAATTTAAATTAGTTATACATCCTCATGTTACACCTTTTAGATCATTACTTCATGGTATAATAAACGCTAAAGGGGATTACATAGCCTTTTTAGATGGAGACAACATCTTTCCAGACAATTACATTAAGGAAATGCTACATTTTATATTTAAAACGGGCAGTAATTTTGTATTCTGTAAGGCAAAATTGATTGATGAAAAAGGTAAAGACTTGAATAAAATATTGCGTGAAATTCCAAGAGATTACTATAATATTAATAATTTGTTTCTAAATAATTTCGTAGATATTAGTACTATTATTGTAAGTAAAAATTGCTTTAAGGAATTTTTAGTAAAAATGTACAGAATCTTAAATAAAGCTTATTTAAGTTGGCTGTATGAAGATTGGTTTATGGCATTATTAGCTACAAATAATCATGTTATAAATTATAATTGTAATTTGGAGGTTAAATATAGAGTTCATTCTTCAAACATTACATTTGGTTCCATTACTTCATTCAATAAACTGAAACTGAAAATTAAAAGAATATATAAGACATTAATTGCATTCCTTATAGCAGATTGGCCAAATATTAAATTTTGTTCAAAATTTATACTAGTCTTAATAATAATTTTTACTCCGTTAATTCTTATTACGCAGAAATTTTTAAACTTAAAAATTTTAAGTTGAATGTAATAAAAATCTTAATAATTATACAAATTACCATTGATTAGTGATGAATTGACATTTTTCCAAACTTAAGTTTTAAGCTTAAATTTTCAAAAATTTAAGAATATTTGAAAATGTAAACTAAAAAGATTATCTATGAAAATCTACATCGTTATAGCATCTGTCAATATTTTATTTAATATCTATGATTTTAAAAAAGAGATAACTAAGCTAAAAGATGATGTTAAAATTGTCGTAATAGATGAAGGAAACGAAGTCATTAGAGAAGAAAACAAATATATTCTCAAGAACTTTAACTATGAGTTTTATGGCCCTATGGAAAGAGCTAAATGGTTTAAAAGTCAATTAGCAGGTAACTATGAAAGGTTTTTATCGGTAATTCCTGAAAAATGTCATGCTGAAACAAGTTTTGGTTTTTTGGTTGCATATGAGGATGGGGCTGATGTAATTCTTGAACTAGATGATGATTGCTTACGTGTAAGCAATCATCACTTGGTGAGAGAACATCTGGGTAATCTATTCAATAATGAAGGTATCATTGTTAGCTCTAATTCTAAATGGTATAATACAATTGAAAACTTAGTTTTAAACAGCAACCTTGTAGTGTTTCCAAGAGGTCATCCATATGCATCTGAGACCAGAGTTGAAAGCTATACTTGGGAGAGAGCCAACAATAGAAAATGCGTACTCAACATGGGTCTCTGGATTGGTTATCCAGATTTAGATGCTCTTACAATTCTCTACAACGGCGGTTTAGATGGTAGATGTACTATTAAAAGCATTGGGTTAAGGAGAGATAAAGTTATCATTGATAAGGGAACATACTTTGCAATCTGTAGTATGAATACTTCATTCCAAAGAAGAATAGTTCCAGCATTTTACCAGTTATACATGAAAGTTATGGGTATCGATAGGTTTGACGACATATGGTCAGGGTTGTTCATTAAGAAGATTGCTGATCACCTAGGAGATAATGTATGCTTGGGTAAGCCTTTAGTTTATCATGATAAGAGACCAAGAAGTACCTTTAAAGACTTAAAAGCAGAGCTTGAAGGAATGATAATAAATGAGACGCTTTGGAAGATCGTAGATTCTTTAGAACTAAACGGTAAAGACTACTTTGAGTGCTATTTAGAGCTAGCTAATGGAATTGAGAAAAACATAGAAAAATTTAGTGAGAAAGTTCATAGAGACTTCATGAGTTTACAAGTAGAAAAAATGAAACTATGGCTAGAAGTAATAGATAAAATTGAGTGAATAAAGTGTACTATGATCAATAAAAGATGATATCAGATTTTAGGCACGATGCTCTAATAACTTAATTAAAGTATTAATAATTGATGTCTTGAACAATGTTACAATAATTATAAGAGTGTAGCAATTGCATGAGATTTCTAAATTTTATTTTGACTTTTTAGTATTAAAAACTTATAAGAGGAATATTTAAAGGTCTAGGATTTAACTTATTGTAATGAATTTTAATTAACTCCTATATACTTTTAAAGTTAAGTACTATGAAAGGAGTTATTCTTCATGGTGGTGCTGGTACTAGGCTTAGGCCTTTGACTTTTAGTGGTCCTAAGCAGTTGATCCCTATTGCTAATAAGCCTGTAAGCCAGTATGTGCTTGAGGATCTTAGGGATTCGGGTGTTAGAGATATAGCTGTGGTTTTAGGTGAGATTTACCCTGAGCTTGTTAGAGAGTATTATGGTGATGGTGGTAGATTTAACGTGAAGATAACCTATATATATCAGGGTAGGCCTCTAGGTATAGCCCACGCCGTAGGCCTATGTGAAGAATTCATAGGGCAAGACCCCTTCATAGTCTACCTAGGCGATAACCTCCTACAATACGGTATTAAAAAATACATTGAAGAATTCGTCAAAGGCGATTATGACGCATACATACTCCTAAAAGAGGTTGAAGACCCAACTAGATTCGGCGTCGCCAAATTCGACGAAAATGGCAAACTCATCGGGCTTATTGAAAAGCCTAAGATCCCGCCCAGTAAATATGCCTTAGTGGGTGTCTACT
>Ga0078972_1013741_pt1 | contig 13187 bp, 5 predicted proteins | sample YelNatPaOPGAMG01_FD_67568 | JGI IMG/M metagenome (GOLD analysis project Ga0078972, IMG submission 67568) | Hot spring thermophilic microbial communities from Obsidian Pool, Yellowstone National Park, USA - OP-RAMG-01 (SPADES assembly) (version 2) | ecosystem: Environmental > Aquatic > Thermal...
TTTCAATCCCATCCTTCCCTACGATTTGCTATGGCAATATCCAACGAATATTCCCGCTATGGTCGGTCCCAAGGCGCCCCTCATCACGACGATTTGGGATGGGACGCAGACGATTGAGGTTACGATAGTGCCCATAGGAAACCGCCTCATTTGCCTTCCCCTCTATCCTGCAAATCCCTATAATCCAACGCCAATCTGGACAAGGTCACTAGCCAGCCCTATCTCTGGTTCGCCAGCGCTGGCAAGGGGATTGCTATTCGTTCCCGCTGGCGCCGAGATTTATTGTATAGACCCGAGAACGGGACAAAATATTGGCGTTCCTTTGGCTCTCACCGATGCCTCTATTACAACATCCATTACGGTGGCATCCGCCGATGACCCCAATATTGAGAGAATAGTAGTGGGGACAGTTAGTCCATCTGGGCAGGGAAGCATCCAATATCTCGTTTGGAATAGGCAAACGGGTCAATTTGAATCAAGGGGGCAGATGCTTACGCAGGGAGTCCCCAATTCCTCCATAATCTTCACCCCCGATAATCAGATTATATTCACAACGAGCGAGGGATGGGTTTACTCAACTTATTGGCGCTCAACCTTCCCCTTCTGGCGCTACAACACGGGACGCAATCCCCTCCTACCTCAGTTCAGCCCCGCCGTCTCCTATAAACACGACCTCGTCTATGTTGCTGTGCCCGATGCAGTCTTCGCCTTCGCCCTTCATCCAACTTTCCGAGCTCGGATTCATAAACAGATATTGGAGGGCTCGCTTCCCTTCGCAAGATATGTTGATATAACGGATTCCGGAGCCCAGCAAATAGCAACGAGTCTCGGTATTAATATAGTCCTGCCTCCCACTCCCTTCCCCCCTCGCTTTGATTTCAACGCCCAAACCGGCGAGCTCTTCTTCAATAGCAACATAGCAATGATTTCCCAGGATACGGGAACGGCTTATCTATTGAGAATAGAATACAGCAATAAAAATAGGGAGAGAACAAGCGAATACTGGCTGATAAGCGATACCTACCCGATACAGGCGGGAGGCGGATGGGTAAATGGATATGCGTCTGCAAACTGCTTCGTCGTCCCCTCCAATCTCGTTTGGTGGAGGGATAGGGATCTGTGGGGGCATAGGTTTAGAGATTCTAACGCGCCTTTTACCACTCCTCCTGTCCTTTTCAGCGATGTCCTATATGTTGGTGGATCTGTCTATGATGAAAAAGACAATGATTTTAAGCGCGGTATCTACGCCTTCCAAGCGGATTCAAGGATAGGGAGGATAGGGAGGATAGGAGATAGGATTCCTGTGACCGATATAGAGGATGGGATCGTCTACGAGACGATTAATTCCTTCGCCTTTGATGAAGAAGCAATACAACCTTTTACAACCAATCCGGGGCAACCTTATACTTTCTATCCGTGGCAGAAGCCTTTCCCGGGAGGGATTCTAGCCTCCCAGCCGATAGGAGCTATTACCAACATCAGCGGTGCAAACAGGGTTCTTCTTTTGACCTTCTCCAACGCGCTCGTCGCCTACCAACAGCCCCTCTTCCTCATAGCGGATGGGAAGGGCGTGGCGGAGACGGAGGTTGATTTCGGGAAAGTGGATTCCGAAGGGAGGGCGAGCGGGGAGCTTCATTGGTCGCTTGATTCCGTTGTCTGGACCACCCAGCAAGGGATTGAAACCAAACAGTCTCTCAACTTCCCTCAATTCATAAGGCAACTGGGCGCCAATTCCTTCCTCATAGGCGATAGTGGAAACAATCGTTTGATAATAACGGGAAGAGGAGGAAAGGTGGATTGGGAGGTGGCGGATTTCGGATGGGCTAATTTCGCTAATAGCGGAAATATGCTCGCTCCTTGGGAGAGCAGTAAGTTTGGGCTGGTCTCCGATGCCTACCGTTGGACATATACCCTTACTGATACTAATACCAACACCAAAATAACTCGCTACTACACGCTGGTTGCTGACCCCGACAACTCCCGCATAATCAATCTATTGGAGGAATGGAACGCGAGTAGCAGGCAGTGGATAAATCGTTCAATTGTCTGGGCGACGAGGACGCAGAGGGAGGGAAAGAAATATAGGTTCACGAAGCTATATCCGATAGAGACAATTCAGGACCCCAACAATCCTCAAGCGGGGGCAATTTGGCGAGCCTGGGCTGTCTTGTCCAATTACGCCCTGCAGGTGGAGTTCGATCCAACGAGCCAGGTGCATAAGATTGTGAAGGAGGAGCCTGGAGCCTCCATCGTTATGTTCAATAGAGCTTACGAAAACGAAACATATCCCTGTTCAATGGGGATAGTCTATTCCTTCACAACGGTTCAAGACCCCAATGGGCTTCTGCCCACCAATCCACCGCCGCAAAATAACCTCTACAAGATATCTTCAATAAATTCGCTTAATTTGGTCGTAACAGACAATCAAGCTGGCACCTATGACCTTTTGATAACGGGGACGCTTGTGCCCATTATCCCTCCCGACCAACCTCAACAACCACCGATAGTGGGCGTTTTCCGATTGGCGCTTCCCAATGCCGTCTTCGACCCAACATCTCCCCCCATAGCCCCCGATACCCCCTTGCAACTCGTCTGGTGCTATCTCGCGGGAGATTGGCTGGCTACCGCGCCAGCTCAGAGACATACGAGTTTAGTTCCTATAGATGAGCGCTTCTTCCTCCCCACAGATGCCAAGATGCTGGCGACGGGAGAATATGTAATCGCCCTTGCCCATCCTTCTGCGAGCGAGGTGATAATGGTGAGGGAGAACCACACGATGCTTTGGGCTTTGGTTGAGATGGCTGAGCCACAGGAGAAGCAGCGCACGGCGGGATTTGAAGACATTCGCAGATACTATCGCCTTCGCCAACCAATATTCATAGATACCCTCAAAGGAGGGGTGATGTGATGATGAGAAAAACGCTTTTACTATTCATATTAATTGCCCTCTTTGGTTTGCCTCTATTAGCTCAACCCCCTGTTGACTTGCAAATATCTTCCGATGGGCTGAACTACTCGGATGACGCCTCCAAAACCATTAATCAAGGTCAGACCGGAGTTTTTTATATTAAATTAACAAATAACGATAATACTCCCGATAATTTCCTCCTCAGCTGGAATACTCCTTCTGGTTGGACAATAAGCCTAGTACCGAGCGATAATAACCATTACCTATCCCCTTATTATACTGGACAAGTAGGTGCAAGTGAAGAGATATATAAATTGGAAGTGAAGGTGCCCGCTGGTGCTTTGGCTGGTGTTTACAGCATAATTATAAACGCTCAGTCTACATCCAATCCCCAGAAAGTTGATAGCGTAAGGGCAGATGTTATAGTGGGGACTCTTCAAGAGAAAAAAGCTGATTTGATAATAGAGGGGGACGGAGATAATCGCTATGATACTAATGGGGGAGGAGGAAAGTTTGCGAAGGATGGCTCTCCTGGTGGAACATTGAGATTCAATCTCATTTTGCAAAATGAATATGATGATACGAATCAACACACATTTAATATAGTCGTAGATGGCCGTGGTTGGCAAGCATCTGTCAATCCTCAATCGGTTCCACTTGATGCTAATAAACGCTCAGAGTCTTTGACTCTCACCATTCAAATCCCTGACGATGCAGCTGGAGGGCCACACGACATAATTGTAATTGTAAAAGCAGAAGAAGGTAATGATGTTAAGGATAGCGTAACTGCAACAGTGGTAATAAGAAGAGCAGACCTTATGATAAAACGCGAAGCAGATGCCCAATATAATGGAGATAATCAATATGGTGCTTTGAATACTGGGCTGGGAGGAGACGCGAGGAAGGATGGCTCAGCGGGAGGAGAGGTTAGCTTTGACATCAAGCTGCAAAACGAGGATTCTCAAAAGGATAAATTCACATTTACCCTTATTGCGCCCTCGGGATGGGAAAACAATGTAACATTGGATGGCAAGCAATTACCATGGACAACGGATTGGATAGACAAAAGTCCTGAAGGGGATCAGGAATATAAACTAAATATCACCGTTCCCAATAATGCCGCAGATGGTGTTTACAGCATTATTATAAACGCTCAATCCACATCAAATCCCCAGAAAGTTGATAGCGTAAGGGCAGATGTTATACTGGGGACTCTTCAAGAGAAAAAAGCTGATTTGATAATAGAGGGGGACGGAGATAATCGCTATGATACTAATGGGGGAGGAGGAAAGTTTGCGAAGGATGGCTCTCCTGGTGGAACATTGAGATTCAATCTCATTTTGCAAAATGAATATGATGATACGAATCAACACACATTTAATATAGTCGTAGATGGCCGTGGTTGGCAAGCATCTGTCAATCCTCAATCGGTTCCACTTGATGCTAATAAACGCTCAGAGTCTTTGACTCTCACCATTCAAATCCCTGACGATGCAGCTGGAGGGCCACACGACATAATTGTAATTGTAAAAGCAGAAGAAGGTAATGATGTTAAGGATAGCGTAACTGCAACAGTGGTAATAAGAAGAGCAGACCTTATGATAAAACGCGAAGCAGATGCCCAATATAATGGAGATAATCAATATGGTGCTTTGAATACTGGGCTGGGAGGAGACGCGAGGAAGGATGGCTCAGCGGGAGGAGAGGTTAGCTTTGACATCAAGCTGCAAAACGAGGATTCTCAAAAGGATAAATTCGTCATATCCCTTGCCGATATGCCCTCTGATTGGACAATAAAGCTCGTGGATAAAAGCGGTAACGAAAAAGACCTTCCTTATACAACAGATGACATAAACGGATTTGACCAAAACAATCAGCCCGGAGAGGCTGATTTTACTCTCAAAGTAACGATATCCCAGAACGCCACAAAAGGAATATACAGCTTAATTTTAAACGCTCGGTCCACATCAAATTCCCAGAAAGTTGATAGCGTAAGGGCGGATATAGTGATAGATAATCAGCCTCGCAAAGTAGACCTGTTGATTGAAGGAAAGGGAGATAACATTTATGGTGGATTGAATAGTGGGGAAGGTGGCGAGGCGATTAAATCCGGTGTGCCAGGGAAATCGGTTTTCTTCAATATTCTACTCCAGAATGAAGATGATTCTCCACATAGCTATACGATAAGCTGGAATCCACCTCCCGGATGGGTTGCTTCACTTAAGGTGAATGATAACAAAGTCCTTCCATCCTATGATTTGAATAATGTAGAGGGGAAGGGTGTGCGCTACCTTCTCCTTCAAGTCGATGTGCCGGAGAATGCAAAAGGCGGGTTGTATCCTGCAATATTAAATGCTGTAGATAAAGATGATAACAAGCGAGTTGACAGCATCAGGGCGATTGTTTATATCCTCCAGCCCGCAGATGTTTGGCCGATGTTCCACTATGAGGATAAGCGAACGGGGAGAAGCGTCTTTGAGGGAACCGAGACCGCTGGTCTCAAATGGAAATATCAAACCGGGGGGCAGATAATCTCTTCTGTGGCGGTAAGGAGGATGGTAAATACTGTCGGTAAAGGGGTTGACTTACTTATAGAGGATTATGGAGATAATATTTATGGCGAGTGGGGTTCTGGATTAGGAGGCGAAGTAGAGTATGATGCACAACCAGGCGAGGAGCATCAATTTAGAATAACGGTGCAGAACGAGAGCGCAACTCGGGAGAAATTCCAGCTGTCAACCTGGAATGTTCCCTCGGACTGGACAGCTACACTCTCACAAACAGAAGTAACCCTTGGGCCTAATGAAACTTCCTCTCCGATTATTCTAACAGTAAAAGTTTCCCCTGTTGCACCTGATTCCACAGTTGATATAATCGTGAATGTTCGTTCAGAAAATCCATTGCATCAGGACGAGGTTGATAGCGTGAGGGTAAGGATAAATGTGGGGCAGGGCGGACCAGCGCCATATGTTCCGGATGTTCTATATGTGGGTTCTGATGACGGGTTCCTCTATTCATTTGATAGCAATGGAAATTCATTTGATAGCTATAAAAATCCTAGGTGGCGGTGGCAACCTGAATCATCGGACGAGAGAGGAGAAATCAGGTCGAGTCCAGCTCTGGATAATCTGGGCAATATATATGTGGGAAACGATAAGGGATTCTTCTATTGCTTGAAGGATAACGGAGATTCTGCGAGCATCGTTTGGAAATTCTCCACAAATGGCGCCCCTATTCGCTCAGCACCTGTAATAGGAAACGGGATGATTGTTTTCGCTGACCAAAAGGGCAATGTCTACGCTCTCTACCCAGATGGAACACCTGCTTGGGTCGTTCCTTATTCAACTGGAGCACAAATTCCTGATCCAGAATTAATCGTTTCCTCTCCAGCCATTGCTCCAGACGGAACAATCATAATAGGTTCATATGATGGGGTCGTCCACGCCATCAATCCCGATGGAACGCAGAAATGGATATTTATAACCCAAGGAGCGTCTCAAAATCCCCCTGCAGGTATCACGACAACTCCCGCCATCTTCTGGCCAAGCATCCTCAATCCCTCCCAGCCTCCCGACCCAACGAATTACTTCATCTATGTCGCTTCCCGAGACGGATATGTATATGAGATTAAACCAGATGGAAAGCAGAATTGGGCTTGCAATATAGAAAGCCAAATAAAATCTTCTCCCGCCGTCTGGTATCCTTCCCCCACGCCTCAAAATCCCAATCCTTCCGATAATGAACGCTTAATAATAGTGGGAGCGGATGACGGTAAGCTCTATGCAATAAGAAGCGATGGAACTCAAATGTGGTCTGTTACAGTCTCGCAGGATAAGCCAATAGTATCCTCGCCAGCGATAGGTGCTAACGGCTTAATCTATGTTGGAACGAAGGACAACACGGTGAATGCATATCGGGTGCAGAACGGACAACTGCAATGGACTTTCACTGCGCCTACCGACCAGATTATCGCTTCTCCGGCGATAGGTTCGGATAAGACGATTTATATTGGCTCTTCAGATAAAACTCTCTACGCTATAAATGTTCCTCCGGAAACGGGAGGACCGGGTGTTCCCTTGATTGAAAAGTATGTTGATAAAAACTATGTTAAGCCAGGAGACTACATAACTTATACAATAATCGTGAGGAATCAAGGTTATAGCCCACTTTCCGGCATAGAGGTTTATGATTACCTTGACCCCAACACGAGATATGTGACCGCTTTCCCGCTCCCTTATCGGTATACAAACCCTGTTATCTGGCTTCTCCCACCCTTAGAAGGTGGTCAATTCTACATCCTTACCTTGACGGTTCAAGTGCTTGACAATACCCCGCAAGGGACAATCATCTACAACACCGCCTATATGGGAGACCAACCGAGCAACACTACCTGGGTACTGGTCGTCTCTGACGCGAAATATCCCACTCTCTTCATCACAGATACCTCTGATAGCTGGCAACCTTTAACTACAAAGGACCTGGAGACTTACACAGCTGATGGTAATACGGTAACTGTTCAGCTCGTTGATAAATCTTACAATTGGGGAGACGAATTGTATCTCAAGGCGATTAATCTGCCTCCGGATACATCATCTGTCACTTTCTCAATTGCAAACAATTTGCCCTCCACACGCTATTCCTTCCGAGCAACGGAAGTAGTTTTGGAGAATGACCCTGCTAATCCCCCTTACAAGAGGGCAAAAGCAACCTTGAGGTTGGTTCCTCGTGATAATTCACCAACTGCCCCGCCAGATTTTCCCTATGGTAGCCCGTTTAATTGGCGAACCAGAAACGAATTTCTCTGGTTTGCTCAAATGCAGATGCAGCTGGGAGGCGGGGAAAGTAAGATGGTTACCACCGTCTCGCAGACCCAGCAAATGTATTTCATCATAAATAACCCCCTCACGGTTCAGCTATTAGACGAAAGTGGAAATCCCATACCCTACCCAAATGGGTCACAAATAGATTCCGGCAATGGCAACTGGGTCTACAATACCCAGAATCCCGATTTGACGAATCCGAGCCACTGGATACCAGCCTTCTTCTGCGATTTCGGCGAAGTCCAGCATAACCAAACCTCCGCTCATATCAGAGTGCGCATTTACAATAATTCCCACATAGATTTAAACCATATCCGAGTTGAATCGCCCGATATAAAGAGAATGAACGGAAATATTACGGTTATACCTCATTCCCTTCCCGATGAGACGGATAAGGATTATCCGGATATCCCGGGAAGCAGGGTGAGGGCGGTATCGGGAGACGGAGTTGACCTCACCCAGAACGATTACAGCATTCCCGCTGGGGAATCTCGTGTTGTTGATATCTATATCCATATACCAATCTATCAGCCTCCCGCTGATTTCTATACCTGGGAAAATGGCAGCTGGGTTGGCTATTACTGGGATGTTCAAAGCGGCAAGTGGGTTCCTGATACGAGCCAAGAGCACGAGCATCTATTTGGCTACCGCACCTGGAACCCCCAACATGGGGATGATACGAGCCTCGAAGACAGGACATTTATGTTGCGGATTTTCTGGGATAATTATAGAGGTCCGAGGAATACGGGAGTTTGCAGCTTCTCCAGCTCTTACTGGGGCGCTCCCGATGTCTGGGAGCAGGATCCAAAAAAATCTGGACCTGTTAACTTCCAGGAGGAAGCTTATAGAAATCTCGTCCTGCGGGTTGTCGTTCCTCCAACACCAAGCCTAACAGTTGACGAATCCGTTATAGATTTCGGCAAGATACCGCATGGAACTTTCCCAAGCCAGCTTTCCCCCATCCCCGTTAAAACCTTCACAGTTCGCAACACGGGAAATATAAATCTTCTCTATCTAAGGGCGGATAGGGAGCAGATGGTTAGCGATAGCACCGACCCATCCGTCTTCCTCTCCCGCACCCTGATTCTCACGAATTTGGATTACACTAAATTCCCCGCCATCTACGGAACAGCGGGGAACCCCGGGATGATAAGGAAAGCTCCTCCCGATTCCTCCCAGCCCACCTCCGCTCAATTCACAACCACCCTCGCCTTCATTCCCACCGCTCAGCCCGTGGGTGTGTATTCCTCCACTCTTCACATCTACGAGGATTTGAATAAAGACCTTCAGAGAATTGACCCCGTTACAGGGACTGTATTTGAGCCCGAGGCAACAAACAATCCCGTATTGAAAGTGGAGGTAATAGAATCAGCTCTCGCCTTGCACAAGCCCGACCTTCTGAATTTGAACCAACCTATGCAATGGCCGGCAATAGCAAGGATAACGAAGCAAACCGGTTTGGGCAATGTTTATCTCGCCTTCTCCTGCGGAGACAGCGCCAATGATAATACGTGGAGCCTGCGTATGACGAAGCTAATCGCAACGCCAGTTGATGAAGCCATCCCTTCCATACCAGCAAGCCAACTGCCCATTGAATGGCCTGACCTCTTCGTTTACGATGATTTGACCAACAATCGCCCCAATTGGGATACCAATCCAGCCACAGTTGTTGCAAGCTCTACCAATACACTTCTCTTCCCGCCCATAGGCAATCCTACCGGCGACCCATCAACCGACCCGCCCTTATACATCAAACACACCGAGCCATCCTGGTTCAGCGATGCAACCGGCTTGCATCTCTTCTGGCGAGGCTGGGCTTTCCGCCAGAACAGCCAGGTCTGGGATGGAAGAATCTTCTATTCGCCCGATGGCTTGACCGCCTACCAAATTGGCGCCGACGCTAGCTATAAGAATGCGCCTCGCCTCACCATCATTCCCGCTAATTACACTCCCACTTCAACCCCCTGGGCGCTTCTCCTCTGGTTCTCGGGTGATAAAGGCAGCTGGCAAATCTTCTACAACAGCAATCCCAATCTAACAGACCCTAATACACCATGGCAAAAAGATAGGAAAGTTCCCGTTCCAGCCGAGGTAACCTACGCAAAGGACCCATTCCCTCTCTGGCGAATTATGAATGTTAATGGGCAAGCCACCCCCGTTCTGGAGCTGATTTACGCAGGCTTCCTCAATACAAGGGGCAATATGGAGATTCTCCTCTCCCGCTATCCCTTGAACTATGACCCCAATTCACAAGCACTCACCCTATCTGGGCAGATGCTCGCCTTCCCGAGAGTTTATAACGAAGCTCTCCAGAGGAACGAGACGGGAACGATTTACTGGTCAAGGCATATTCACTGGCTCACTATAAGAGATGACCCCAATTTAGCACCTCGCATTAAGGTAAATGGATGGGAGATAACCGGTTGGCGATGGGATGATGATAAGCAGAAATGGTATGTTAATGATGACCAGCTGGGAAAGATTTGGATGGATACGGTAGCTGGCGTAATCACATTCCAGAAGCCCTTCTCGGGGGATGTGGTTGCGGAATACAGCCCTCGTGTTCTCTGCCTCACTAACTCTACTCTAACCGATGCTCAGCCGTTCGCAGTTGTTGAGAGCTCCCTCAACAAGCGCCACCCAGATGTAGGGAAACCGGGATGGCAGGGGCAGTTAGACCCTCGCAATCCCCAGACAACCTATCCATATAGGGATAGAATCCATCTCTTCTGGCGAAGGAGCCATTCCCCCTTGGCGCAGGGACAGGTTACCCTCTTCCATAAGGCTATTAGGGTAAGGGCTCTCTCGCTCATTCCTCCTCAAAGCGCCTATGGTTCAACGGCGTTTATGGATGCGAAGGGAACGATTTGGGTTAAGGTAGCGGGAGGCAAATATGAGTGGTATCCGATGGACCCCCTAACGGGAATGATATACTTCGCTCCCGAGGATGAGGGAAGGGTGATAACGCTCCTTTATAACAATCAGCAGGTTGTCCCTGTTTTGGATGAGGAGACGGTTCTCAATCCGGAGAGGATGGTGCCGATAGACAACATCACAAACGAGAGCCAGCTATCGGCTTATGGGAATTATCTGCCCTGCCGATGGATGGACCAGACGGGGCCATTTATGGACAAGATATGGCTTTCTTGGACATCGTCCAAGGAGGTAATGGCATCAATCTATTACGAGACCTTCTCCTCACCCTTCTGGAGATAAGGAGGAATGGCGGGCTCCCTTCGGGAGCCCGCCATTTTCTTTTTTGCGAGACCGCCAAAGGCGGTCTCGCATTTTTCATCCTTTGCCATCGCTGGCATAGGTAAAGGTTTTGGAAAGGGATAAGGGATAAAGAGTAGAAATGGCGATTGTGAATGAAATTTAATTCTTTTCTAATTAAGAGGGGGAGAAAAAGGGGATATCGTGTATTTCAAAAATTAATTTTATAATTTGGGGCTTATGAGAATGGTCCCATAAGAGTGGAGAAGACCAACTCATTATTAAAAAACATATACCCATCGATGCGAGCCCGCCGAAGGCGGGCGTGGCATCTCCCCCCTTCTCATTGCGAGCCTCCCGAAGGGAGGCGTGGCAATCTCGTCTTTTAAGAAGGTGGTGTCTCTGTCATTGCGAGGGCTCTCCCCAGGAGAGCCCGTGGCAATCTCAAAAGAGATTGCTTCGTCGCTTCGCTCCTCGCAATGACAGAAATGACGAAGCCGCTTTCGCTGCTCGCGATGACAGCGGAGGTAATTGTCATTTATCTTATGCGATTTTACACCCTGATTTGTTTTTGTTTTAAAATTCGCTAAAATTAAAAATCGGAGAGTCCATAAAAGGGAGGTGATTCTCCTTGTCCTTGCTTTTCCCAAGAGCTGATAAGCTTCTCAAGAAGTTTCCCAATGTCTATATCCTCACCTTGGTGGCTGCGAGAAGAGCTAAGCAGTTGGAGAAGGGAGCGCCTCCAATGATTAATGTTCCTTATTTGCAGAAGCGATTCGGGACGGTGGAGAAAATGAACGAGGAATGGGGAACCTCCTTCCGCTCCTTTGAGGAGGTCTTGCGGCATAAAAAGCTAACCATCGCCTTTCTTGAAATACTTGAGGGCTTGGTTTTAGTTGGTAGGCAGAAGTAATTGTTCTTTGGGAGGGGCGACAAAGTCGCCCCTCCCTTTTTTATCACCTTTTAATCTCCTGCCCAGCGACCGCGGAAGAGCGTCTTGTTCCAAGCATCCCTAATTTGGTAGGCACTCATCCACTTCACATGCCCATCAACGAAAGCTATGTTTGAGCCACCGCTATGGCGTGCATCATTTTCCGTCCTGGGATTGCATCCCGCACCGCAGCCTCCGCCACTGAAGGCGACTTTCTCCCATCTGCTCGCTCCATCGCCATCGTGTGTAGAGTCGCAAACGAGGATGCTCTGGGAAGGTTGCTGATATTCAGCCAAGCTGTTCCCTATCTCCTCGTAATGGCTCCAGTCTCCGCCGCAATGCGCTATCTTCCCCATACCATAGGATATCCTATCCCATCCTGGTGGAATAGCCCATCCGCCAGCGGATTTCCCAGAGGGACAAACGAATATCTGCTGATTTTTCACGTAGGGGTAAATCAGCAGAAACCAGCGGCTATTTACCGCATTCTGGGCCAAACCGCATTTCCAATAAGGGGTGCAGGGAAAGTGTTCGTCCCAATCTTGAGCGTACATCTGAAATGCTTCAGCGATTTGCTTCAGATTGCTCATACAGGCAGCCTTCCTGGCTTGCTCTCGTGCACGGGAGAATACTGGGAATAGAATCGCGGCCAGAATGGCGATGATAGCTATGACGACGAGTAGCTCTATCAATGTAAACCCTTTCCTGCGCATTTTAATCACCTCCTTTCCACAATTTGATATTAACTATTTGTAGTATAATCCATTGCCCAAAACTATGCAAGCAATTTTTTATAGTTATGTGAGAAATATCCTATGCCCCTGAACTCCCGTAATCCCATCTATGATAATCCAAATACCTCCTACAACGAACTCGCCAAGTATCATCCCTAAAAAGAAGGGACGAGCTCTCGTGAAAGCCTTCATACCTCCCGCTTTCAAAATAAAGAGCTTTATGAACCAGCCAATCATTATGGAAAACCAAAGCTGAATCATCGGCCAGGAAGGTCCCATTGCATAGCCAAGGGGATGGAGCGGCCACCAAGTGAAGCGAAGCCTCATTTGGGTGAGGAAAATCGCTATAGCCAAGCCCACTCCCAAGAATGTCCCCGCCCGCCAGTCGGGATGAACGGGATTCTGCAGTGCGGAAGCAAGGAATTGGAAGGGCTGTTGGGGCGCCGCAATTAAAAACCATGGCGACATACTAACCCCACCCTTTCTATAAATCATCCACAACTCGCTTATATATGAACCGCCTATCGCTATAAAAATCGCTAAAATCAAAGCTAAGAGGAAGTGTCGCTTCGCATAACGGG
>Ga0078972_1003092_pt1 | contig 13184 bp, 19 predicted proteins | sample YelNatPaOPGAMG01_FD_67568 | JGI IMG/M metagenome (GOLD analysis project Ga0078972, IMG submission 67568) | Hot spring thermophilic microbial communities from Obsidian Pool, Yellowstone National Park, USA - OP-RAMG-01 (SPADES assembly) (version 2) | ecosystem: Environmental > Aquatic > Thermal...
CCAAATGACGAAGCCTCCCCTATTATCGTCTCGAGGAGCTCTGCTATCCCGGTCTCCATAACTGTTAATGCGTCGATGAAGTGGAAGAGGCCGCGATCCTCCAGTTCCCTGAAGTCATAGCTGACCCGCTTCATGTTCATGACGAATGTATCGTGATCCTCGGCGAGCGAGACGTATAGGCCCTTCTCGCCGTATTTCACCGCGCCCCAGTATAGGAATCCCGCCGAGAACATTGTTTTCCCTGTTCCCGGGCCACCGGCCACTATCACGAGCTCTCCTCTTGGCAGGCCTCCTATCAGCTCGTCTACGCCGGGTATCCCGGTTGGATTCACCTGACGCCACCCCCAACTCTGCGTTGGGAGGAGCAGAGGATTGCGAAGAAGTGGATCTTAAGCTCCTGGTCTCCGCTCTCTAGGATCTCGATGATCTGGCTTGGCGTCAGGCCCTGTATCCCGCTCTCCTTTATCAGGGTCTTGGCCAGGACTATGAGGAGGCCTCTGGCCCCGGGGCCGAAGAATGCTCTCAGGCCATCGCAGAAGAGCCTCGGATCCTCGTAGATGGCCTCATATGGATCCTTCCCGAGAAATCTTCTGAGGTGGAGCTCGAGGATCCGCGAGCCGTTCTCGCCAAAGATGGATCTCATGGCATTCTTGAAGGCCCTCTTGACCAAGTTTGGCTCAAGATACTCCTCGACCAACCCCTTCCCGGGCTCTAATGCTGATAACTTCTAAAATAAGGCTTACGCATGACTATTTCACAGCATATGTGGGCTCGTGGCCAAAGTGTTTGTAGACGCTTGTTTTCCCTATGGCTAACACGGCCTCGAGCATAAAGCATATATAGGGACGGTTCTGAGCAATTCCCGCGAGGAGGATGAACATGAGGGCTTCGAGGAAGGGTCTATCACCACTGCTCGCGATAATAATCGGCCTAGTAGTGACGGTTGTCGCGGGAATACTGCTGGCACAGCTATACTTCAGCTACGCGGCAACAATATCTGCAAGACCAGCAGCAAACGTGGAATACGTAGACCTAGTAACAGATGGAACTAATAGCTATTTGGTCATAAACATAAAGAACATAGGAAATGTACCTATTACCGCTGTTAAAGTAAGTAATGTAGATTGTGGTATAACTAATGTTGCGCCGGGAGGGACAGCAAGCTGTACATTGGATAACACCGACATAAGTGACCTACCTACTACTGCTGGAACTGTTTGGTCAGGTTTTGTCGATATTACATTCAGTGGTGGTTCAACGTTGTCATACGCGATATCTGCAAGAGCTCGGAGCGCTTAAAATCGTAAAATATTCTCCCCCTAATTTTCTTTTTCGGAACGATATTCTTTTAAAAGTTGGCCCTTTTAGTGGCCAGCTTTAGCATGTACTTTAAAATCGTCTGAACGCATTATGCCATCCTCATCTACTCCGGTCACGGTGACTGTTTTCTCGCCTGGCGGCCCAATTATTTTAAACGTGAAGACCGCCTCTTTGTCTTGACCACTAACACTTACTGGATTTGGGTTAAATTTTCCCTTCTCCACACCACCTTGATAGGAGAGGTTTATGTTACCCCTATAACCATTCAGGGGGATTATCTTTACTGTTACTTGAGCATCGCTACCCACCTTTCCACTGATGCTATCCTCCACGACATCTATCTTGAAATCCTGCACCATGACTGTTAGGGAAGTTGTCTTGATGCGGCTGGAGGAATCCTGCGCTGAGACGATTACAACATAGTTTCTCGCCTCGACGATGCTTGGTACGGAGAAGGTCAATGTTACGCTGGCATCACCGTTCCTTGGAAGATGCACGTTATTACGGCTAAGGTAGCATACCCAGTCGCTTGGACAGCTTTCAACATTCAGCGTCACTTCACCCTCATAGTTCTCGGAAATTATCCTTAGTGTAGATGATCTTGACAGGCCGGGCTTCGCAGCCACATCACTAGGATCAAAATAGATATCAAAATCCTGCGTCTCAATGGTCGTCGTTAATGTTCCGGTTATTGTCCCAATTGCTACCGCCTGTCCTCTCCCGGCCTTGAAGATCAGCGCCATGCTGCTTCCATCTATGAACTCCATCCTCACTATCCCCAAGATTGAGTCATCATAACCGCTTAAGATATTGCCAGAGCATACTATCGAGAAAGTGGTTCCCGGAGACCGCTTCCAGCAACCCTACAATCAACATCTCCAACACCATCAACTACAACATGTTGAACGTCAACGGGAACATTGCCAATATTCTTCAGGTTCAGTATGAGCATGTCATTATTGCCAGCCTCAATTAAGTCGACATATTCTATCATCACGGCGGGCCTAATAGAGATTGGGTAAACATACTGGTGAAAGGAGTTGGTGATGGCGATGCCCGCCACTATAACAACTACTAGTCCTATGAGCATGGATAGAAGCTTGGATAAGCCTTTCGACACGCCCGAGAAAGAGGCCGCCTGCAACTATTAACACCTAATCCAGCCGAGATATAAGCTCGCATCCCCCTTACTGATAATCAAGGCCTAATTCTCAGACATAAGCTCTGGTTTCATCATTGTATGTTGACTAGGCTGACCAGGCCATGCTCAGGGATATGTTAGAATGGTTTCCAAAATGCTTCTTCTCTTTCCATGAGGCGTGGTAGGAGGTTTACGTTGTCTATTATTGCGTCTGCTCCTTTCCTAATGAATACCTCCAAGGCGTATGGGTTTGTTAGGACTCCTGTGAAGAAGGCGTTGAGTCCATTCTTCTTGGCATTCTCGACTAGGAGGAGGTCTTCAAGCGAATTCCCGACATACATGATCTTCTCGGCGCCGAGCTTTCTAGAGCACTCTATCAGGATCCTAGAGTCCGGCTTCTCAAATCTGTCTGGGGCTTCCGCCGCGAATATGCTTGCCTCGAGGTTGAAGTAGTTGATGAGGCCCCCGAGGCCCTTCTCCGTCTCCCACCTCCCCCTCCCAGTGGCTATCGCGATGCCCCTTGGAACACCCTCGCCAAGCCTCTCAAGCACATCCTCCGTTATCAGAGGCTTCTCCCTTTCAAGTAGCCCCTCCCAAGACACGTATCGGGGCTCCACGCCATACCTCTCCTTAACACCATCAATCCCCAAGTAAACCTCGTCATAGAGCGTTGTCAGGAGGCCGGAGCCATACCGGGTTAAGGGCCCCAGTATGCTCCTTAACTCCCGGACCCTCATCAACCTGCCGAGCATCTCAGCCTCAGCATCGATAAGCTCCTCAAAGTCCCGCAGCCACATGAGACCGCCATATGCTTGCGAGGCCTTATCAGAGAGCCACCTCAAGCCATCGAGAACATAGCCGGGCGAGCTCACTTCCACCATACATTTCCCCAAATACACATTCATATCGTCTATCTCGGTGATGTCGTCGGTGATCCTCTCAACTGGCTCACCAACTTCCATTATTATCGCCTGGGTTATGAGGCTCGTCTTGTTCCAGTCGTTGTTGAAGCCGCCGAGCATCTCAAGCCTCGCTAGGACATCATTCACATCCCTTCCAAGCGAGCACCTGAGGCCATAGAGCTTCTCGAGGATTATGCAGGCCACGATCCGATCTGCCAAGTAGTATGATTCCGTCGAGTCTATGAGCGTTCCATCACAGTCGAAGATTATCGCCTCGACCTCGGCCAGCTTATCATAGCTCCTCTGATTGACCATTATGCCCTCTCCGAGAAGCCTGTAATCCATCTCTTAGTCCTCCTACCTGCTTATCGCTGGAGCTGCCCTGATCGCCATGACCTCCTGATAGAGCTCCTCAAGTATCTTCTGGTAATCAGCCTCGCCGTTCTCGACGCGGTCCATGTCGGCCTCGAGCCTTCTCGTCAGCTCCTCCGAGACATAATCTCCAAACCTCTCAGTCAGATACTGGTATATCCTCATGCCCTTGCTGGTCGCTATGAGCCTTCCAGCCCTCTCTATAACATATCCCCTCTCCAGAAGAGTCTCTATTATCTTGCTGTATGTGCTTGGCCGGCCTATCCCCCTCTCCTTCATTAGCGCGACGACATCGCCCTCGGTCAGTGAGATCATATGATATCTTCTCTCCTTCGGCATCCGGGTCCGTCGCCAAGTAGACCTCGTTATACTGCTGCGCAAGCCTCCTAATCGCCTCGATTATCTCGATCTTGTCGAATATGTCATCTGAGCCGCATGATGGGCATGGCCTTCCATCAGCCCACTGCTCACCGCAGTTATAGCACCTCTTTATGACGCCATAAACCGGGATAAACCTGCCATCAATCCTATCAACTCCATGAAGCCCCCTCTCAGAGCCTGTGATCAGGTCTGTTATATGGCCCTGCGTCGCGGCGACGCCGACTATCACGCCGCCTATCGCCGCCTCATAGACAGTCAGCGGCCCGATCCTTCTCCTGAACGGCCTCCCGAAGAGGTAGGCGATAGTCCTAGCCTTCGTCGGCGACTCAACGAGCATTAACGCGGCCCTGACCAAGTCCTTTACGCGTATCTCGACCTCGCCTCGCTGGATCTCGGCGAGAATCCTCCTCTCCCTATCAACCTGCTCGAATATCAGCTCAGCCTTCCTCGGATCATATGGCTCGAAGTCCAGCTCCTCTATCTGGGCCTTAAGCCTCGTTATAAGGCCCCTGAAAGCCCTAGCATCATCAACAACAACTATGCTCACGCCCTTCATGATGCCGTATGGATAGAGCCTCGAGGTCCTGCCGGATGCCTGGATATAGCCAGTAGTGTCGGGTATGATTAGGGTGAAGCCATCATCAGCTTGCTTCAAGGTTATATCGAGATCCCTCTCAATCCTCTCGAGGAGCTGGGGGCTTAGGATCTTGTTCACGAAATCCCTCGCTGATGCTATCACATCCTGTGCATAGCCCTCGAAGCCGCTGAGCCTCACACCCTTCTCATCAGCCTCCCTTATCTTCTCCATAACATCCCTCGTAAGCGGCGTTATCTTCCTCAGCTTCGCTATAATTGGCTCGGACTCCCTTCTCAGCCGCTCATCAAGAATCGGTATCAGGTTGAGGATAAGGGTGAGGAGCTTACCAGGATTATATTCAACCCTCTCAATCCTGATCTCCCTCCTCGGGACACCGGCGAAGACGGCGTATCTTATCCTCGATGGTAGATCTATCCCCCGCGTGAACGGGCTTCTCGAGGATGCTATGCCAACCATGACATCTATCTCACCGCTCGCGAACTTTTGGAGGATGTCCGGGCTCATCTTCTTGTATAGGTGGACTTTTAGGCCGGCCTGCTCCAAAGCCTCGGCCACCCTCTCAGCATATGCTCTACCAAGAGCATGTGGCACGAAGACGAGGCATCCGCCACCATGATTCTTGATGAGCCTGATTGTCTCCTCGATCACGTCTCCCGATGGCTCCACATAGAGGTCCTCGACGTTCCTCACGAGCTCCTGGAATCTGCCGACCTCGAAGTCGAGCAGCTCCTCGAATATCATCATGCGCCTTGTCCTCTTCCCTTTAAGCGTGGCGCCGGCTACAACGAGTATCCCCCTCCTTCTCTTCCTTTCCTCCTCAATAGCCCTTGAGAGCCGCTCATATTCCTCGGAGAGGTCCTTTGAAGGGGATCTCGCGAGCCTTATCCTGATATCTATAAGCTTGAGCGCGATGTCAACGGCCTCCGGCCTTAGCCCAAGAAGCCCAACAGCCTTATCGATGTTCTTAGGCGACTTCAGGAAGGAGTCGACATCATCCACGAACACGTAGTCGAATGGTTTTATGTTCATGAGCAGGTCTCCATGATCCACGAGGAACCTGTCGGTCGTTATCAGGATCATTGGGCCATCATTTTGCCTAAGCTCCTCAAGGACCTTCTCCCTATCAGCCTTGTTCAGGCCGGCGTGATAGACTAGCAGCCTCTCACCGAGCTTGAGCCCGAGCCTCTCGGCGAATAATGATGCCTTCTCGTAAAGCTGCTGGGCCAAGATGCTCGCTATCGGAGAGGAGCTCGATTTCCGATGCTCCCAGGGATAACGCCTCCTTCAGCGCCTCTATGGCCGCCAGATACTCGGCCTCGTTATTCGTCCTTAACCCAACATGCTTCCACTTCTTAGATAATAGACGACCACCCTCATCGAATATCAGGTAGCCTATTCCAGCCGGCCCGGGATTCCCCCGGGAGCAGCCATCAACGAATATCCTCAGCTTCCTCTTCAAGAGGCGGCCTTCTTCTCCAGCTTCCTGATCACAATCTGATAGCTCTTTGGAAGCTTCTTTGATGCTATGTCGAGGGCCTCCTTCGCCGCTTGGAGTCCATTCTCCCTAACTAGGACCCTGAAGACCGTGGAGCCCCGAAGCACCCTAGCCGCCCTGCCTACAGGCTTCCCGAAGGCCCTCCTCATGCCCTCCTGAAGTCTATCAGCATGCGCGCCAAAGATCAGCTTGTTCTCCCTGAGAACGTGGTGCGGGTGAGCCTTAAGCTCCATGAAATAGTTTGACGAGCCTAGTGTTGAGTCCAGATATTTTGTCAGGGAAACTCTCGCCGACTCCAACGAGACATCCCTGATCTGCATATCCTCCTTCGCGACCAGCAGGAGCTCATAATCATAGTCATCCGAATACGTTCCACCCGTGTACTTCGCTATCCTAGGCTGGGGCGCGCCGGCGATATAATCCGCCCTAGTATAGGGCCTCTCAAGCGCTCTCCAGTTCTTCGCCTTCATACCGCGGGCTAAGCGGCAAAGCCACCTAATTAGGCTTCCCCCAAGAAGCCGAGAAGCCTGCAGAGGTCGAGGAGCTCACTAGGGGAGAGCTGGAAGATTCTCTTGGAGATTAACGCCTCTGGAAGCTTCTTCACGAGGCCGGGTGGCAATAGGCCATCCTTCGATAAATCGGCTAGGACGCGCCTGAGAACTTGTCTTCTTCTCGTGAAGAGTCTTTTCCACAGTAGCTTGCAGGAGATTCCTAGCCTTGGGATAGCATCCCTCCGCCTCATCAAGACCATGGCCGAGTCAACCCTTGGAGGGGGGCTAAACAAGCTTCTCGGCACGATCTCCAGAATCCTAGCCTCATAGTAGGTGTTTGAGATGACCGAGGTGTAGACGTATTTTGGCGAGCCTGGATACGCGGTTAGCTTGGACGCGAACTCCCTTTGGAGCATCAGTATCATTAGTTCCGGCAGCTGCTCCACGAGCCACTCGATAAGCCTTGAGGAAATGCTGTATGGTGGATTCGAGACCACCTTGTTGAAGCCGCTCGGCCTCAGGCGCAGGATATCGCCAAATAGCACCTCAACGTTCGGATATTCCTCGGAGACCGTTTTAAGATCCTTGGCAAACCTCTCATCAATCTCGACTGCTATCACCTTTCCAGCTCTCTCCGCAAGCTTTCGAGTGAGTACACCGTTTCCAGCGCCAACCTCCAGCACAACATCGGATCGGGATAGCCCGGCATAATCCACCATCCTATCAAGAACATTGTGGTCCATGAGGAAGTGCTGGCCAAGTATTTTCCTCCTGACCTTCTTCATTCCCCGGATTCGCGTGAGACTGGTGGTCTAACAAACAGCCTATACTTCTCCTCCGGGTTTCTAAGTTCCTCAAGGATCCTCTGCTGGAGCGCTTTTACCGGATCGAGAACTCCACATCTCTTCCTCAAGTCATCATAGCTCTCAAAGGGCTTGATCTCCCGCTCCTCTATTATCTTCATCGCTATCTTCTTCCCGATCCCGGGTATGAGCTCGAGCGCGTGCATCCTCGGGGTCAGTGGTCGAGCGGTATTGAAGAACTCGACGAAACGCTTCTCATTCTCCTCCAGTATCTTGAGGATCACGTTCTCGAGGATCATCTTCGCGTTCACCGTCAGGTCATCATAACTTATCCTCCTGAGAATTCTCAGGATGCTCCTTGGAACATCCTTCCCTATGTATAGCCTAGTCCCTATCGCGGGCTTATTCCCCTTGGGCGTGGCGGCCTCTAGGAGTGTGAAGAAGTCCTCGCCTAGAAGCTGGATCACATTCTCATCCCTATGCACGATTATGCCCGGAGATTGCGCCTTGAGCTCCGAGGCAGGGAAGACGTCCAGCACGTATGCGAAGTCCTCGTATTTTTTCTGCCTCACCAATACGTCTCACATCCCACTCCAAGTAACTTATCCTCTATTCCTATTCTCCTTCTTCCTGCAGATATCTTTTAACGAGCTCGACTATCGCTTGAAGCTTCTCCTCGGAGAATAGGAGGATTGGGGCGAGCCTCTTATAGCCGCTCAGGATTGCCCTAACCTCCTCAACGTGAGCCGGGCATATATCCACTATCTGGACGGCTTCCTCCCTCGTGAGCTCAAACTTTTCCATGAGCTCGTTTATCAGCCTCTCAGCTCTATCGGCTGAGAGCTTCGAATATTTCCTCACGTAATTTAGAACCCTCTGCTGGAGCGTCGTAAGCTCCACCCCGCTACTGCTGAGTATCTTCTCAACTTCCGGGAGCGAGAGTGGGGTGCGGGAAATAATCCTCCTCGCCATAAGCGATCACGCACCCCATCTAATCAAGTGATCTGGGAGAATTGTAAGGGTCCTAAGGCTCTCACCTATCTTAACCCTAACAACGTATGCTCTCCCACGCTTACCCAAGATCTCCCCTATCCTCCCGTGATAACGCCTATGCGGCGCGCCTTTATGCACCGACGGATTCAGCTTGACGATAACCTTCTCGCCGGGCTGGAAGTCCTGTAGATAGATCTCTGGGTTAGACCCCTGCCTGCTCCCCACGGGCTTCGTTAGCAAGTCCCTTGACTTGTAACGGAATCCCTTAGACTTCGGCATTTTTCGGCTTTTTAGTCAAATTTCCCAGCTTAAAACCTTTATCAAGGCTGGATATGGGAGCCAACCCTATCTCTGATCTTTTTGAAGAGGTTGCTCAGTGAGCCTGTGAGCCTGTCAACCGGAAAGCCGAGATCCGCCTCAAGATCCTCGAATTTCTCCTGATCAGCCTCGCTGCCGGGTTTGCCTCCACTGATATACTTTAGCTCCATGGTCTCGATCCCCTTCAGCGTGCTCTCCAATAGCTTCTGCCTCTGAATTCCTATTGAGACTGGAATAGCCACCACCTCGCCCTTCTGATTTATCCTGAAGACCTTGAAGTTGAGGTCCTGAAGCCTCCTCGTCTTCGCGTATTTTAGAGGATCTATTACGAGGGCCACGGCCTTTGGAAAAAGCCTCTGATAAAGCTTCTGCGTCTCGATATCTATCGCCGAGAGGAATACGTCGAAACCCGGGTGAGAATGATACCATCCAACGATGTATAGGCCGGGCCTATTCCTGAGAACCCATTCCGCCGCCGCGGCAATCGTCTCCTCCTCGAGGTAAACGAAGCCGGGCGTTGACTTCTGCTCGCCCGTTATAGTGTCCCAGATCTCAAGCACATCGCCCTTCTTCAAGTATTTCCCTACGAGAAGCCCTGCAACCTCCCTGTTAAGATCATCAAGGGCATGTTTTATCATCTTACCAAGCGCCAGCGGATAGACTCTAACCCTCATGCGAGGGAGAATGCTATTCAAGGGGGATTTTAACATTCTTGAGGTAGGAACAGGTCTTCTCAGCACTCGTCATTCTTACCGGAAAACTCTTAAAGAATATTTTTCCGGAGGCTTCTCGCACAACATATTTATATATCGTGTGCTTGCCCTATTCTCAGGCAGGAGGTTTGAAGGAGTTATGAAAATTAGGATCGTCCCCGCTGTGGGAGGGGGTAATCCTATAGAGCTGGAGGTCTCGCCCTCCACGACTATAGGAGCTATCAGGGCTAAGGTTTGCGCGATGAAGAAGCTTCCACCAGATACGACGAGGCTCACATATAGGGGTAGGGCACTTAAGGATACGGAAACCCTTGAATCAATAGGAGTCCAAGACGGAGATAAACTCATACTGATAACTAGGACTGTTGGAGGATAAAGTAGGCTGAGGGCCTCAAAGTTAATTACCTGCCTCCCGAGCATAGAATTAATAGCTTGAAAACACAGCTTCCTGAAGCTCTGTGGAGTAGAAGACTGGCGCTAGAGTATAAGCTGATGAGGGAGAATGAGCCTACATTCGACATAGTGGATAACCAGCTGACGCATTACCGTGGAGTGATAATCGGCGAGGGACTATATGAGGGTGGATTCTTTAAGGTGGAGATAATCGTCCCGCGCACATTCCCATACACTCCTCCCGATGTCGTCTGGTGGACGAGGATATGGCATCCAAACTTCACGGATGAAGTTCCCGCGAGGATCTGCGAATCGATATTCAAGAATGACTGGAGCCCTTCACTTCATCTTTTCTCGGTCGTTGAAGCCTTAAGGAATCTACTCAATAATCCAAACCCTGATGATCCTCTAAATACGTTTGCCGCTGCTGAGATGAAGTATAGGCCGGATATCTTCGAGGCTAGGGTTAGGGCGTATATTGAGCTTTATGCTAGGCCGGAGTACGCATTTCAAGAGTAGCTGAGAATCCCGAAGAGATAATAATACTCATATAAGCCATTTGGGCTGCTTCCACGTGGTAGGATGACCGAGGAACAAGGCGGTCTTGAGCGATATGATCGGCAGCTGAGAATCGAGGGATGGGATCAGGAGAATCTTGCCAGGGCCAGAGTCGTTGTGGTAGGGGTTGGCGCAACGGGATGCGAGGTCTCGAAAAACCTCGCGTTAATGGGTATTGGAAGGCTCATCCTAGTCGATAATGACGTGATCGAGCTATCAAATCTTAGCAGGCAGATGCTCTTCCTAGATGAGGATATTGGCAAGCCAAAGGCCATCGTTGCAGCTGATAGGCTGAGGAGGATGAATCCACTTATAGAGGTTGAACCATACTTCGAGGACGTTAGAAACCTCGGTGAATCAATCTTCGAGGGAGCTGATGTTATAGTATCATGTCTTGATAATTGGCCTGTTAGGAGGTGGCTTAACTCGCTCGCTGTGGAGCTGGATAAGCCTCTCGTGGATGTCGCGATGGAAGGGTTTTACGCTAATCTCCAAGTCGTGATACCGAAGAAAACAGCGTGCCTAGAGTGTCATGGAGAAGATCTGATACCGAAGGAGACACAGCTCGCTGAATGCACGTTGAGGAGGAGGAGGCCCGAAGACCTCGTTCAAGACCTGAAGCAGGCGGGAATAGAGATTAGCCAGAAGATCGCGGAGAAGCTGTTCGAGCACGACATCAAGACGATCTATGATCTGAAGTATGCTCATGAGGGCGTGTTGATGAGGCTGGATAAGAAGACGCTAGAGGTTGTTAGGAGGATAAGGGAGAAGCTGAAGCCGAAGCTCCCAGCGCTTCAAAGCGTCGCCGCCATGATCTCGGGGCTGGCTTCAACGGAGATAGTGAAGATACTTCATGGAAATAAGCTTGGCGAGCCAATCAAGGGCCTCCTAGTATATGATGGTCTCGCGGGGCAGTTCACGATAGTGGAGCTTGAGAGGAGCTCTGAATGCTTTGTCTGCGGGGATCTAGTTGAAGAGGGGCTGACGATCACAGTCAAGCCTGATGAGACTATCCTAGACCTTAAGAGGAGGATAGCGGAGACGTTCAGCATCCCCGATCCTGAGATACTTTACCGGGAGTGGAGGCTCCAAGATGATAAGAGGATCTCTGAGCTGGGGGTCAAGGAGGGCGACACATTATATATCACCACTAGTAGAAGGTTCATGCCCCTTCAGCTGAAGGTTCAATTCCACAAGGAGGAGGTGACGACTCCATGAGGAGGATAACAATATTGGAGGAGGAGAAGGCAGGCGAGTGGGATCTCGAGTTCGAGGAGGGAAAGAAGCTGGATATATGCCCGGTCTGCTCAGCGGAGATACATGAGGGCGTCCCTGTATTCGAGTGCCCATTCTGCGGGAACAGGATGCATGCTAGATGTGTTCAGCCATGGATAGATGAGAGAGGGACATGCCCGATCTGCAAAAGGCCTTTATCACAGAAAGGATAACATTATTGGTGGTGCTCTGGCTTGAGCAAAGCTGAGGATGGCGGCATAGTCCTGAAGCCGAGGTACTTGGAGACACCCAAGGGCAAGATCCCCACATATGATTTCGTGATGGGACTGGCGAAGGCGATAAACATACTCGATGAGGCTGTGGCAGAACTCGAGGAGAAGATAAGAGACATGGCGCCGGCGAGCACGGCAGAGCTAAGCGATCTGAAAGCTAGGCTTGAGAATGTTGAGGAGGGCTTGAAGAACTTAGAGAAAAGGTTAGAGGTTGAGCTAGAGGATCTTAATGACAAGCTAATGACCCTGACCGACGTGGTCCATGAGCTCGCTGAGAGAGTTCAGAGGCTTGAAGAAAAACATTAGGGGCTGACGACCGCGCGTCTCATTTCCGCGATCAGCTTCTCGAGACTCGCACGTTTATTCTCAAGATCCTTTACCTCGGCCTCGAGCCTCTTCTTACGCTCTTCGAGCATGTTCAGCTCGCTTCTCAGCTGGAGAACCTTCCTTTCGAGCTCCTCAGCTGCCTCCTCCTTCTCCCTGAGCTTGGATAACTCCTCCCTGAGCTCGGCCTCTTTCTTGAGGAGGCGCTCCATCCTTATCTCCCTTATCTTGAAGTCCCTGAGAAAGCCCTTGAACATGTTCTCTAGCCTATTCCCCAGCTCCTCGAGCCCCTTGAGGTAGCTGCTCTCCAGCTCCGAGATCCTGCGTTCAAGGTCAAGCTTCTTCTCCTCAAGGGCCCTGAGCTCGGCCTCCCTTATCGCCAGCTCCCTCTCCTTCGCGTCGAGATCATTTCCCCATTTTTTCAGCTCCTGTCTGATCACGGCCAGCTCACTCTTCTCTTTCAATAATGCCTCTACCTCCCTCTTTATCGCCTCGCGCTCCTTGCTCAAGGTCTCTATAATGTCCTTCAAGCCTTCCTGTATGGAGAGGAGTGTGCTCTCATAGAACCTGACCTGATCAAGCTCCCCTGAGATCTTCTCGGCCTTCTCTAGGAAGACTGCGAGCTTCGACCTTATGCTCTCAGGTTGCGAGGCTAATGTCCCGAGAAGACCTTGGATTTCCACAAGCCTAGACTCAAGCCTCTTCAACGCCTCATTAAGAGGCACTACCCTTGCGGAGATGCTCTGTTCGAATTTGTTTAACCTTTCCTCAATTCTATCCTCAAGCTCCTCAACCTTCTTACCGCCAAATATCGACATTTCTAGACAAGAGCCTTTCAAAGTGTTATAAAAAGTTGATCCACCCCTTGGCCATA
>Ga0078972_1013744_pt1 | contig 13184 bp, 13 predicted proteins | sample YelNatPaOPGAMG01_FD_67568 | JGI IMG/M metagenome (GOLD analysis project Ga0078972, IMG submission 67568) | Hot spring thermophilic microbial communities from Obsidian Pool, Yellowstone National Park, USA - OP-RAMG-01 (SPADES assembly) (version 2) | ecosystem: Environmental > Aquatic > Thermal...
ACAAGGTGCAAAGCACAGATATTACTCTAAAATACCTTCCTGGTTATGGCCACCTTGATGTTTATGCTGGTACGCACTCCTTAGAAGATGTAAAACAGCCCATGTTAGAATGGATGAATGAGAGATTGAGTTCCCCTAAGTATAAAAAATAAAACTTAAAAATGAAGCTGTAACTTATGAGGCAATTTAGCTAGCAGCTAATCAGAGATAAAAAATTTAGCTTGCTTAAAAATAACGAGAAAGGAGAGAATTTATATGAAATTCACTTTTTCCCATTCAGTTATTATAATATTGAGCATCATTGTTTTTTTATTTACGGGTCTGCCTGTAATCGCTAAATCCTTATATGCCGGCGAAAAAGCTTTGCCGATTGTGTTCGTTCATGGTGGAGCTGGTTCGGCTGCCCAATACGAAACCCAGGCGATGCGCTGGGCGAGCAACGATTACCCAAATGTAGTAACAGGAATCGACTACAATTCATTATTACCAAACTCTGAATCCCTTTACCAAATGTTGGATGCTTATTTCGATGCGCTTATGGAAGAAACTGGTAATAACCAAATCTATGTAGTTGCTCATTCCCGCGGGACAAGACTCCTGGTCGATTATTTAAATAGTTCATCGGAACGTAGCGCCAGAGTGGCCAAGTATATCAACATTGATGGCGCTACAGGCTCTTCCTGCCCAGGAAATCCTGCTCCAATTAATTGTTTGAATATATCTCGCGGGGGGACAATGGGTTCAAACAATGTTTACTTAACTGATCATGGTCATACTCAATGTGTGACTTCTGTCCAATCATTTGTCGCCCAATATAAATTTTTTACCGGTAAGGACCCCAAGACCACGCTAATTCTTCCAGAACCACCTGGTCAGGTTGAGATCGCAGGAAAGGTGGTCAATTTCCCTGAGAACACTGGTGTAAACGGAGCTATTTTGGAAATTTGGGAGGTTCACGGTGACTCCGGTATTAGGAAAGATTCATCCCCAATGACGGTCATCAATCTCGATGCAACCGGAGAATTCGGCCCCATAAAGATTAATGGCCAAAAATATTATGAATTTGCCGTAAGACGATTCGATACTGAAAGGGTAACCCATTACTACCGCCAACCTTTTATTCGAAGCAATTATCTGATCCGGTTGCTTTCATCGCCTCCTAACTCTGGTATCATCACCAATACAGTAACAGGCCCGGACCACAGTGCCGCGATCATCATCAGGTATAAAGAATGGTGGTCCGATCAGGAAGCTGCTAATGACACTTTATGGGTCACTACAAAGAGTCCTAGCTGGAAGAATCACGCAAATTATCCGCCAGCTCTAAACATACTAAGCAATACTGGAATTGCTCCCAGGACGGCAAACAAGATTGGGATACATGTCTTCGATACAGATTTTAGTATGGTCGATAAAAAAGGAGATAAAATTTCTACCCTTGATCCCATAAGTTATTTCTTTGGACAGATTTTCCAAACTGGGGTTGACCTATGGATGCCTGCGACTGATCCACCAGATGGAATGATCACTTTCACTAATGAGCCAAGGGGCGATACAACCAGGCCCCAAACTATCAATGTCCCCAATTGGGCTTCTGATAAACATAGGATTTCGATCCAATTTAATGACTACGTCCAAGATATAAATACATGGGGAGAATGTAAACGTGTTAAGCCAAGTCCATGCAAATAAAATTTAAATGAAGCAGAGCTAGAAATGGCTCTGCTTTTTTTATTCCTTTCAGGACATTCTCTCTCAATTGAAAAACTGATATATAGCTTCTTCCGCAATAATATAGCTCCGTCCTTTCGGATTAACTCCCTTAAAATGCACCTTAACGTCTTTAAACAGTCCTTCGGTCAGATCAAAAAAAGGTTCATAATAAATAAACAAAACACTTGACAAAGAATTTGTTTTAGAAATAAATTAACGCAGATTATATATAGCTAAAAGTCTGAAGTTCCTGATAAAGGGGGTGATGAAAGGAAAATTACTAAAATTAAGGCAAAATCAAAAATAAATTTAAGAAAGGAGGGTTTATATGAAACGATTTTCGATAGGAGGGTTGATTCTTTGCTTTTTAGGATTGCTGCTTTTATTTTCTCCGGCTGGAGCGGCAGAAAAACCAATTTTGGTTGGTTTTCCCATGTTCCTGACCGGAGGAGGTGCCCTTTTTGGGCAACCTGCTAAGGTAGGAGCAGAGATGTATGTGGAAGAAGTTAACAAAAAGGGCGGGGTTTTAGGTAGGCCAATTAAGCTCTTAGTGAGAGACTGTAAAGGGACCCCTGATGAAGCAACTCGAGTCGCTCGTGAGCTTATTGCCAAAGAAAATGTACAATTTTTAGTGGGGGGATTAACGGCGGCCCAGGGTTTAGCCCTTTCCGAAGTCGCTAAGACTGAAAAAATTATTTATATTGCTCCAATTTCCAAAACCACAGCCATGACTGAGCCAGGTAAACTTCATCCTTATGTATTCCGGGCAGCGGCTAATACTAATACCGAGGGTCGAAGTGCCGCCGTGTTCATGGCCAAGCACCCTTGGAAAAAGGTTTATACTATCGGTCCAGATTATGAATACGGGCAGATGGTGACTAAGGCTTTTGTGGAATGGATTAAAAAAATTAAGCCTGATGTGGAAATTGTCGGGCAGGGCTGGCCCAAATTAGGCGAAGCTGATTATACGCCTTTTATCACGGCTGCTCTTGCTAAAAAGCCCGATGCCGCTTTCTTCTCCCTATGGGGCGGTGACTTTGTGAACTTTTCTAAACAAGCTAAACCTTATGGTTTTTATGAAAAAGTAAAAGTTGTTTCTGCTGGGGAAGCAGGCTCTCCAGAAACCGCTATTGCTTTAAAAGATGATTTGCCTTTAGGAATTACTACGAATGCCTACGACTTATTCTACTACCCAGACACTCCCGAACATAAAGCCTATGTGGAAAAGCTGAAAGCTTATACTAAACAGGAGTACCCTCCCAGCTGGGCTATCACTGGCTACATCGCTATGCAATTCTTAGTGGAAGCAATTAAAAAAGCTAATTCTACCGATACAATGAAAGTGATCAAAGCCTTAGAAGGCCTCACCATTGACACTCCTATCGGTAAGCAAACGATGCGCGCCAAGGATCATCAGGCTAACCGAGGGCAGTTCTGGGGAACGACCGCTAAAGTCCCCGAATATCCATTCCCCATTCTCCGCCCCGTGGAATACATTCCGGCGGATAACCTAATGGATTAAAAATTTGCGGCCAGGGCATATAAAAAATTTAAAGTATTTCAATGGTATATGTCCTGGCCCTGCTTGAGGTTAAATAACCAATGCCTGATCCTTCTTTCCTCTTAATTCAAAGTCTGAGTGGTTTAACTTATGCCATGTTTCTTTTTCTCATTGCCTCAGGCCTTTCTCTTATCTTTGGCATTCTGCGCGTGCTGAATTTTGCCCACGGCTCCTTTTACATGTTAGGGGCCTATTTAACTTATCAATTCGTTTCTTATTTTATAAATAACCCAACGGGCTTTTGGATAGCCGTTCTATTTTCTTCTATAGCTATTGCGCTCTTAGGCGGCCTAATTGAAAGGCTATTTTTAAGCCGCTTGTATATTCGCGAAGAACTGAATCAGCTTTTATTTACCTACGCCTTGGTTCTTATTCTTGGTGATTTAGCAAAAATTGTCTGGGGTACTGGCCAACTTTCTATCCCGCGGCCGCAGATCCTGAAGGGCGCCGTAAAAATAATGGATCAATATTTCCCGGAATACAATATTTTTATCATCTGCTTAGGGTTTGGAATTGCCTTTTTCTTCTGGATAATTTTGAACCGTACCAGATGGGGAAGGATTATTAGGGCAGCAGCTCTTGATCGTGAAATGCTTAATGCTTTAGGAGTTAATGTCACCAAATTATTTACCGTAGTTTTTATAATTGGTTCATGGCTGGCGGGCTTGGGCGGTGCTTTGGTCGCGCCTATCGCGGCCATTGTCCCGGGAATGGATGTGGAGATTATTATAAATGTTTTTATTGTAGTGGTAATCGGTGGCCTGGGAAGTTTTTGGGGAACATTATTAGGGGCGCTTGTTTTAGGCCAAGTAATCTCCTTTGGTATATTAATTCTTCCTCGGTTGGCCATAGTCTTTATTTATATCCTTATGACCATTGTATTGATTACCCGGCCTTGGGGCCTTTTGGGAAAACCATTATCCCGCTAACTATGCTTAAAAGAGAAAAATTCATAATTATTTTGACAGCCTTATTAGCTCTGCTTCCGCTTTCGCAATCACGTTTTTATATATTTTTGGGGACAGATATATTGATCATGGGGCTTTTTGCCATGAGCCTAAATTTACTTTTGGGCTATACTGGCTTAGTTTCTTTCGGGCATGCAGCTTATTTTGGCATTGGGGCTTATACCTGCGCCTTGCTCATGAAAAAAGCAGGAATTATTTTCCCCTTAGCCTTTATTGGCGCTATGGTGGCCGGAGTATTGGGAGCTTTAATTATCGGCTTCTTCTGTGTTCGCTTAACTAAAATTTATTTCGCCATGCTCACCTTGGCTTTTTCGCAAATTGTCTGGGCCATCGTCTTTAAATGGAACTCTTTAACTGGAGGTGATACGGGCCTTATTGGCATTGATTTTCCTGCTTACTTGGATTCCTCGGTTCGATTCTATTATTTCACTTTGGTGGTAGTGGCTGTCTCCCTAGGCCTATTGCAGCGGATAGTCAATTCTCCTTTCGGGAGAATCCTAACTACCATAAGGGAAAATCCAGAACGTACGGAATTTATTGGGGTCAATGTAAAACTTTATCAGCTCATTGCTTTTATGATCTCGGGGTTATTTGCGGCCATCTCTGGGGCTCTTTTTGGTATTTTTAATCACAGCCTTTTCCCCGACTTACTTTACTGGCCGCAATCTGCCGAAGTACTCATTATGTCCCTCTTGGGCGGGATTTATAGCTTCTTCGGCCCTTTAGTGGGGGCAACCATCATTCTGTATATGCGTATGTTAGTTACTTCTTATACGCAATATTGGCCCTTTATTATGGGAACAATATTGGCTTTCCTTTTGTTTTTCTTTCCCGGAGGTATAGTGGGCTTCTTAAGAGAAAAAAAGGTATTTAAATGGCTGAAATGATTCTAACAGTAGAAAACATCAAGAAATCTTTTGATGGGTTCGTGGCCGTAAATGAAGTGAGTCTTTCTGTTAAAAAAGGAGAAATTTGCTCGATCATCGGTCCCAATGGGGCTGGGAAAACTACGCTTTTTAATTTGATAACTGGGCATATACCAGCGGATAGTGGCCGAGTGACTTTTAAAGGAATAGATATTTCTAAGATGCCTCCCCATAAAATTTGCCGTTTAGGAATGGGGCGATCATTTCAACGCACGAATATTTTCCCGCGTCTAACAGTCTTTCAAAATATTCAAGCGGCCCTCGTAGCTCACCGGGGTATGGGCTTGAATTTTTTTAAAATGGTTGACTCTCTTTTCCGGCAAGAGACCGTGGAAATTTTAGAACGGGTTGGGCTAAAAGAATTTAGCGAAACTATGAGTGGCTCCCTATCCTACGGTTACCAAAAACAACTTGAATTGGGAATTGCCTTAGCCAGTAACCCGGAACTGCTCCTCCTTGATGAACCCACGGCGGGAATGTCGGCCCAAGAGACGCGGCAGACGATCGCTTTGATTGAAAAGATAAGTCGCGAAAAAGGATTAACTTTACTCTTTACCGAACATGATATGGAAGTTGTTTTTTCCATTGCTGAAAGAATCTTAGTCCTCCATCAAGGGAAACTCATTGCCGAAGGGACTCCGGAGGAGATTAAGCAAAATAAAGAAGTGCAAAAGGTTTACTTGGGAGAAGGAAGATGAGTTTGCAAGTGGAAAATATATACACATCTTATGGCCTAAGCCAAGTTTTGTTCGGAGTTTCTCTCCAAGTAAACGAAGGGGAAGTGGTTTCTCTTTTAGGCAGAAATGGAGTAGGGAAGACCACCACACTCCGTTCTATCATGGGCTTAACCCCTCCGCACTCCGGTTCCATTTTATGGAAGGGGGAAGAGTTAATTGGTAAACAGCCTTACCAAATTGCTAATTTAGGTATTGGCTTTGTTCCGGAAGACAGGAGAATTTTTTCTGATTTGACGGTTTGGGAAAACCTGGATGTAGCCGTAAAAGCTGCCTGTACGAAAGGACCGCGCTGGACCATCGCCAGGGTATTTGAGCTGTTTCCCGCCTTAGAACCTATCAAAAATCGGCGGGGTGGATTTTTGAGTGGGGGAGAGCAGCAGATGCTGACTATTGCCCGCACCCTAATGGGCAACCCCGAGCTGCTTTTATTAGATGAGCCTTCCGAAGGCTTAGCCCCTATCGTGGTACAACAGCTTGGGGAACAGATAAAAAAATTGCGTGAAGAAGGAATGACCATTCTCCTTTCTGAGCAAAATGCTAAATTTTCTTTGCAGCTTAGTAATCGCTTTTACATTCTGGAAAAGGGCGCCATTCGTTATCAAGGGACCAGCGCCGAATTCTGGAAGAACGAGGAAATCTTTAAATCTTATTTAGCTATTTAAAAAGGGAATTATCTTTAATCCCTCAAAAATTGCCGAGGAGGTGCTTTATGGTTAAGTTAGTCGCTATGTTTAATCTCCCCCCGGGGACTGATGAAGCAGAGTTCGAAAAGTATTTTGTCCGCAAACACGCGCGGGATGCGGCCAAAATTCCTGGTCTCCGCCGTTATTTAATCGGTAAAGTCGTCGGATCACCCGCGGGAACTCCCGCCTGGTATCGGGTGAATGAACTTTGGTTTGATAGCGTTAAAGCAGCCCTCAAAGCCTTTAATTCTCCCGAAGCAGTGGCGGCCACCAATGATCTTATGCCGCGCGTTAAAGATTTTACTCCTGTGTTTGTTAAAGACGTAGAGATAAAAATCCCGGCGCCTCCTAAAAAAGCCAAATCCTCTAAGAGCAAAGGAGGGAAGAGAAAATGACTAAAACACGCATAACTTGGCTGGGCCATGCTTCTATTAAAATAGAGACTAAGGGAAAGACTATTTTCCTCGATCCATGGCTAGATGAGAATCCAGTCTGCTCTCTTAAAGTAAAACAGGTCAAAAAAGCTGATGTCGTCTGCGTTACCCATGGCCATATCGATCATATCGGCGATTCTTTGGCTCTCGTAAAAGCAACAGGAGCACCTTTGATTTGTACTCCTGAAATAGGAATGTACGCCGAAAAATTTGGGGGAATTAAATATGATGAGGGTTCCATTCCCCTAAATATTGGAGGAAGCTGGGAGACGGCCGACTTTACGATTACCATGGTCAATGCGGCCCATACTTCCGATATCATGGGCGAAGATTATAAAAAAGAAGGAATTCTTACGGCAGGTTCCGGTTCAGTAGGCTACGTAATTTCTTTCCCCGATGGGCCAGCTATTTATTATGGGGGCGACACAGGAGTATTTGCGGATATGGCCATCATTCGCGACCTTTACAGCCCAAATATAGTTATTCTTCCCGTGGGTGGTAAATATAACATGGGCTATCGGGAAGCAGGGTACGCGGCCTCTTTACTTCACCCCGAGCATTTCTTACCCATCCACTTCGGCACTTTTCCGAATCAACAACTACAAATAGAAAAGCTAATCGAAGAGGTAAAATTTCGGGCTCCCCGAGTAAAAGTATTTTCTTGGAAACCTGGGGATTTTTTTGAGTATAAATAAAGAGCAGGGGAGGGAAAGTCAACTTGCTTCTTTCCCCCTCTCCTTGCAGACTGCGTCGCCTTGCCGAGAAAGGGCCAGAGGCAGACCTGAGGCAGGACGGAGGCGGGCCAGAGGCGGGCGTGAATGAAGAAGCATTGGCGGGAAAAAGAGTAGTTCAAAATTGACCAACGGTTTTCCGCAAAGGGAGGCAGATAGTTAAACCGAGCAATATGGTTAAGCTTCTAAATCCGCCCCGCACCTATGGAAGACCCACTGCCTCATGATTCTGAATGAATGCCTGCCTCTGGCCTGCCTGCGGGCCCCTCACCGAAAGTCAGCTATTTATTAATTACGACATAGTCTTGATAGAGAGGGGAAGAATTATCTTAGCAGCTACAAGATCCGCAGTCTTGGCCTAAATTAGCAGTGTTGGCCGTAATTTTATAGCCTGAACCGCGGGGCGTTTCTACATAATCTATGGAAATGGGTTTTACTTGTTCGTAAAGCTTTTTATCAATAGTGTAAGTAATACCACCTACATTAAAAACTTCATCATCTGCTTGTGGCTCATCCAGAGCCAGGCCCAATGAGGGCCCGGATCAGCCAATCTGGTTTAAAGTTATCCTGATTGTGGGAATTATTTCCCGGTCTTTGAAATAATCTTTAATTTTAGCAGTTGCTTTTTCAGTTACTTGGAACATTTATTTTTCCTCTCTATTTTTTATAAATAGTATAACATCTTTACTTGGAAGAAGAAATAAAATTTAATTGGGTCAGAATTTCCTAAATTGCAAACCCCCGTTTCAGCGTTCGGGGTCCGCAGGTGCAAAAGCTCCTTCTTCCCTCCTGGCTTCTCGAGGATGGACATAAAAACGCTGGAAGAGATAAATGCTCAAAAGGATGACTGCCCCAATATAGCTGGAAATTTGCTCATGCCACCATAAAAAAATTAAAGCTATAATTAAGAAAAGACGGGGGATTGGTTTTAAGCGGGCTTCGCCAAAATAGCCAATGATAATGGCAGCTAAAGTGATAATTCCTAAGGTTATTGTGGCCACAGTAAAAATAAATTCCCCATAAGGGAAAGGACCTCTACTCTTCTGTAAAATCCAAGGCATCCAGACCAGAATGGGGCTAAAAACAAAAGCAAAGGGAATATACATTCCCGTTAACCCCAGGGTGAACGCCTTTACGCCAGTTTTAAAAGGATCTCCTTGGGAAATTCCTGAAGCAGCATAAGCAGCCACTGCTACTGGTGGTGTTAAATCCGCTAAGATTCCAAAGTAAAAAACAAACATGTGGCTGAGAAGAGGAGCGACACCGAATTTAAGCAAGGCAGGCGCAGCAATCAATGAAACGACAATATAGTTGGGGGTAGTGGGCAGCCCCATACCCAAAATTAAGCTGGCTATTGCCGTGTAGGCCAAGAGGAAAAACATAGTAGTTTGGTCCAGACTAAAGATTTTAAAGATATCAAAGCTATTAAATAAGGCTGCCGTAGAGCTTGCTAAATAAATTGTGGCTGTGGCAACTTTTAATCCCAGTCCAGTCAAAGTCATGGTGGCCACAATAAACCCAACCGCGGCACAAGCAGCTCCAATTGCGAGAGCGTTTTTAGTCCCCCATTCTAAGCATTCGATAACTTGGGAAAGTTTCATTCTTCCTTCTCGCAAAAATAGCCCAAAAATAATGAGAGAGAAGTTACACCAAAAAGCAGCCAGAGTTGGTTCCATACCTTTATTTAGCAGAAAAATTAAGATAGCCAGAGAAATAATTCCCCAAATCCAAAAAATGAAAACAAATGTACGGGTACTCCAGATAAGGCCCAATAAAATAGCCAAAAACCAGAGCCCGGTCCAAAACATAGGACCAGAAAAGGGGTTCCAGGAAAAAAGAATAATGGGGGCGGAAACTGCTGCTGTTACAAAAAAGCTTTTTGTCCTGGGCCCAGTCTGAGCAAAAGCGACTGAGCTCATAATCCCCCAGAAGGCAGCCAAAAAGGGAGTAAAGCCTTTAATTAACAGCCAAATAATAATAATTAAAGGAATAACTAAGAGGCCGTTTTCCCGCAAAAGCTTATAAGCATTGGGAAGTTGATCTCGGGGAATACCGCGCATATTATTTTTTTTGGCTTCGAAATGAACCATGCAGCCCACGGCAAAGAAATGACAAATAGCAGGTATAATGGCACAAGTGGCAATAGTAAGATAAGAAATTCCCAAGAACTCAGACATAATAAAAGCGGCGGCACCCATAATGGGGGGCATAAATTGCCCTCCAGTAGAGGCTGAAGCCTCCACTGCCCCGGCAAACTCTTTTTTATACCCCATCTTCTTCATCATGGGAATAGTAAAAGCACCCGTGGTAACTGTATTGGCCACCGATGATCCGGAGATGCAGCCCAACAGTCCCGAGGCTAAAATAGCTACTTTGGCCGGACCGCCTGCCGACCATCCAGCTAAAGCGGTAGCCAGATCAATAAATAATTTTCCTAAACCGGTCTTCATCGTAAAAATTCCAAATAATACAAAATGAAAAACAAAAGTGGCCACCACTCCCAAAGGAATACCGTAAATTCCTTCTGTTCCTAAATACATCTGGTCAATGATTCTCGATGGAGAAAATCCTCGATGAGCCAGAAAAGAAAGAGATGAAATATTAGCAATGTATGCTCCCAAATAGCAATAGGCTAATGAAAAAAGGCCCAAAATAGCCAAAGGAACGCCGATGCTGCGCCGTGTTCCCTCTAGTATTAGAAGAATAGCAAAATTCCCGAGAATCAAGTCTCGAATGTTTGGATACCCAGCCCGATACACGAACTGATCAAAGTCTAATATTATGTAACTGGAAAAGGCAAACGATAAAACAGCCAAGGTAATTTCAAAATAGGGAATCTTTTGGGGATCAAGACGAAATGTCTCCTTGCCCATAATATGCCGCAGAGCACTTATGAGCATAAATAATAAAGGAATACCCAATCCAGCTAAAATAAAGAAAGTCCAGATAGCAAAATAGACGCTCGATTGTTCTATATAACTCGGCCAATTAATAAGAATAATTGCTAAACCATATAAATAGGAACCTAAGCCAATGAGGGAAGCAGTCAGATCAATGTAGGGAACAATCTGCGCAGAAACAAGGTCGCGGATTTTCATAGCTAAGGCCAAATAAAATCCAATTAGAAAAACAAGGAATGTTGTCGGCCAGTTTAATTTTAGGATGCTTTGAAACCCTAATGCTAAAATTATTCCAGCCATAAAGGAGAAAAAGAATTCGTAAACCCAAGTTAGGGACAAATTCTTAACTTTTATTTTGCGGGTGGGGTAAACTAAAAAAATTAGGGAGAGAACGAAAGAGAGATGAAAACAACGGTGCTTCCATTCTTGAAGTACTCCGAAACCAGCGGTATAAATATGGAATAAAGAAAGGATAATGCACATGATCAGAGCGGCTCGGGCAGCCCAACCTTTTAGATTACGGAAACGCAATTCTGGATCAAAAGTTTCAACCAATTCTTTAACTTTTTCTTCGTCCACTTTATAAGTTATTTTTTTCTCGTCACTGGACATTTATTTTAACCCCTTTCCCAAATTATTTTAGAAGATTTTGTAAATAAGCCATGGCCCATTTAAAAGGGGACATTTTTTTAATTTCAATACGAATTAAACCATTATTAATCTTCAGAGAAAAATTTATTTCTTGCCCGCGGAAAAAAAATCTATTTTGGTAAGCTGATTGAACCCGCCATAAAATAGCAGGAATAACCCGCTGCATATTTTGCAGATAGAACCAGTCACCCTTTCGATAAAGCTTCTCACTTCCGCTCAAATTATACGGCAAACCAGTTCCTTGGCCTTGAAAATGTGTTTCTACAAGAATAATTTGGCCTGCGGAACCCACCTGAAATATCTCCCGAACTTCGCTTTTAGCAACTGAATGGATATAGGCCAAAGTAAATAATTCTTTGGGAGTAACTCTCCAGCAGGAAATAATTTTTCCACTTTCTAAAGATAAGATTAAAAAATTAAGAGGAAAGAATATTAAAAATATTGCCAAAATCGAAACTAACGACTGGAAAACTATTTTCCTGGGCATCCTTTTTAAAAATAAGCCTCGCATAAAAGGGACATAAACTTTATGCGAGGCTTAAATCTTCAAGATAACTCTATTTACTTTGCTTCCGGAGGAATCAAGTGAGCAGGAATTTGCATTCCTTTTTCTTTATAATATTTTAACGCTCCTTTATGTAAAGGAACGGTTACACCTAAAAGCGCGTTCTCCAGTTTAATATTTTTCCCTTGTTCATGGGCTGCAGCAGCCATCTCGGCTCCACTCGCCAGCTCTTTCTTTTCGCGGTAAATTTGCGGTTTCTTCTCGTATAAATGAGAAGTTATGTCATAAATTGTCTTCTCGTCAATATCTGCCCGGGTTACCCAAAGGGAGATAATAGCTATAGTTTTTACCGGATAATTTTGCTTCGGATAGATGTTAGCCGGCATTGTGTATGGTGTGTAGTAAGGATATTTGTCATTGAGCTTTTTGATAACCTCATCCGGGAAAGGCAGGAAAAGCACATCCTTGGTTGTGGCTATTTCGATCATATTGGCATTAGGAAATCCGGAAGTCCAGAAAAGACCGTCTGCCTGTTCGTCTTGCATTCTTTGCACCGCAGCCGCGTAGTAAACAAAGATAGGCTGCAGATCATTATACGTTAAACCAATAGCTTCTAAAAACCGCCTGGAATCAAATTCGGTGCCGCTTCCCTTATCGCCTACAATTAATCTTTTTCCTTTTAAATCATATACACTTTTTATTCCTGATTTTTTTAAGACTAAAGTATGCACTGTTTCGGGGAAAAGAGCGGAAATACACCGCAGGCTTTTAACTGGGGGAGTCTTCCAAGATTCTTTGTCACCGGTATAAGCCGCCAGAGCTACGTTATTTTGGGAAATCCCCGATTCTACCTCCCCGCGGGCAATCAAATTAACATTAGCTACAGAGGCATTTCCAGTCTGAGCAGTAACTACCATATCTGGAATAGTGTTAGTTAAAGCAGTAGCAATGGCCCCTCCAACTGGATAATAAACGCCACCTACGCCGCCAGTGGCGATGCCGAAGAAACGCTTCTTCTGGGCATCTGCCGGTGTGGATAAAGCAAGCACAAAAACAAGCCCGAGAATAGCCAAAAGCAATAATCTTCTTTTCATTTTTTCCCCTCCTTATTTTTTTAAAAAATGGCCAGTTTAGGATAAATTCCTCTCGCCAAATTTTAGTAATAAATAATTTATTTACTAAATTTTGTCAAGTCCTAAAAATACTGACCGTCTAACAGTTTTAATATTTCTCGCCAGCAGGAAACAGGCGGGAGGGGAGAGGCGAAATTAAAATCGGCTGGGAAATGACCATTCCTCTCTTACTCACCTTCTCTCCGCCAAGAACGGCGGGGACATACTTGTCTATAACAGATAAACTTAAATAATAGCTTCTT
>Ga0078972_1013746_pt1 | contig 13184 bp, 16 predicted proteins | sample YelNatPaOPGAMG01_FD_67568 | JGI IMG/M metagenome (GOLD analysis project Ga0078972, IMG submission 67568) | Hot spring thermophilic microbial communities from Obsidian Pool, Yellowstone National Park, USA - OP-RAMG-01 (SPADES assembly) (version 2) | ecosystem: Environmental > Aquatic > Thermal...
TGGGACGGCTACATCATCCCCCAAAATATAAACTGAAAACAGTCAAATAAGCTTTCTATAAAAGTCTATTTTCCAATTTCTTGTAAAGCGCTTTTATTGTCCCTGAAACCGTTAACACGTGAACCGCTGCTGGCTTATCTCTAACCTTTGTTATTGAGGCTAAGGCTGTTCTAACCATTTTAATGGCTATATGCGTAGTGCGTATGATGGCAAAACCTTTTTCCATATCATAATTAATTAGGGTTAAGCCCGTTTGACTTGCGCCATATTCACCATAAAGTTTTGAAACTGCACTCCAAACAGCGTCCATAAAATCTTTTGAGCTAAATGTTTCATTGGAATCTATTTTTAAGGCTAAGTACCGCCGCCTCACTTTCCTCAACAATCCTTCCCCTTGCGGATTATCTTTATTCCAGGCGCAATAAACCTTGGGCTGAGATTTTCTCTGTTCCTTTTAACGATTTGCATTGGATTTTTTGAAACCGCTTCTATTGCTGAAAATTCATCCAAGTCGAAAAGCGCAGCCAAAGCAGCCATATCCATTGGCTTTCGCATGAGGAATTTTTCTGAAACTCCGCTTGAGATAACTATTGGAACATGAAATTTTTGAGCGGTCGCCGTTTCTCTCCGTAAACTTGAAAGAAGCCTAACCCTTGCTGGACCCTCTAAGGTGAGGAGCGGTTTTATGTCAATTTCAAAGGAAGCCAAAGCTTTTGAAGCCAATTCAGCCTCTGCGGCGTCAAAGAATCTTCCATGCGGATTGATGGATGAAAAGTTTAGGAGGTCTACACGGCGGTCTTTTGCTGCTTGTCTTGCCACAGTTTTGGATTCGCATATTACAGCAATTATTTCGAATCTTCTCCTAAGTTTTCTCAGATTGTAAATTAGCTCCTTTGGAGTTCTTGGTTTTAAATCCACTCTAGAAGCCAAATCTATTTTATGTTCTCTGCTGATGCTTCGTATTTTATCGATTTCTTCTTCCTTTGCGTTTAGTGGGAAAGTTATGGCGATTAGACGATATCCAAGCATTGAAGCCTTTTTTATTATGTTGGAAGCTTGTTCCAAGTCTCTAAGGTTTGGACATAAATGTAGATCGGCATAAATTTTTTTCATGGGAGCAACCCGAATTTTCTGCAAATTTCCACTATTTCCTCTGGGCTATGCTTTTGGAAGTGTATTCGGAAGTGTATGGGGTCTGTTGTGCATAGTTTAACTTCATTTAGGTATGCTGATTGTTTGTCAAGCCTAATGTATAGGTTTCCTCCATCCAAATGCTGCGTAATCTCATTTCTTAACAATTCCTTATCCAAGGAGCTTAAGCTGGAAGACAATTTTTTAAAAACCGCTTGAACGGCATTTTTCTCTTTAACTCTTGCTTCTAAAAGGGTTATGGGGTTTCCATGATGCCCAGTTAAATTTGTTTTTTTAAATGTAATCGTGTCAGCCAATTCTGCCGGAAGAGTGTTGCGAACAGCATTTAAAATTTTGTCCACTTCCTCTGTGGCGTGAGCAAAGACCCGTATATCAATGTATCCTATTGGAATTTTAGAAGACAAAACCTTCATCACTGCATCTTATTAAAGCAGTTTAACTTTTAGATTTTCCCTTAGGTTTAGGCTTAGCTTTCTCTTTTTCCATAAAAGCTTTAACAACTTCAACGTTCTCGTTGTGGATTGTTCTTCGCCTAAAGTCCACTGGAATGCCCAACTTTATGGCTTCCTTTAGGTTTATTCCAGCCTTTTTGAGTTCTTCGCGGCTGAAACCTTTTCCGCAGCGTTGTTTTCCACCTTTCTTGAAAACTTTCGGTTTGAGAGCCATCATGAATGTTACTTTTCTCCTCTAGCAGCTTTTTTGCTTGGTCTAAGTTTTTCCGCGCCCCATCCTTTCCTTCTTAAGCCTCTAACTTTTTTGCCTGCGCTTGTTAAACCTCTGAAGACTCTTCTTTTGTTTTGTTTTTGGCTTATCCAGTTGATGTCTTTGTCAGCAGTGATTGCTGGGTGGTGGGGGTCAACCATTATGATTTCGAACCATTTTGAGCGGCCGTCTTCGCCTACCCAGTAGGAGTTTAAAACTTCAAGGTTTGGAAATTTTCTTGCGGCTCTTTCCTCGGCTATTAATCGCATGCTTTTTGCTGGTTTAAACTTTTTAACACCCATGCGCTTGGGTCTTCTTCCAGCCTTAGGCCTCTGCTTTCTTAATCCGCCTCTTCTAACGCGAACGCGAACTATGACGAACCCTTGTTTTGCTTTGTAACCCAATTTTCTAGCTCTGTCAAGTCTTGTTGGTTTTTCCACTCGAGTTATGGCTGGTTGTCTGCGCCATTCTATCAGCCTTTGGCGCATTAACTCATCTACGAAGGATTTTTCAGGTTTTGCCCATGCTTCAGCAATATATTTATACGCCATATTTTCACCTCTCAATTAGTTTATGGTTCAGCCTTTTTGTAAGGCTACATCCCAGCGGACGATTTATCCGCCAGTGCTTCTGTTTCATAGCACTTTGCAGTGAAATAAACTTTTCCAATAAAATATTAAGGCTTAGCTTAAAACATGTGGTTATTTGCAAAATAAAATTTGGAAAAATGAAACTATTTTTTGTGGGTTACTGGTTTTCCTTCTTCAAGTTCCTTTACGCGGGTTTCTATGAATTCTGTGACTTTCTCTTGGCTATACTTTTTCTCTTCTTCTTGTTTCTTCAGTTGCTCCTTAATTGTTGCCAGAACTTTGTCCATGTCAAAAGGTTTCACTATGTAGGCATCTGCTCCTTGGTTTACTGCTTCTATAGCATTCTGTATTGAAGGATAACCAGTGAGGATTATTTTCCGCATTTTTGGCACTGTGTCTTTGATTCTTTTTAAAAGTTTTATGCCCTCCATGTCTGGAAGTTTAACGTCTATCAAAGCCAAGTTGTAGAATTTTCTGTAGGATTTTCTGATTGCTTCCTTTCCATTAGCAGCCGTGTCAGCGCTGTATCCTTCATCTTCAAGTATGGTTTTTAGGACTTTTCTTATGTCTTCGTCGTCGTCAATGATGAGGATTCTTGCACGTTTATCCATATTTTTTCACCTCCTTCAACAATTTTTGTTTCTATAGGAATAGTCACGGTAACCGTTGTGCCTTCTCCAACTTTACTTTCCGCTGAGATTTTGCCGCCGTGGGCTTCCACTAGGCGTTTGCAGATTGGCAAGCCTAAACCCATACCTTTTGATTTAGTTGTGAAAAATGGTGTCCAAATTTTCTCCAAAACATCTTTTGAGATGCCCGTTCCAGTGTCGGTGAAGGCTATTTCAACATTGCCGTTTGTCTCCTTACTTGTTATTGTAAGTTTGCCGCCTTTTGGCATGGCGTCTACTGCGTTTTTTATTATGTTGCTGAAAACCCTTTTCATCTTGTCAATATCAACTTTTATTTTTGGATTGTTTTGGGTTAAGTCTAAAATTTGTATTCCTTCTGGAACCTCAACTGTCAGCAATGTTTCCGCTATTACTGCTTTTGGAGTTGTTTCTGTGAGCTCCAATTTTATTTCTCGTGAGTACTCCATAAGGTCTGAAACTATGTTATTTGCGTATTCCACATTCTCCTCAATAAGCTTCAGCATTTCCCTAACATTTTCATCTATGTGCGAACCTAACTTGTTTTTTAGATAGTAAACTGCACCTTTTATGCTCGTTAACGGATTGCGAAGGTCATGTCCAACCATGGCTGCCACTTGTCCAATTGTGGCAAGCCTTTCAGATTTGATAAGTTGTTCTTGGGCTTCTTTTAGTGCTTTAGTTCTCTGCTCAACAAGTTCCTCAAGATGTTGAGCGTATTCTTCAAGCTTCTTTTGCATTTGCTTCCTTTCTGTTATGTCCCGTGCAATGCCTATAATCTCAATTTTTCCGCCGCTAGTTACAGGGATGACGGATATTTCAGCAAAGATTTTTCTGCCGTCCTTCCTTATTAGTTCAAATTCGTCTGGTCCGTATCTTTCTCCTCGCATGTTCTTTTCAATTGCTTCTTTAACCTTTGGCAAGCATTTTTCCGAGTATATTCCAGTTTGAAGTATGTTTTTTCCGATAAGTTCTTCCTTTTTGTAGCCAATTAAAGCCTCTGCCTGTTTATTGCCATCTATAAATTCGCCGTTTACATCGTTAATGTAAATGGCGTCAGGAGCATATTCTATTAAGCGTTTAAACCTCTCCTCGGATTCTTTGAGTTTTTCCTCCATCTTTCTACGTTCAGTAACATCTATTACGATGCTGATGGCGCCCACGTATCCGCCCTTCTCATTCCAAAGGGGCGATGCGGAAACTTGGATAATGCGTGGCTTGCCATCTCTATTATATAGAACGATTTCATAACGGCTGGTCTTGCCTCGTTTTCTAATTTCCGTTTGTTCCTTTATCATTTTGAAACTTTCTTCGTCAACAAATCTTCGCAGATTTACCCCTATAAGCTCACGTTCATTGTAACCAAGAATTTCCGCAAAAGCTCTATTTACAAAAGTGATGTTTTCATTTTCATCTACTGTTATTATGCCTTCAGAAGCTGTTTCAAAAATTGTCTCAAGCCTTCTGTTGGTCTCAATTAACTTCTTTTCAATATTTTTAAGTCTGGTTATATCCACTATTATTGCTTGGAACCCAACAGTTTTGCCATTAATCATGAAACGTGTAGGTTTTGACCATAAATGTAAGATTGCACCATCTTTACGTAAAGCTCGAAACTCTAAATCTCTGGGCTGTCTCCGCAGTATGACAATTCTGAGGAATAAGCGGGTTACTTTGGCTTTGTCTTCTGGATGTAGAAAAAATTTGAATGGACGACCAAACATCTCTTCAGCAGAATAGCCCAACAAATCAGTCATCGCCTTATTAACATACACAAATCGTCCCCTAGTATCCGTAATACCCACAGCCACTGCTGCATTATCAATTAAACTGCGGAAACCCTGCTCAGACATCAAAAGCTCTGCAAACTCGGTTGCGGCATTGGCCTCTTTTGGCATTCTGGCACTTCCGCTATTACTAAATAATTTAAGTGAATTTTCTCGAGTTTTCAGCATTTAACTTGTATGAATGTGGAGTCTAAATTAGGAGTAAATATACATATTCAGAAGCAGAATCGGACTATGAACAAAATTAGGGTTATAAGAAAGAAATCATCAAATATGAAAACTCAATTAGAAATTTGGCTGGATACGCAATGCGAGAACCAAAAATTGGCTTATCCACGCTTCACTGCTTAAGCCAACCATTCAAAAAAATGACCAACAAAATACTCGATGCTAGGACAAACTACATAGAAGTTGTTGATGACGGCTTTCATACACTAAACAAGCAAAGGGTTCTAAAATTAAAAGAGATAAGCGAATCTCACAACTTGAAATATTCTGTTCACGCACCATTTGCAGACATAAACATCGCTTCACCTTCAAAACCCATGTTGAACGCCATGCTCAAAAGACTGGAAAAATCAATGGCTTATGCAAACGCCCTAAACGCTTCCGTTTGGGTCTTCCACCCAGGGCTAAAAACAGGCGTTAGCATGTTTTATCCAGGCATGGATTGGCTTCAAAACTTGAAAACAACACGCCTACTGCTTAAAAAAGCAGAGGATTACGGCGTTAAAATAGCCATAGAAAATGTGCCAGAACCATATCCGTTCCTTATGAAAAGTGTTGAAGATTTCGCCAAGTTTTATGAAGAGATTAACGAGGAAATAGGCTTGGCTTTTGATGTTGGACACGCCAACCTGAACGGACAAATAGATAGTTTCCTAACGATTTTCAAAGATAGGATTGTGCATGCGCATTTGCATGATAATTATGGAAAAGCAGACCAACATTTGGGAATAGGCTATGGCACAATAAATTGGGATGACGTTGCAAAGTTATTCAGAAAAATTCGTTACAACAATATCTTAATTGTTGAATCCGTGGAGCATGTTGAAGAGAGCATGGAAAAATTAAGCAAACTGTTCCTCTAAACATCTTGAAGTGGAATCTCTATTCGCATAAAATCCTCTGCAACTTTCGTGTTTTTGAAAATTTTCTTTGCTTGCTCCAAAAGTATGCTTGTATCATCGTATCTTGCGCTAACATGCGTTAAAATCAACTGTTCCACTTTTGCTTTTTTGGCGTTTCTCGCCGCTTGTTCTGGTGTAGAGTGTCCATCCTCTTCAGCCCTTTCAGCCATTTCATTGTCTAATGTGGCGTCATGAATAAGCAAATCTGCATTAGAAGCAAATTTCGTAAAACCTTTAAATGGTCTTGTGTCGCCGGTATAAACGATTTTTCTTCCAGGTCTTGGCGGTCCTGTAACATCTTCGGGTTTGATTATTCGCCCATTAGATAGCTTAACCTTTTTTCCATGCTGCAGTTTTGACCATAAGGGACCTTCCGGAACGCCTAAGGCTTTTGCTTTTTCTGGGTAGAATTTTCCTGGGCGGGATTTTTCTATGAAGGCGTATGCCAAACTTGGGATTACATGGTTTGCCCAAACGGCTTGGACAATATATTCTTCGTCTTCGCAAATGATACCCGCCTTTTGTATTTCGTGGATTTCAACTGGAAATGTTAAGACAAACTGAACAGTTTCCCTAATGCCTTCTAAGAAGCGCTTTATCCCTGGCGGCCCATAAATGTCAAGTCTTTTTTCTCTGTCAAGCAATGCCATAGTTTGCAGTAGCCCTGGCAATCCTAAGACGTGGTCGCCATGCATGTGTGTTATAAAGATTTTCATTTTTTTGTGGAAGCCAGCCTTAGCCTTTATCATTTGTCTTTGCACGCCTTCGCCGCAATCAAACATTATTTGTTCGCCTTTGCGTTGTATGAGGATGGATGGTAGGCTCCTTTTTGGTGTTGGAACGCTTCCAGCCGTGCCCAAGAAAGTTATGTGTAGGCTCATATGGGTTTACACCTTTTCGAATACTGCTATTTCTCTTGTTAGGCTTCTGTGAACATAAACAAAATGGGATTCTAAATGTTTATAGCCTAAGGTTGTGGCTGTTCTTCCAATGTTTAGTGTTTTTGGCGCAGCCATGCAAACCCTTTGTCCTTTTCCGAGCATGCTGTAAACAGCCATTAACGCTTCCTCAACTATTTGTTTTGTGGTTCGTTTAAGAGTTGTCGCGGATCTTCCATACGGCGGGTCTGTTACCACACAGTCAACTTTCCTTATTGGTGCGGTTCTTGCGTCGGCAACTATTAGACCTTCTGGTTTGATGTTTAAGTGAGCCATATTTTTGAGGGTCCCCTTTACCATGCGCCGTTGAATATCCGAACCCAAAACACGACAGCCAATAAGCGCTGCTTCTATGAGCATGCTTCCCGTTCCGCAGAACGGGTCAAAAACCAGTTCGCCAGTTTTGGGTTTCGCCAAGTTCACCATGCATCTTGCAAGTTTTGCTGGCATTGCTGATGGATGAAAGAAGGGTTTTTTCTTTGGGCGTCTCTCCATAAACTGTGTTGGCGGAATTTCAGCCAGTTTTATGCCGAAAATGAATTTTTTGTCTGTTAGGATTCCAGTGAAGGTTTTTTCTGGATTTTTTAGGTTTACTTTGGCTTCTACTTTTTTGTTGAGGATGAATTCTCCAATTTTTCTTTCAAGAACCATGCTGTTAATGTTTGGAGCATGACTTTTTATGCGTTTTACGCGGACTGCAAAGCTTTCGCCATTTTTTAAAATCTCGTTTAGGCTTACGGACGCTGCAGCCTTAATTATTTCACTTATTTCGGCTTCGCAATTGAACAGCTCTAACCCGCAAAGCCTTGTGAGGGCTGCTCTACGCCTTAAAGCGTCTACACAGTTTGGTTCTGCTTCAAGCCTTAAAACTTGGTCAAGTTTCTCTAATATTTTAAAAGCATAGCCTTCTGCTTCAAGGATATCCTTTAACTCGGAAACTGGTAGGGTTTCATGTTCGCCTGAAAATAGAAAGAAAAGTTTAGCCACTTTTATGCTCCTGGATTTCCTTACTTATTAATGGCGCAATGGAAACTTTGCTCACATGGCTTGGAACAGTATCGGTGCCAACAATTTCTTCAACTCCAGCTTCAAAGATTCGCTTTTCAGCATCTCCAATTAAAAGCGGGTGAACACAAGCAGCACAAACCCTTTCAGCTCCAAGTTCCTTTAAAACCTTGGCAGCAGCAACTATTGTGCCGCCTGTGCTTATGATATCGTCAAAAATTATTGCAGTTTTTCCTCTAACCTGGAATGTTTTCTTTTCAACGCTGATTTGCCCAGTGTAACGGTCTCTTTGTTTTTCTAAATAGCCGCATTCTCCGCCCAAAACTTTTTTGGCTTGTTCGGCGATGTGCATGGCGCCTTTGTCTGGTGCCAGCGCAAAAGCCCCCACATAACCCTTGTTTTTGAAATGTTCTGCTAACAGTGAGATTGCCGAAACACTCTTTGCTGGGAATGGAAATTTCGTTAAAACTTTTTCTTGATGAACATTCACGGTTATTAGGCTGTCAATTCCAGCCGCTTTCAGCATTCGTGCAATTGTTTCGATGCTTACGGCTTCGCTTGGCAGAAAAGCTTTGTCTTGGCGTGCATAAGCCAAGTAAGGCACGATGGCTGTTACTTTTTTTGCGCCGTTTCTTTTCGCGGCATCGGCGATAAAGGCTAACTGTATAAGTTTGGAGTCTTGTGGCGGACTTGTGGTTTGCACTATGAAGGCTTCTTCGTTTTGCACTTTGCCTTCTAATCTTATGTAGGATTCGCCGTCTGGAAATGTTTTGAAGGCTACTGGGACTGTTTCTGCATTTAGAAGCTGTGCTATTTTTTCGCCTAATTGTTGTGATGCTGGTCCAAGAACTATTTTCATTCCTTTTTCCCATGTTATGATGCGGTTTATTCCTTTTTTAGATTTTTCCAGCGGCTTTATACTGTTCTATGAGTTCTTTTGCTCTGTCCATGCGGATTTTTCTTTCTTCAACCATTTTTTCCGCTATTAAATCTACTAGCTCGTTTGTTGCGCCTGCTGCTATGGCTATGTTTCTTGCGTGAAGCGACATGTGTCCGCGTTGTATTCCTTCATGGGCTAAGGCTCTTAAGGCGCCTAAATTCTGGGCTAAGCCCACGGCGGCTAAAACTTCTGCGAGTTCGTTGGCTGTTTTTACGCCTAAGATTTTTAGGCATATTCTTGCTATGGGGTGGGTTTTTACGGCTCCGCCTATGAGGCCGACGGCCATTGGCAGTTCTATTGAGCCTACTAGGTCGCCGTTTTCGTTTTTCTCCCATGTGGATAGTGTTGTGTATTGTCCGTTTTTTGCTGCGTAGGCGTGGGCTCCTGCTTCGATGGCGCGGTGGTCGTTGCATGTTGTGATTATTACGGCTATTATGCCATTCATAATGCCCTTGTTATGTGTAGCCGCTCGGTATGGGTCTGCTGCAGCGAAAGCCCAAGCGTTCACTATGCCGTCCACGACTTCTTCGCCTCCGACAGCTTCTTTTGGAACTGTGCACCATGCTCTTGCTAAGCGTTTAACAGCCAAATTTGAAATTATGCGTAAATAAACGCGTCCGCCTGTTATGCGTTCTATTAGGGGTGCAACAGCTTCAGCCATGGTATTTACGGCGTTAGCGCCCATGGCATCTCTGCAGTCCACATGCAACTCCGTAATAACCATAGGTCCTTGTGTTGTTTGGATTACTTTTGCTTCTAAGTCTTTTGCTCCGCCGCCTAGGGATACCAAAACTGGGTCTTGGTCATTAGCCTTTTTTAGGATTTCTTCTTTTGCTTGGATTATGCGCATCTTAGCAGCGTAAGGGTCTTTTATGCCTATGGCTTGGATTTGACCAATCATTATTGGCGGCGTGCTACTGGTAAAGAAGCCTCCTCCGTCCCGTGCCATTTTAGCAGCATAACTCGCAGCAGCAACAACAGAGGGCTCCTCAATAGCCATTGGAACCAAATAATCATGCTTGTTGATGAGAAAGTTGACGGCTATGCCTAATGGTATTGGAATGGCGCCGACAACGTTTTCTATCATGCGGTCAGCCAAATCTAAAGGCAAAGAACCAGTATTCTGCAATAACGCAGCTTCATCATCAGTTAAACCCGCAAACTCTTTAACAAACTCCAAACGATCTCTCGGGCTGAGCTTATAGAAACCTGAAACCAATGACGACTTGTTCATTTGATTCACTCTCTTAACAATCATGAAGTCATCATTTTTAAGGTTTAGCTGATTCTCAGTCAAGCTGAGTTTACTTTACTAAGTAAAGTTTTTATGCTTAGCGTTCCATATTTGTTGGAGGAATAATGGTGGAATTGATATCTCTAAATCCAGAGGGAAAGGTTGCTTTAGTGTTAAGTCATGGAAAACACACTTACAAAGAGTTGAAAGTGGAAACTGGGTTAAGCGATAGATGGTTAGCGGTTAAGCTTAGAGAATTAGAAAGTAGGGGGGTTATCAAAAAGAGCGGTAGGTGGTATGGGTTAGCTAAGAAGCTGGATTTTTCCGCATATGAATTAAGTCTATATATGAATTTTCAAGCCAAACGAATGACGGATACACTTGCGAGACTTTCTTTTGTTAAGGCGATTTTTCTTTTTGGTGGGGTGGCTCAGAAAAGGGCTAATGAGCTTAGCGATTTAGACATGATAATCGTTGTGAATGGACCGATTGAGAAGGTGAGAAAGAAGGTTATGTCGAAGATTTCGGAGCTTGAAATGAAATATCACATAATGATTGAACCATTAATTTTGACAGAAGAAGATTTCCTTGAGAATGTTTACTCAAGCAAGGGTGGCGTTATATATGGCGTCGCAGAAGGTTTTGAGGTTTTGGTTGACAAGGCAGGTGAGTTAGCTAAAATATTGCAAAACAGAGTGGAAGAGATTAGGCGCAGCCATGAATATTTGAGTGAGGCAAGGATATGGTTGAAAACAAAATAGATGTTTTGATTAGGATTTCTGAGGTGAACCTTGCCAGAGCGGAAAAACGTTTCAAAACTGGAGAGTATGATTCAGCCGCCTTCCACGCTTCTTTAGCCATTGAAAGCGCTGCAAACGCCCTAATTCTTAAACTTGGAGGATGCGAAGCAAAAAATCATAGGGCAATTAGCGCTTTAGCCGCCGTTCTTAGAAGGGTGAAACCAGAACTGCTTAGAGAAGAAAAATATGTAAAGGTGATTGAAAAGGGAAGCGATATCCAAAGGGAAGTTGTTTATGCGCGTTATCCACTTATAGTGAAGGGAAAGTGGCTAACCCCTATGGAATATTACACCAAAGAGAAAGCTAGGAAAATAATTAACGATGCCAAATTTGTAGTGAATGAAATAAAACATACCTTGACTGAGTTTGTGTAATATGTGTATGATGAGTCATAGAAGGTTATTTTTAGTTTGCTGCAGTTTGCAATATCTCTTGTTCACTGCATTTTATTTGTACAATTTTCATGGTGTTTAAAGTTTGTTTGATTATTTTTACGAGAATTTTAAGAGATTTAAAGACAAAGAAAATGGGGGGAATTGTTTATCACTCGTATATGACCATTAATTCAAAGCTATTATCAGAGCCAGTTGATGTGGCCCTAATTTCAAAATCAAATTTGAAGTAGCCGGTGGAGTTCAATTGTTTGGTCAATGCACTGTTTGAATTTTTGAGATCTAACGTCCCAACCAAAGTCCACGAACCACTTTGCGTGAAGTTCTCGTATACATAAACCGTACACGTTTCAAAATGCGACCCTACAGTATCAGTCACCGTAATGTTAACATTGTGGTTAGTTATGTCTTTGTTTGTGAGATATAATGTGTCATTAAAAGTTCTAGTGAAATTTGGCTCTACGGTGAAAGACATTTGTACAGTGTCGCCTGACACTTCTTGTCCCTCTTTTATCCAGACTATCTTTTGAGTTTCCACAACTATTGAACCTTGAAGGTACATATAGGTATAGGTCTGTGCGCTAGCAGCGGCTATTAGTATTGATGTTACCAGTAGTGTCATGAGTTTTAGGCTTTTTTTGATGTTTGTTTTCATTTTGTGTTTTCACCTCCTTTTTTTCTTTTTCTTTCTTTTAGGGTTTCTATCCAAATTTTTGCGAGGACGTAGATGCTTACGCCTAAGATTATGACGCAGGCTAATGCTAGGGCTATGGCTGAAGTTACGAAGGCTGCCTCTCCCCAAGAAGGCTTAAACAAAGCGTACAATGTTGCGCCAGTTATCGCTGTGCCTGCGCCTATGGCTATGTACCACCATTTCGGCTTGAAAAACACGTATGTGCCCACACCCACTACCAATGTGTCGAAGGCAACTATGCCTACGAAGGTGGCTTCCCAGGACATTTGAGGAGCAATTATGAACGGATGAACCGCAACTTCCGAATAGCTTGTTAGAAAGAAGGCAGTCAACGTTAGGGCTGGAAATGTCACTGTGAACATGAAAACCTTAGCATAATTCAAAAGCTTCTTCATTAAGCCAAGATAAGCGTTGACTGCGATTATGTTTGCCAAAGCCACTATTAAATAGAGGAGGCTGTACCAAAAGCGCATATACTCTCCAAAGAAGGTTATGAACTCTCTGCTTACCAGCAACTGTCCAAAACCAGCCAAAGCAGCCAACTGATAAATGTACGGCAGTGCCCATGGAAAATGTCTGTCTAAGAGGCATGTTAATAGGCTTATGGCTAAGAAAAGGTCTATGCCCAACAGTGCGAAGAACTCTGGTTGTAGTGGGGAGGGCATTTTGGTATCGCACTCGAATGTCTGGTTTCTTTTTATTTAAGTCGTATGAATTCGGAATTTGAATCCGAATTCTACAATAGAGAATGGAGGAAAGAAAAGATAAATATTGTGTAGTAATACACACTACACACTACTTTAGGCACATTACCTTTTCGGAAGCGCCACAGCACCAATCCCAAAACGCCTACGAATCTCCCTCGCAAGAGTCTCAGCATAACCCACACGAAAATTATCAGTAACAACAAATTTAGGCTTAGAACGCCTAACATACTCCATCAAACCATCAAAATCCGAATGATCACTTAAGGCTATAACATACTCCATATCAGAAATTTCACGACATGGAGAATCAAACTCCCAACCACTAACATAAACCCGAAAAACATCCCCACCAAACCTCTTCCGAGAACCCATATGATAAAAAGCCACACAAGGCAAATTCCTATCCAAAAGCTCTCTTGCCTCTCTCTCCTCAGAAAGCATCAAACGCCCAATACGCATACCATGC